>Ga0181612_182376_pt1 | contig 38387 bp, 33 predicted proteins | sample HoacroProtozoa21_FD_119630 | JGI IMG/M metagenome (GOLD analysis project Ga0181612, IMG submission 119630) | Hoatzin crop microbial communities from Cojedes, Venezuel. Combined Assembly of Gp0051906, Gp0051904, Gp0051908
CAAAACAATGAACCATCAACCCTAAATCTTTACTTTAACACGAGTAAATCAACATTGATAAATCAAGCTCACCTCACTTTGCTGCATTGATTTGACCGATACACACCCAAACAAAAAAAGACTCACGAGCAACCATGCCCATGAGTCCACGAAACCAATAGAAGCAACCACAACAACGCGGTCACTATATCACTTACGACTGGACCACAACAAACCATTAACGCCTGGACCACGTTCAGTATAATAATCGGACATCGTTAATCACCATCCCCACATCATCAACGACACAAAATCACACCAGGCACTTGCACACATCAAAAATTTCACTTACCTTTGTTGCACTAAAGTTTTTGACCACTGAAATCTGTGAAGATGGAGGTGGCTTTTTTTTGTTGCAGTCACAAATGCAGTCATAATTTTCATAACACACTGACTATCAACATTATTTTTGGTCCAAGTGGGACCACCCTAAAGTTCAAGCACTTACCCCAAAATAAGTTGCTTGATTTTTCTTTTTGCGAAAACAATCACCTTGAGTTCCACCAAAAATTCCTTACAATTTCACAACCTATTATAGAAAGTTATAGGAAGACCTTGATGTCCTATTTGAGTCTTAAACAAAGGGACTAATTGCCTAATGCAATTAGTTTATCTCGTAAAATGGTGCATACTGGGTCATCGAAAACGCTCATATTGGATTACTTTTGGATGGTAGTTAGGGTTAGATTAAGTTGCAAAACAACACTTAAAACACTCATAATCATCCATGTATATGTATTATAAATGCTTAATTCCGAATGACACATCCCAGCGTTGTGAAACGTTGCACCTTTCTTTTTACTGTCCTATTCGACATCACGAGTGTAGCGCTCTTTGATGATAGGTTTTTCTTGCGGAGGATGTTGTTTTTATTTAGATGAGATATTTCTAGGTGAGTTCTATAGCAAAACGATTAGCTAGGCGTAGGTACACTTCTTACTGGTCATCGTCATCTTCGTAGGCCTCTTCGCTGACTACTTGCCAGTCTTTGTATCGGTCGATATAGTCTTCTTCCCAATATTCATCTGCCCACTCTTTGCTATTTTTGCTTACCATTTTTCCGCCAGCATTGGGCGCTTCTTCAATTGGTTGTGCTTCAAAGATGAAGTTATCTTCTTCTCGCTCACGATGCCGCTCGTCTAGGTCGCGTTGAAGGATGGACTCTGGTATACGGTTACGCTCATCGTTGATGGTGCGCCACAGGAGGTCTTTTAACTCTGTCAACCCTTGTTGGGCCACACTGCTGATAAATACACTAGGAACATCCGCAGGCACTTCGACACGCATTTGTTCAATCAGTTCATCATCAAGCATATCACATTTAGTGATGGCTAGCACACGAGGCTTTTCTACTAAATCGGGATTGAAAGTTTCTAACTCATGACACAAGATGGCATATTCGTTGGCAATATTATCACTATCAGCGGGAATCATAAACAGTAGTACCGCATTGCGCTCTATGTGTCGCAAAAACCTCAAACCTAGTCCACGACCCTCGCTTGCTCCCTCAATGATGCCAGGGATATCGGCCATCACAAACGATTGACGGTCGCGATAGGTCACAATGCCTAGGTTGGGCTCAAGCGTGGTAAATGGGTAGTTGGCTATCTTGGGTTTGGCGGCCGATATCACACTCAGTAGCGTTGACTTACCAGCGTTTGGAAATCCCACTAGACCCACATCGGCAAGCAACTTGAGCTCTAGTATCACAGCTCGCTCAACACCAGGCTCTCCTGGCTGGGCAAATCGTGGTGTTTGGCGTGTAGCACTCTTGAAGTGTACGTTGCCTCGTCCACCTCTACCACCACGCAAGAGCCTTACTACTTGTCCATCGCGTGTGACATCGCACAAGAATTGCCCCGTTTCGGCATCATACACAGCCGTTCCACAAGGCACTTCTATGGTGCGGTCTTCACCATCTTTACCAGTACACTGGTTTTCGCTACCAGCTTGTCCATCAGTAGCAAATATGTGGCGCGTAAACTTCAGATGGAGCAAGGTCCACAGATTACTATTGCCACGCAGATACACGTGCCCTCCACGTCCACCATCTCCACCATCAGGTCCACCTTTGGGCATATATTTGGCTCGATGCAGGTGGGCTGACCCTCTGCCTCCTTTGCCACTACGGCACAAGATTTTCACGTAGTCTATAAAGTTGGATTCTGCCATTTCGGTGTTTACTGTTTTTAGAAATTGGGTGCAAAGGTAACATTTTTTTCCAACAATACCTAGCACCTATCACAAAAGCCGCCCCTCTAGATTGAGAAACGGCTTTTGTGAGATAGTTGTGCAATTAGCTTGAGCTAATTATTTCTTGATTTTGTGTCCATTGAGGATATAGATGCCACTATCAAGGCCCTCAAGGTCGGTGGCGTTGGTCTTTAGCTGATGCCCCTGCAAGTCATAGACATTACCAGTGCGCTTACCATTGTCGCTGATATCCTCGATACCACTATCACTGATGCTACCATTGCCAGTGAGTGTGCCATAGGTGAGCGTGTAGCCATTGGTGTAAATCACACCATTGTTGGTTAGTACGTCCACATAGCTATCTCCTGTGAGCGACCATACAGCAGTGTTGTCATCACAGCTAGCTATGGTCACGTTGCTAGAGGCCGCACAATTGTCAGGATCGATAGCTCCTTTCCAGGTTACACCGCAGTTCACAGTGACAGTGATGTTACCATATTGGTCGGCTTTCACGTCACCAGTATAGGTCCATTCATCATCGGTGTTGAGGATGAGGTTGCCTGTGCCTCCATAGGTGCTCCAGCGTGTGTTGTAGTCAACATACATGAGCACGCCGCTCGGTACCGTTAGGGTGACATCGGTCAGCGACAAGGTACCTGTCATGTTGGTGGGTACTTCACACAAGGGGGCAGAGCTATTGGTCAGTGTCAATGTGGAATTATCTACGGTGATATAACCATTATAACCTTCACTATCTCCAGACCCACTTTGCAATATCATCAAGCCACGAGTGCTAGCTCCCGAGGTGATGTCACTATTATAGATATTGATACTATTGTCACCTTCTATCACGCCAATCTCACCCTGTGATGAGCTGCCTGTGATGTCGGTTGCGGTGATGGTGCCTGTTGAGTAGAGCACGGCACAATCGGTACCCGTGGTCACGTAGCTACCACCATTGACAGTCACAGTGCCACCACCACGGTCGGTAGCAACAACCGAACTATTGCTGCCTGCTGTGGTAATGTCGAGATTAGTGGCATTGATGATACCGCCACCTGTAGCATGGATACCACGTGATAGGTTGCTCGTGTTGCGGATAGTTACATCGCTGATGTTGAGCGTGCCTCCATTGTAGGCAAATCCACCATTGGCTCCTTTGGTGCTAGTGCTGATGGTGCCTCCATTCATATTTACTATGGCACTACTGCCCCCAACATATACGGCCGAATTGATGCCATAGAAGCTACTGCCATCCTCATCTTGCGTGTCACTACCTGTCTTGCTGATAGTGCAAGTGTTCATAGTCAGAGTGCCACCAGTTACTTGTACCACATTTTCGTCGCTACCTGTCGAGGTATAGGTCTGACCACTTACAGTGTTAGTACCACTACTTTGACTATAACCTGTGCTGCTCACACCACCCATAGTGGTTGTGCTACCACCGCCTTGAGCCATCATAGCAATAACTGCCATACTGAAACCTGAAAGAAGTAATTGTTTTTTCATACCTAATTAAAAATAATGAAACTAAAAAGTAAATTAAAAAGAAAAATATTGAAACATTCAATAAAATTTATTACAAAATTATGGTTTTTGATGGTTCTAGCCAATTAAAATCAGTCAACCAACACTTTTTGTCGATAAATATTCCCTCCTAGTCTAATCGATTTGTAGTTCTTGATAGGACCTACTACTTTTGCAAATGTAGTCATAGCACTAAGAAACAGAATAACCATAAAATAATTAAGGTAAAAAGATGAAGATAATGAGATTTTTTCGAGAAATGACATTAATGGTAGTTGCTATGTTGTGTCTCAATGTGAATGCACAACCACGACAAGCACACAATCAACAACCTGTCAAGGAGCATAAGCAAGAAGTGAAAAAAGAATCCCATAAAGGTTCTGTTGCCAAAGGGTTCCGCACGACAACCGCTGTCAAACTGCGCAAGCATGCAGCCAACAATTCTAGCTCAGTCAAGAATCGTAAGGGACAAGGCGTGGTTATTCCCAAGGGTGCAGCCATCACCTATGTGGGCAGCAAGGGTAACTATTACAAGGTGTCATATAATGGCTACACTGGTTATGTGGCCAAGAAATACACCACTGGTCGCAATGCTACTTCAGCAAAACCTAAGTAATTGATTATTTACACCCTCTTTGCTCAGTTGTAAGACGTGCAAATTAGCTCAAAGGGGCTCATCCTCTTTGAGCTAACTCGTTTTATGGCTCTAATTTGTTTTGCAATTCGATAATTCCTAAGTCATCAGGCACATAGATGCGCCCTTTGAAGTGTTGCTTTGCTTCAGCAGTGTAGTTGCTATTGCGCGTTTCTAGGTGTGTATCTTCAGTATGATACAGAACCAAGTTTTTTACTCCCAATTGCGCGGCTAGCATTCCTGCATCAAGAGCGGTGCTATGATTTTTTTCGTAAGGGTTAAATTGCAGGCGGTCTTTATAGAGGCAGAATGCTTCGCACAATAGCCAATCACAACCTTGTGTATAGGTTTCGGCATTAATACTATAGGGCTCATCTCCAAGACATGTGAGACGTTGATGGTCGGGTAACACGATGCTCACGCCATATTGCATAGCCTTGGTCGAGTAGATGTCAAAAAACGTTGCTTGCATATCATCTATAGCGATTTGTTGACCATCGGTTACTTGATGCAGTATGATGGATGAGCCGATAGAACTATAGATTTTGGAGGGCATCATGAGTTGGCACATCGTTTGTAGTGCATGGCACACAGCCGCATTGCCATACACGTTGAGTGGACCACTATGTTTGCCTTTATGTATCATCGGTGATATTTTGCGTATCATCCAAATTGCTCCCATGATGTGGTCGGTGTGGCAGTGAGTGACAAACAGATGGTGTATTGTCTCAAAGGGTATGTGAGCCTGCATCAATTGCTTGAATATGCCATTACCACCCCCAGCGTCCACCATCAAGCCTCCATGAGGTGTACGCAAATAGAAACACGTGTTATAGCAATGAGTGCACATGGCATTTCCCGTGCCTAGCATGATGAGTTGTGAGTTGTTGTGTTGCATAGCGATTTAATGTTGCTCCGCTTGTGGTAGTTCGATGCAAAAGGTGGTGCCTTTTCCCAATTCAGAGTCTTTTACATAGATGTGGCCTCCATGGTATTCTTCGATAATGCGTTTGACCAATGTCAATCCTAGACCCCAACCGCGTTTCTTGGTCGTAAATCCAGGGTTAAACACATTTTTGAAGTTTTTTCTTGCGATACCTTTGCCAGTATCTTTGACCAAAATCATTACATCGTTTTGCGTGCTAGTGATGGTGATATCTAGCTGTCCCTCTCCATCCATAGCATCAACAGCATTTTTGGTCAAGTTTTCCATTACCCAAGCAAATAGTGTGTGACTGAGCGAAACGAGGCAATTGTCTTGCTCATTCTTATGGATGCTGAGCGTTACTCGTTTGGGTATGCGCACGCGCATATATTCTAGGCTTTGCTCGACTGCCTCGTTGATGGGGGTAAGCTCTTTTTCGGGCATTGAACCGATTTTTGAGAAGCGGTCGGCAATTGTCGATAGGCGATTTACATCTTTGTCCATATCGTTGACAATGCTCTTGTCCACACCCATTTGGTCGAGAAGTTGAGTCCACGCCATCAACGATGAGATGGGTGTGCCTAACTGGTGTGCTGTCTCTTTGGATAATCCCACCCACACCTTGTTTTGCTCGGCTCGTTTGATGTTCATCAAAGCGAAATAGGCAATAGCAACAAAGAGAAATAGAACCGCCAGTTGAATGTATGGATAGTAGGCCAATCGTCTCAGCAAGGTCGAGTCTTCATAGTACAACCACTGTGTGGTAGCTGCATCTATTTGTATCTCAATCTTGTTGGAACTTTTCTTCAACTTGCGCAATTTTTTCTCCAAAAACACTTTGTTCTTTGGCGAAATCTCAAACGAGATACTATCTACAGGTTCTGGCAATCTGAAATTGCGATGAAGCAATATATTATCTTTTTCATCGACTAACAGCACAGGAATATTATGGTTAGCCTCAATAATCTTTAGCAAGAAGTCCACATCGGTAGTACCTACTCCAACCAAGTTGCCATTCTCGTTGACTGCACTCTCATTGCCTAGTGTAGCGAGCTCTCGAGTTGCGTCTGCCCAGATTTCCATGCGGCCACGCTCTTGTTGTGCCAAGTCCTTAACCAATCGATTGCTAAGGTATAGGAAACCAGCCACCATGATTAACGAGATGACTAGGAATATCATTTTCCATGCCCTGCGACTATCATATATGTTTCGTAAATTAGCCATCTGTTTTAAAATCTAGTCATTGGTACATTATCAGAAGTTCATGTGAAAGCTAGCACGCACACCCCAACGGTCAACATCAGGAGTGTCACGATGGGTAAGTCTCCACACAAAATCCAATCGCAAAAGCCTGAATATGTTGTCAATTGCAAATCCAGCCTCTATATAGGGTTTGCCTCTCATGTCTAGGCATAGTGTGCCATCTGGAAATCTTAGTAAGTCGCTATGGACATCAGGGTCGTTGCGGCTACTACGACTGCCGTAGGCTCCACGACAAGCTAGCACCTCACGCCACTTAAGCTTTTTGAGCAATGGGATGCGATTAAACAGCAAGCCATTCATATTGTATTCTACATCCCACATCAGACATTGATCAAGGGCAAATTCCATCACATCAAGCAATGCAAAAGTTTCTGGCTGGATGGTGTATGACAAGTTAGCTGCTGGCAAGATGAGGTCAGGGTAGCCAACAGTGCCCCACACTTTCTCTCCTTTGATGAGCACGTCAGCATATCCAAATGCCGAAAACCACCACCGCTGCTGATAGGCAATCAAGGTTTTGTTCACATCATACAGACTATTGGTGAGCGAACGTGGCATGAATATATGGGTTAGCGTAAATATAGGGCGATCTATATTGATAGGGAAACGATACAACCGCCCTTGCATAAATTTTTCTCCAGGTGCATAGCGCAATGTGAGAGTGGCTCCAGCTTGGTCATAATTGTGATAGGTGTAACCCAAACCATCACAATAGCCAATTAAGTGGCTTGCCTCATGGCGATAATGATGTAGGGAGAGCGAGACGCTGAATCCGCTGTGTGACTCATGCTGGTAGGTCAATGCTGTAGTGCGCAAATAGGCAAGTTTGTCATCAGGCTTACGAGTGATGGCTAGCAATGAGTTGTCGGCACTAGTAGATACGAAATTCTGGCCAAGTCGCTCTAAGTCATATTGATGAGTTAGTGTAAAACCATGTATAGGAAATTCACGACTATGCAGTTCTTTGGGTTTAAATGAATAGGCCAACTCGCCTAGATACTTCAATTTGTGGTCTTTAAACCCGTATGCAACATGAGCGCGTGCAAACCAATGCGCATTTAAGTGGGCGGTGGTCATTGCGCCAAACTTAAGCCTAAGACCCTCAAGTTTATTATAGCTGATGATACTAGTCACTGGACCGACATCAATTTTGCTATTGCGTGTGCGTGTGGGGTAATAGTGGTGTATGGAGGCAAGTATCAATTTCTCCCCCCAATAGTAGAGCCAATCTTTGCGCACTTCGGTCATCAATTGATGCATCTTGCTGACACTACTTTTAAATGCCTTGGGTCGGTGTTTTGTCCAATATGATTCTGACCTATGACGAGCATCAGAGGCATAGACCTTTGAGGCATTACCTGATACCAAGTCTGCATCAATAGGCAAAAAACTATGGTCAGTTTGTGTGGTGATGCGTTGCATATATAGCCCTTGCAAGTTTGACATGATTGAAAATTCTACAGTCATATCTTCTCGCATCTTCAAGCGTGTACCATCTGGCATTTGTTGATAGTCTTGCTCGATAAATACGCGACTCACCCAGTTGAGGTTGATAGCTCGGGGCACATTCAGCAAAGCCTTTTTTATAAATAGTGTGCTATCGATGGTTACCCATAACCGTCCCATAAAGCCAAATCCTTGAGTCTCAAAAGGCACAAAGCTCAATTCCACACATGGGTCACCATCAATATCCACAGTGTCACCAAGATAATATTTATAAAAACTCACACCGATATTACTCAGTGGGCTAACAAAACGGTTCTTGATGAATGCAATATCATTTGCAAAGAGGTCGATATCGCCCAACATATCACCAATGAAACGATTGATGCTTTCTTGGTCGATGCTCTTGTCTACACCTTCGTTGCTCGTGGCTTCTACAATTTCTTGATGCTTGCCATTAGCGTGTAGTTCTCGTGACACACTCTCGCGAATTGAGACGGGTAGCACTCTGCGACCCGAAGCTTCTATAGTGTCGGTATATAAGTTTAAGAAATGATATCGATCTAAGGCCCGATTGCTAACAGTGTCGGCAACAAAGTTGTCTAGACCATAGGTGACTCGTTCATATTTGGTGTAACTATAATAGGGCTTTTTCAATGGATCTCCATAGCCACGGCGAGCAATCAATTTGCGTGCCAATGCTACGGCTGGATTGTCTCGCTTGCTATATTTATCCTTTTTGCGTTTTACTACTAGCTCTCCTAGTTCTACACTTTTTTCCACCATTGCCACTCGCAGCACATGGTCCTTTCCAGATTTGATGGCTAATTCTTGTGTTGTATAGCCTACGGCCGAAATGCGGACTGTAGATGTTTGTTGACGTGTAGAAATATAGAAAAAACCTTTCTCATCGGTCGAGCATCCTACGTTGGGGCCTGGTAGAAAAATGGATGCCATAACAATAGGCTCTCCCGTGAGAGAATCGGTGACAATACCACGCACCGAAGTGAAGTCCTTTGTCTGACCCCATAAGACTGCTGGTATGAACCAAAGGTGGATTAACGTTATAAGTGACAATCTATGTAAGACAAATCGCCTCATATCGGCGGCAAAGTTACAAATTTAAGCACTAACTCGGTGAATAATTAAGAAAAATGATGTAACTTTGTCAAATTGAAAAAATCAAAGAAATATTCATAATTAAATCACTATGTACGACCAACAATTACTGAACGAAGTGACCCAAAAAGCCCAGACTTGGTTAAGTGAGGGATATGATGAAACCACTCGCAAAGAGGTGCAAGCTATGCTTGACAACGAGGATAAAACCGACCTAGTAGAAGCATTCTACAAGAACCTGGAATTTGGTACAGGTGGCCTGCGTGGCATTATGGGGGCTGGTAGCAACCGTATGAACATCTACACTGTGGGCGGCGCTACACAAGGCTTAGCTAATTATCTGAAAGAAGCCTTTAAAGACCTATTGCAAATCAAGGTTGTTGTTGGTCACGATGTGCGTAACAATAGCCGCTTGTTTGCTCAGACGGTGGCCAATATCTTTAGTGCTAATGGTATCAAGGTCTATCTGTTTGAGGGTCCGCGTCCAACTCCTGAGTTGAGCTATGCAATCCGAAAGTTAGGCTGTCAAAGTGGTGTAAATATCACAGCTTCTCACAATCCTAAAATTTATAATGGCTACAAAGCCTATTGGGATGATGGCGCTCAAGTGGTTTCGCCACACGATGTGAACATTATCGACCATGTGAATGCCATCCAAGATGTTAGAGATATCAAGTTTGAAGGCAACCCCAATTTGATTGAGGCTATTGGTGAAAACATTGATGCTTCCTACATCGAGGACATTCACACGCTATCGCTCAGTCCTGATGTCGATAAGCGCCAGCATGATTTGAAAATCGTTTACACGCCCATTCATGGTACGGGAAAGGATATCATCCCTCGTTCAATAGCTCGATGGGGGTTCGACAACATCATTCATGTGCCAGAACAAGATGTGATGAGTGGTGAATTCCCCACTGTGGACTCTCCAAACCCCGAGAATCCTAGTGCTATGGCTATGGCAATAGCCAAGGCTGAGGAAACGGATGCCGACATTGTGCTAGCTAGTGATCCTGATGCCGACCGCATCGGCTTGGTGTTCCGCAACAACAAGGGGCAGTTTGAATTGGCCAATGGCAACCAGATTCAAATCATTTTCCACTATTATCTGATGGTACGCAACCGCGAACTTGGTTTGCTCAAGGGTGACGAATATATTGTTAAGACGATTGTCACCAGTGAAACTATTCGTCGCATAGCCGTTAAAGAAGGCATCAAGATGTTTGATTGCTACACTGGCTTTAAGTGGATTGCTACTGTTATGCGCGAAATGGAGGGTAAAGGTCGCTATCTGGGTGGTGGTGAAGAGAGCTACGGTTTCTTGCCCGAAACGTTTGCACGTGACAAAGATTCGGTATCTTCTATCCCTTTGATGTGCGAAATTGCTGCTTGGGCTAAGGACAAGGGGATGACCATGAACGAAATGCTAATCGACCTCTATCTCAACTACGGCTATAGCAAGGAACGTGGCATCTCGGTAGTGCGACCTGGCAAGAGTGGTGCCGACGAGATTGTGGCTATGATGAAGCAATTCCGTGAGAGTCCACTTCAGACTATCGATGGGTCGCCTGTAGTGCTCATCAAGGATTTCCAAACGTTAGAGCAACGCAACATCAAGACGGGCGAAGTTACTCGCCTTGAGATGCCTGTTACTAGTAATGTGTTGCAATACTTTACCGAAGATGGCACCAAAGTCTCTATCCGTCCATCGGGCACTGAGCCTAAAATCAAATTCTATATCGAGGCTCATGGCAAACTCGAGAGTGCTGCAGCTTATGATGCAACCAACGAGGCCTATGATGCTAAAATCGACCGCATTTGTAACGATTTGGGCATCGCATAATCAAGCACACTTTAAAACATCTAATCAATAATATCAAAATTCTTAATCCAATGACAGAAACTATTCAAAGAAAGTTGAGCGATAGTGCTGCAATGCGGTGGAGCGCATTGTTGCTTCTCGCATTAGGCATGTTTTTTGCCTATATTTTCATGGACATTCTTTCACCCATCAAGGACTTGATGGAATCTACTCGCGGTTGGTCATCCACTGCGTTTGGTACCGAAGAAGGGGCTGAGACTTTTCTCAATGTATTTGTCTTTTTTCTTATCTTTGCTGGCATTATTCTCGACAAAATGGGGGTGCGCTTCACCGCTTTGTTGTCGGGCGCAGTGATGCTCATAGGTGCATTTATTAAGTACTACGCCGTTTCCGATTCGTTTATTGGTAGTGGACTAGAAACTTGGTTTACCAACAATCTAAACTATATTCCTGTTTTTGACGAGTTGGGCATTTCTCCCTTCTATCAAGGTATGCCAGCAAGTGCCAAGCTAGCAGCCATCGGTTTCATGATTTTTGGCTGTGGTGTAGAAATGGCTGGTATCACTGTCAGTCGTGGCATTGTCAAGTGGTTCAAAGGCCGTGAAATGGCTCTCGCAATGGGTTCTGAGATGGCTCTTGCTCGCTTGGGCGTTGCTACGTGCATGATATTTTCTCCGTTCTTCGCTAAACTTGGTGGCAATATCAGTGTATCGCGTTCGGTTGCTTTTGGTGTGGTGCTACTGATGATTGCGCTCATTATGTTCATAGTCTATTTCTTTATGGACCGTAAATTGGATAGCCAAACTGGTGAAGAAGAGGAAAAGGATGACCCATTTAAAATTAGCGATTTGGGTAAAATTCTCACCAATAGGGGATTTTGGCTGGTTTCTCTGTTGTGTGTGCTCTATTATAGTGCTATTTTCCCATTCCAGAAATATGCAGTCAACATGCTACAATGCAACCTCTCTTTCACGGGTGTAGAACCTGGCTCATTTTGGGCTGGTGAGTCGGTTACTATTGTGCAATATGTGATTATGCTAGTTGTGGCTGCAACAGCTTTTATGAGCAATTTTGTGAAAAGCAAGGGAGCAAAAAATGGTTTACTATGTCTCTCTATTATTGCCCTTATTGCTTACTGCTACATGGGCTATATGCGCCAGAGTGCTGAGAGTGTGTTTGCTGTGTTCCCTCTGCTTGCTGTTGGTATTACACCTATTTTGGGCAACTATGTCGATCACAAGGGCAAAGCAGCTTCGATGCTTGTACTGGGCTCTTTATTGCTCATCTTCTGCCACTTGACGTTCGCTTTTATCTTGCCACGTTTCACTGGCGCTTCGGGTTTTGTAGTGGCCTATCTCACAATTCTGGTATTAGGTGCTTCGTTCTCACTCGTGCCTGCTGCTTTGTGGCCTAGCGTTCCCAAACTAGTCCCTGCCAAAATCATTGGTAGTGCATATGCTTTGATTTTCTGGATTCAGAATATTGGTTTGTGGCTCTTCCCATTGCTTATTGGTAAGGTGCTTGACAAAACCAATCCTGGTGTTACCGACCAGCACCAACTCAATTACACTTGGCCATTAGTAATGCTGGCTTGCTTGGGCATTGCCGCACTGCTTATAGGCTTTTATCTCAAGGTGGTTGACCGCAAAGAGCATCTTGGTCTTGAGGAACCCAATATCAAGGCTGCATAATATAATATTGTTTTAACTATAGTTGTACACAAGGGGCATATCAACGCAGATGTGGTGTATGCCCCTTTATATTAACTTTTCAAGCATATCAGATACATGAAAGAGCAAGTGAGAACCATGTTAGCAACTCAATCTTGGGCTCGCTGGACAGTATTGGCCATCGTTTCGTTTACTATGATGGCTGGTTATGTGGTTGCCAAAGAGATGTCTCCGTTACAATATTTGCTTGAAACGCCCACGCTGCAAGGTGGCATGGAGTGGACTAGTGGCGAATTTGGATTATTTGCTGGTTCTCGTGGCTTTTTTAATGTGTTTTTCTTGATGCTATTTGTGGGTGGTATCATCTTAGATAAAAAGGGGGTTCGTTTCACGGGCATACTATCTTGCCTGCTGATGCTTATTGGCAGCATAGTTATCTATGGAGCTATCACGATGGTTTCACCTCAGCCAATATGGCATATTGCTTTGTTGGGAGGGGACATCAAGCGACAGGTAATTATTGCGGCATTAGGTTTCGCATTTTTTGGTATCGGTTATGAGATGTGTGGTATCACAGTCTCCAAAGTGATTGTTAGGTGGTTCAGTGGCAAAGAGATGGCTCTTGCTATGGGCCTTCAGGTAGCAATGGCACGTTTGGGCACAGCTTTAGCGTTAGGATTTAGTCCTATAATTGCCAATCGTATGGGACTACCTATGCCCATTCTGATTGGTGTTGTGGCAGTTGGTATTGGCCTGATTGCTTATCTCTACTATTGCAGCATGGATCGTCATCTCGACCATGAAATGGCTCAATCGATAGATCTTTCTATTACTGATGATACCGATGATCAATTTCATTTTTCTGATATGTTGCTTACTATCAAGAACCCTGGCTTTTGGCTCATCACCTTGTTATGCTTGCTCTACTATTCTGCGCTATATCCGTTCTTAGATTTTGCTACCAAGTTAATGATTTCCAAATATGGCGTGGATGCTGATGTGGCTGGCTTTATTCCGTCTATTTTGCCTTTTACTTCGATTGTGCTCACACCATTATTTGGAGCATGGTGCGATAAGCGTGGACGTGGGGCGACTATGATGGTTATTGGCACAGTGATGCTCACAGTGGTTCTTATTGTTTTTGCACTGCCCAATAGTAGTAGCACTTTGGCCATTGTGCTGATGTCAATTCTAGGCATTGCATTTTCTCTGTTACCTGCAGCGTTATGGCCTGCTGTACCCAAGATTGTGCCTATGAAACAACTGGGTACATCCTATTCTATTATTTATTACATCCAAAACATTGGGTTGATGCTTGTGCCTATGGTTATTGGTCGTGTGCTACAAAATCATACACAAGGCAACCATGTTGACTATACAGCTGCCTTGTGGATATTTTCGGCTATTGGTGTTGCCTCTATTATTGTGGCCTTGCTCTTGCTATGGATCGACCATCGTCGCCATTATGGCCTAGAAACTCCTAATATTAAGCAATAGAGATGATACGCTCCGATACAAGAATTTTATCTGATAGATTGCACCCAAGTGACTAGGCTATCTACCGATGGGTTACCATTGAGCAAGCGACCAGGAAGCCACTTGGCATTAGGCGCTGATGCTTCTTTTAGTTCATCTCCACTCTTTCCCAATCCACTGCCGCCTGATGTGGCAAAGGGAATAATGGTTTTGCCCGATAGATCATATTGTTCCAAAAAAGTGTTCATGATGCGTGGTGCAGTGTACCACCAAATAGGGTAACCTACATAGATGGTGTCATACTGTTCCATGTTCTCTACTTTATCAGCGATAGCTGGACGTGAATTTTTGTCGTTCATCTCTAGGGTGCTACGACTTTGCTTATCGTTCCAGTTGAGGTCTGCGTTGGTGTAGGGTTGTGCTGGACGAATTTCAAACAAATCGGCGTCTGCGGCTTTTGCCAAGTTTGTCGCCACGCGCGCTGTTGTGCCCGAGGCCGAGAAATAAGCTACTAAGTTTTTTTTCATTGTCTCTTGGTTTTGTGTTTGTGTGGCATCATTGTTATTCTTGCTTGCTTGTGCACATGAGGGCAAAATCAGCATTATAGCCACGATAAGTAAAAATGAAATCTGTTTCATAAAATCAATCAGGTTTTTATACATTTATTTATACTGCAAAGATACAATGGCAAATCAATAGAAAAGGTATCACAATTACTTAAAAAGTTACCCAAACAACTGGTTTTAATCAGTTCAGAAATGCAAAATACACGGCTAGAACAAGACACGCGAATGCTGCAAAGTGGTTCCAATGAAGGGTCTCACCACTAAAGAAAATGATGGTAAAAATAGTGAATACCGAGAGCGAAATGACTTCTTGTATGACTTTGAGCTGCATCAACGTGTAAGCACCTCCGTTGCCAATATAGCCTATGCGGTTTGCTGGTACTTGAAATGAGTATTCGGCCAATGCGATTAGCCAACTTACTAATATGACAATGTAGAGTGGGGTAGAGCTAGTGATGATTCTCATCTGTTGCAACTTCAGATGACCATACCAAGCAAACGTCATAAACACGTTTGAAATGATCAGTAAGATGATAGTAGATAACCAATTCACAACGATAATAATTAATTTGTGTAGCACAAAATTAATTAATTCTAAATGGATAGATGCCAATTCAACAAGAAAAAATCGTAAATTTGCGATTAAGCGAGCGCAATGAGAACTTGTTTGCAATTGCCGAGCGGGAGCAAATTATTTAAATTTGTGGTTAAGACTAATAATTGATAACAATGATAACGATACCTGAATCCCTTGCACTAAAGCACATAGCCGATTACTTGCGGCAAGTGCCTTATGATGTGACTCCCCAAGTGTTATATTGTGCCAATGCCCTCTATGGCGATGATCTGATGAGTGGAAATGGCAAACTAGATGATTGTTACGACCAACTTGTCTATCAGCATTATTTGTCAACAGGCAAGCTTGCCTGTAATGAGCATGAAATGTTGGCTCGTGCATTGCATGACTATGCAATGGATAAAGCTTTGAATCGTTTCCTTGAACAGTTTGATCGCCGACGTGTGGTGGGCATAATGGGTGGGCATCAACTTCAACGAGATGAACCTATGTATCGTGAAATAGTCTTGTTGAGTAAGGACTTGACCGAGCATCACTCTTTGATGGTGACTGGTGGTGGACCTGGTGCTATGGAAGCTACCCATCTAGGTGCATGGCTGGCTGGCAGAGGTCTTGATGAAGTAGAACAAGCGTTGAGCATGTTGCGCACATCTCCTAGCTACAAAGATAGTCATTGGCTAAATACAGCTTTCAGTGTGATGAGAGCTTTCCCACAGCACGAATACCAAAGTCTTGGTATCCCTACATGGCTATATGGTCACGAACCCTCGACTCCCTTTGCCACCCACATTGCCAAATATTTTGACAATAGCATTCGTGAAGATACCATATTAACGATAGCTTTTGGTGGCATAATCTACACTCCTGGCAGTGCTGGTACCATACAAGAGGTATTCCAAGAGGCTGTTCAAAATCATTACTTGAGTTTTGGCGTTTCTTCTCCTATGGTGTTTTTAGGACGTCAGTTTTGGGACGAAGAAATGCCAGTGTACCCATTCCTTGAACTAATGATGCAACAAGGAAAATACAAAAATCTGCATCTCGTGATTACCGATTCAGCAACAGATGCAGTCCAAGAGTTGTTAAGTTTCCGCAATCGAGTAGAACCTATTGAGCTGAGTTAAGCGATTAAAATAATAATGGTCCTTATTAAAATGAACCCCAAAAGTTAGGAAAAAACTTTTGGGGTTTAACTTCATTTTGATCGCCTCTTTGATATCACTAGAGGGGAAAAATGTTTATTTCTTCGTGTCGGTTGCAGTTGATGTCTTGGCAGGAGCCGCTTCTGTTGCGGTCTTGGCAGTTGTTTGCTTTTTGCCAACTTTGGTATATCGTTTATTCAAGCCATCAATGACTTCTTGAGTAACATCATATTTCTCATCAATATACAGTGTGGCACTCTTGCGTAACACCATATCAAATCCTTTTTTCTTGGCATAATCCTTCATGAAGTTGTCAATAGAGTCAAGTAGTTGCATCTGACTTTGGTTAAGTTCGTTTTGAATGCTCTGCTGCAAGTTGCCTAAATAGTTTTCTGCATCAGTCTGCATCTTTTGCAGTTTACTTTGGTCAGCATTAAATGCTTCTTCACTCAGGTACTGATTGTTCTGATATTTTTGCTGCATAGCGCTACCAAATTTATTGATTTCGTTGCCACGTTGTTTTTGAGCTGCATCAAATTGATTTTGACGACGTAGCATCGCTTCGTTGATATCTTTGGCAAGATTGTAATTGGCCATGATAGAGTCTTCATCGATGTAGCGGATGGTTAGCTTTTCTAGGGCTGCCGATGGCTTTGCTGGTTGCTCTGCTGGCTTATTGTTACACGAAGTGGCTGCCATAGCCATCAAGGCACCTATCAAGGCAAACTTGGAGAATTGTTTTAAACGGTTCATCTTTTTATTTAGGGAATTAATTATTTGTAAAATTCAGGATCTTTGGCACAAGTGATACCTTTTTGCCTCATGTGAGGGTTGTCGTGGATGTGGGTGTTGGGAAAGCGTCCGCCACGCACAAAAAACACTCTTACCCCTAACAGTAAGACCGCTAGCAGGATAAGTGCCAAAGTAAACAACATTGTCGCTATCATCTTGTCAAAAATTTGTGCAAAAATAATCATTGTTCGTGACTTTACGAGCTTTCATTCAAAATAATTTTGTAAATTAGCGCATGAAAATGAGATGATTTAACAAAATTTCATTGACATAAATATTAACTAACAATTTAACGCAACTTAAAACCGAAAAAACGATGCAAGTAAAAGATTTGAAACCAACACAGGTGTGGGCAATCTTTGATGAAATCACTAAAGTTCCACGCCCTTCAGGCAACGACGAGGGTAAGCTAGATAAAATTCGTGCTTGGCTTGTTGATTTTGCTAAAAAACATCAGTTAGAATACAAAGTTGACGAGACAGGTAATGTCGCTATCTTTAAACCTGCTGCTCCTGGCTATGAAAAGGCCAAAGGGGTAGTACTCCAAGGACACATGGATATGGTTGCCGAGAAAGGACCTGGCTCAACTCATAATTTTGATACTGACCCCATCGAAACCATTGTTGATGGTGAGTGGGTTCGTGCCAACAACACGACTCTTGGAGCCGATGACGGTATGGGCCTAGCTCTAGCATTGGCTGCTATCACCGAACCATCGTTGAAGTGTGGCCCACTTGAGGTGCTTGCTACCGTTGACGAGGAAACTGGTCTGACTGGTGCTAGTAACATCAAGGCCGATATGCTAGTGGGAGACTATCTGTTCAACCTTGATAATGAGGAAGATGGAGTAATCACAATGGGTTGTGCTGGTGGCTTGGTAACCGTCATTACGTTTGATTATAAACCAGAGCCTGCACCCAAAGACCTCACCTATTTTGAAATCAAGTTTGAGCATCTCCATGGTGGTCACAGTGGCACCGATATTAATGCTGGCTACGCTACCACCACCAAGTTGGTGACTCGCTTGTTATGGAACATTGGCAACGAAATTGATTATCGATTGGCTAGCATCGATGCAGGTAATTTGCACAACGCTATCGCACATGCTGCTACCACAGTCATTGGCATTAAGCCTCAAGACAAGGAAAAACTTTCGGTAATCATCAACCAGTTTATTGCAGATGTGAAAAATGAGTATAAACGCACCGAAAAGAAGATGGAAATCACTTGCAAGAGCGTAGATACCCCCGATACAGTAATCGATGCAAAAACTGCAACCAACGTAGTCAATGCAGTTTACACTGCTCCTCATGGAGTTACCTCAATGAGTATGGAAATACCTGGTTTGGTTGAAACATCAACCAACCTAGCAAGTGTGAAAATGCGTCCTAGTAACAAGATTGTAGTTGAGATGTTCCATCGTTCGTCCGTCGAAAGTCGTAAAGAAGATTTAGCTCATCAGGTAGAGACATTGTTCCGTATGGCTGGTGCTAGCGATATCAAGAGCGAAGGCGGTTATCAAGGATGGGAACCCATTGCCGATAGCCATTTCTTGACGTTGGCTGCCGACCAATGGGAAAAACTATTCGGCGTGCGTCCTCGTGTCGAAGCTATTCATGCAGGCTTGGAGTGTGGCTTGTTCCTCAAGGCGCGTCCCGATATGGAAATGATTTCTTATGGCCCCACCTTGCTTGATGTGCACTCTCCACAAGAGCGTTGCCATATCCCTGCCGTAGAAAAAGGTTGGAAATATGTTCAGGCAGTGTTGCAAGCAGTAGCTGAAGAGAAATAAACAACAGTTTAAGACCATAGGGCGGTATATAGTCTAGTATGACTTGGCCGCCCTTTTTTCTTCTTTTTCTGATAACGAGAACTAATGAATCTAAATTGCCTACACATTTATTTCATCACACTATCTTGCTTGTTACTTTTGCCTTTAGAAATCCAAGGTGAAATTTCTGATGCTAATACTCAACAGTATGATATAGAACAAAGCACCCTAAACCAAGACGATTTCTCCGATGATTCACCGCAAGACAGATATACTAGGCTCACCACTGCCGATTATAAAAAAGTGGCACGTGAGCTAGGAGTAGATGTGGCAGCTATTAAGGCCGTCAGTAGCGTAGAGGGTGGGGGACAGGGATTTGTCTCACCTGGAAAGCCGACCATCAACTTCGATATCTCTATCTTCAAGCAGCGACTGAATAAGGCGGGCATATCAATCAGTGAAGCTCGACGGCAAGCTCCTATCGCTTTTGCTGGGGTGAAAACCAAGCGCTATGGTAGTTATGGCGCTGCACAGTATGCTCGTTTAGAAAATGCATTTCAAGTGAGCCGCACAATAGCACTAGAATCAACATTTTGGGGAATGTTTCAAATTGGTGGATTCAATTATCGCCAGTGTGGATGCAAAGATGTCGAAGAGATGGTGCGACTAATGAGCCAGAGCGAAGCCATGCAGTTGGAACTCTTTGCCCGATTTATCAAAAACACAGGGATGTTAAAATATATCCGCAAGCACGATTGGGTTGGATTTGCCCGTGCTTACAATGGTAGCCGTTATGTAGCTTCCTATAGTGCCAAGATTCGTAACGCTTACAATCGTCATCGTTAAAGTTGAATAGAGCCCCCAAAATCTTGCTTAGAAATTTTTGGCATATCATCAGGTTTGACTAATTTTGTACTATCAAAAAAGCTAAAACTATTTATTTTTTTTAAAACCAAGATATGGAAGTAAAAGGTAAAATTATCCAGAAGTTGCCACCTCTTAGTGGTACATCTAAATCGACTGGAAAAGCTTGGAACAAACAAGAGTATGTGTTAGAAACGATTGGTGATGCGTATCCTAAACAGATATTCTTTGATTTCTTTGGCGATCGAGCCAATCAGTACTCTTTTGAAGTAGGAGATACAATTGTTCTCAGTTTTGATATCGAGAGCCGTGAATACAATGGTCGTTGGTACACCAACATCCGTGGTTGGAAAGGCGAGAAAGTACCTGCTACTACTGATGCACCAGCAGACGCTTCGAGTGCAGGGCAAGCTCCCGCTCCACCTGCACCTGATTTCTCAAGCACATCGCCAGACGATGATCTACCGTTCTAATCGATTGTAGTAATGTATTTGGCGTTACTTGCCACTATTCTTGCTAGTTGACATAGCAAAGTATATTGTATACCAAGGAAAAATCAGCCGACAAACACCATCTAAGGTTTGTCGGCTGAACTTATTATTCAATAAGTCGTAATGTGGACTCCAATTACGTGAATTCTTTGACTTCCACTTCGCCACGTAAAGCTGCTGCCGTGTTAGCTGCCAATGCGCTCATCTCATCTTCGCCTGGATAGACATGAACAGGTGCCAAGAATTCGATTCTATGACGTAATTGGTCTAGCACATATTCTGATCGTGCAATACCGCCCGTGATGATGATAGCATCGATTTTTCCACACAAAACAGCACTCTGGGCTGCAATATTTTTGGCAACATGATAGATCATAGCGTCTGTGATGAGTTTGGCATATTCATCACCCTCTGCAATGCGACGTTCTACTTCACGCATATCATTGGTGCCCAAATGAGCATTCAGACCAGCCTTGCCAGCAATGCGTTTGAGTAACTCGTCTTGAGTATATTTACCACTATAGCACAAGCGAATCAAGTCTCCTGCTGGCAACGAACCAGCACGTTCAGGTGAGAATGGGCCTTCACCATCAAGTGAATTATTTACATCTACAGCCCTACCATGGTCATGGGCTGCTATCGAGATGCCGCCCCCTAGGTGGCAGATAATCAGATTCAGGTCCTCGTAACGTGTTCCATGCTCTTTAGCATAACGGCGTGCGATAGCGCGTTGATTCAGAGCGTGCCAAATGCAGATACGCTTAAACATAGGCGTGCCGCAGATGCGTGCATAGTCGTTCAACTCATCGGTAACACCAGGATCTGCAATATAGCTAGGACAACCTATCTGCTTGGCAATGCTATCGGCAATCACACAACCTAGATCGCAAGCATGCTGGTGTAGGGCATTATATGATGCATCTATCATCGTCTGGTTAATTGCATACACTCCTCCCTCTACAGGTTTGGTCAAGCCACCGCGGGCACACACTGCATCAAATTGCAATGGGATGTTTGCCTTTTCTAGCTCATCGAGCACCAATTGGCGACGATAGTCAAATTGATCGGTGATTTTGTTAAATTTAGCTAAGTCCTCAGGCGAGTGACTGATGCTTCGTATCAGCCGTGGTTCTCCATCTTCCACAACAGCCATCTTGGTCGATGTCGAACCTGGATTTATAACTAAAATAATCATGTTTTGTGTTTTTAAGAAATGTTAGGGTTTATGGTGATTTAATCTTTTATTCAGCTGCCATTGCTGCAACAGCCAAGCTATAAAATTTTGATTGGCTGTTATCAGCTCGTGATGGCACCACGGCAGGACATTTCGCTCCCACTAGCAAGCCAGCTGTGCTTGCCTCAGCAAATAGTGTGATTGCTTTGTAAAACACATTGCCAGCCTCAATGTCGGGCATAATCAAGCCATCACTATCCCCTTCTAGGGGTGACTTCAATCCTTTTGCATCCATTGCATGTTGGCTACATGCGCATTTCGCATCTAGTGGACCATCTACAATGCACTTTCCAAACTCTCCTTTTTGTGCTTTTTCAACAATCAACGGATAGTCTTCGGTGAATGGGAAATGTTTTCCATTGACTTTTTCTGTGCAATGTATCAATGCAATTTTGGGCGTTTCGGTACCAAAGTTACGTATCAGATTGCTCATATATCTGACCATCTCGATACGTTGAGCTTGATTGGGATAGGGTATTACTGCGGCATCGGTGAAGAACAATAGCTTGTGATAGGTGGGGATAGATGCTGTTGCAATATGAGTGAGTACATTGCCTTTGGGCAAAATCCCTGTTTCTTTATTGAGTACGGCTTTGAGCAAGTTGTCGGTGTTTATTAGCCCTTTCATCAATATATCAGCTTTACCTTCTCGCACCAATTCAACCGCTTTGGCTGCGGCAGAGTCAGCATCTGGGGCGTCTATGCAACTCCAATGGTCTGCATAGCGTTTGAGCGAATCATTAGCAGTGATTTTTTCTCGACATCCCACAAAGATGGCATCAATAAATCCCGCCTCAAGAGCCATTGCACATGCTGCAGGCGTTTTCTCATCTCCTGGCCATACCACTGCCACCCGTTTTCTCACACTTTGTTCTTTTAGATGAGCCAATAGGTCATCAAAATTTTTAATGGTATTCATATTGAATTTGCTAATGTTTTTTCGTTAATGGTTTTTTAGCCGCTCAAATTTACTGCTTTTTTATCACTTAGCATAATTATTTCGCCTTTTATTACATTTTTTCACCTTATTTGAACAGCTGGAAACTATCCCTAGATCACCACCGACCAATTACTGCTCCGATTCTCTTCTGTCAAGGTACTAAGCCTCAACAATAACGAGAGCCACCGTTGTAATCAGGCGGTGGCTCTTGTGCTATCCAACTATGATGATTGGTTATGCTTGGGTTGAAGCTTCTTCGAGGATTTTGCTCACGTCTTTCACTTCTAAGCGACCATACACCTTTTCACCTATCATCACCACAGGCGCTAAGCCACAAGCACCCACGCAACGCAAGCAGTCGAGCGAGAATTTGCCATCGGCTGTCGTTTCGCCAACTTCGATGTTGAGTTGACGCTTGATTTCTTCAAGCAATCGCTCTGAGCCACGCACATAGCAAGCTGTTCCTAAGCACACCGAGATAGGATGTTTGCCCTTAGGAGTCATCGTGAAGAAAGAGTAAAACGTTACCACACCATATATTTTAGATGCGGGGACACCAATCTTTCGGGCGATAACACGTTGCATCTCTTCGGGTAAATAGCCTTGCAGTGCTTGGCATTCATGCAAGATATTAATCAATTCTCCAGGTTTGTTGCCGTGTTTGTCGCAGATTTCTTCTACTTGTTTGACAACATTACATGCCAATTTGGTTTCTTGTTTCTTCATATCTAGTAGATGGATTAGGCATTAGTGAATAGATCTGTCAAAATAGTGGGTGTGCAATAGCTCTTCCGATTTCTCGCTAAGTGGTTCACCTAAGAACTCTTTGTAGAGCTTTTGAATGTCTGGGTTCTCATGACTCTTGCGCAACTTCTTGCCACAATCTTCACGATACACGGCTTCGGCTCGCGCTTTGAGTACGTTAATATTGCCGTGGTGATAGGGCTGTCCAGCTCCGCCTATGCAGCCACTTGGGCAAGCCATCACTTCTACCACATGGTAGTTGAGTTCGCCTGCACGCAACTTGTCCATCACTTTGCGAGCATTGCTTAGCGTGTGTGCCACGCAAATGCGCAGGGTGAATCCGTTGAGATCAATTTCTGCTTCTCTAATTCCATCCAGACCTCTCACATTCTCAAACTCGATGTGAGGCAAGGTCTTTCCCGTATAGACTTCATACACGGTGCGCAATGCGGCTTCCATCACACCTCCAGTGATTCCAAAAATGGCTCCAGCACCCGTCGATTCACCAAGTGGACTATCAAAATCACTATCAGGCAAGCTGGCAAATTTGATATTGGCACGCTTAATAATGCGTCCTAGCTCTCGGGTCGAGATGCTATAATCTACATCTGGATTGCCATTGACTTTAAATTCCTCACGTCCACATTCATATTTCTTGGCCAAGCAGGGCATAATGGAAACCACTACTAGTTTTTCGCGTGGTATGCCCATTTTTTCGGCCCAATAGGTCTTAGCTATCGCACCAAACATTTGAGCAGGCGACTTAGCCGATGATGGGTAGTCTAGCAAATCGGGATATTCATGTTCGTAGAAGTTTACCCATGCAGGACAGCAAGAGGTCATAATTGGTAGTTTCACCTCCTTATCTCCAGCCAAGTAGCGACGCAATCTCGAGAGGATTTCAGCGCCCTCCTCCATGATAGTGAGGTCTGCGCCAAAGTCGGTATCAAACACATAGTCGAAGCCCAAATCACGCAGTGCTGTAGCCAACTTGCCAGTGACAATAGTGCCTGGTTCCATGCCAAATTCTTCACCCAATGCAAAGCGCACTGCTGGAGCTGGTTGAGCTATCACCACCTTGTCGGGGTTGGTTAGATCATCCATGAGCTGATTGGTATAATCATGCTCGGTGAGGGCACCTGTTGGGCAAACGGCTACACACTGGCCACAGTAGGTGCAATTAGTGTCGGTAAACATTTTGTCAAATGTGGGGGCAATCGTCGTGTTAAAGCCTCGGCGAATGGCACTGAGCACTCCCACACTTTGTACATTGTTGCACACACTCTCACAGCGGCGACAATACACACACTTCTCCATATTGCGAGAGATAGCTGGTGTGAGCTCTTGTTTGCGCTCACTTTGCTCGCCACCGTTAAATGGCATTTGTCGTATGTTGAATCGCATCACCAGCCGTTGCAATTCGCAATCACTGCATTTGGGACACGTGAGGCAATCGTTTGGATGATCACTAAGCATCAGCTCTGCCACCGTTTTGCGTGCTCTATTGACACGAGCCGAGTTGGTGTGTACCACCATTCCTGGTGTGCACTTGGTGGCACATGCTGGAGCTAGATTTCTGCGACCTTCTACTTCAACAACACACAATCGGCATGATGCTGGATTGTTTTTCACGCAGGTCCCTTTCAGATCGATGTGGCATAAGGTCGGAATTTCAATACCTATCTGTTTGCCTGCTTCAAGCAATGTCGTCCCTTCGGGAACGCTAAGTTCGTGCTTATCTATAATAAGGTTAATCATTGTCGTTTGTTCCATAATGGGCGTGAATTAGTAAATCTGAATAGCATCAAAGCGGCAACGTGACATACACATGCCACAACGGATACACTCGTAGGGGTTAATAATGTGAGGTTTACGCACATCGCCCATAATGGCATTGGCAGGACAATTGCGCTTGCAGGCTCCGCAACCTTTACATTTGCTCGGGTCGATACTATAGGTAACCAACGCCTTGCATTGTTTCGAACGGCATTTGTGTTGCTTAACGTGCTCTACATATTCATCCCAGAAGTTATTGATGGTCGATAGCACAGGATTTGGCGAGGTCTGTCCCAATCCACATAGGGCTGTGTCTTTGATCGTCTCGCTGAGGGTCTTGAGCATCTCCAAGTCTTCCATCGTGCCTTTGCCATCAGTGATGCGGGTAAGTATCTCTAGTAAGCGCTTGTTGCCAATGCGACAGGGGGTGCACTTTCCACATGACTCACCCACGGTGAACTCTAGATAGAATTTAGCTACAGCAGGCATACAGTCGTCCTCGTCCATGACAATCATACCTCCAGAACCCATCATCGACCCAGCTGCTGTCAAGTGCTCATAGTCAATGGGCGTGTCTAGGTGCTTCTCAGTCAGACAACCTCCTGATGGGCCACCAGTCTGTACAGCTTTGAATTTTTTGCCATTTTTCACACCACCACCTATATCATAGATGATTTCACGCAATGTCGTGCCCATTGGCACTTCAATGAGTCCTACGTTGTTGATTTTTCCAGCCAACGCAAACACTTTGGTACCCTTGCTCTTTTCGGTACCAATAGAGGCAAACCAATCGGCACCTTTGGTAAGAATAATAGGGATGTTGGCAAGTGTTTCTACATTATTTACATTAGTAGGTTTATTATTATATCCAGCTTCGGCAGGGAATGGGGGTTTCAATGTGGGCTCACCACGTTTGCCCTCCATCGAATGGATAAGGGCTGTCTCTTCGCCACAGACAAATGCTCCAGCTCCATATCTGATTTCGATATCAAAACTAAATTCGCTGCCCATGATGTTCTTGCCCAGCAACCCGTATTCTCGAGCTTGAGTGATAGCGATTTTTAGTCGATTCACAGCCAATGGATATTCAGCACGGATGTAGATAAGCCCTTTATGTGCACCAATGCAATAACCACATACGGTCATGGCTTCAATGATGCTATTGGGGTCTCCTTCCATAATAGAGCGATCCATGAACGCTCCAGGGTCTCCTTCATCAGCATTACAAACCACAAATTTCTCATCAGCTTGATAACTGCGGGCAAAGCCCCATTTCACTCCAGTTGGGAATCCAGCTCCGCCACGTCCGCGCAACCCCGATTTCTTCACAATCTCGATAACGTCATCGGGTGTCTGATTGAGCAAGGCGTTAGCAATAGCTTGGTAGCCATCACGAGCGATATATTCCTCGATGTTCTCAGGGTCGATAAAGCCACAGTTGCGCAGAGCTATGCGTTTCTGCTTACGATAGAAATCCATGTGCTTGCTATCGCTTACGGTATTTTGAGTCTTAGGATCGACATACAGCAAACGCTTCACACGTCTTCCACCAATGATATGCTCTTTCACAATTTCAACAGCATCTTCTGGCTTCACTTGTGTGTAGAATGTGTTATCGGGAATGATTTTTACGATAGGACCTTTTTCGCAAAATCCAAAGCACCCAGTGGTCAACACATCTACTTTGTCAGCAATGTCATTGGCTTTTAGTGCCGCTTTCAACTCTTCCACTATTTTGTGGCTATTGGATGCTTTACATCCTGTGCCACCGCAACATAACATTTGGATATGTTCAGTTCCAGCAGCCAAACCACAACATTGCTCCGACGTGATGTCGATGCTTTCTTCTCTTAGCGATAGCGCTTGTTGCGCTCTTTTCCTGATAGTATTCAGGTCGTCAATAGAAAGTATTTTCACGTGTTAATTGGTTTTTGTGATAAATTAGTTATTAGTTGTTTCGGTTTACAATCAATGCATTTCAGGCCATAAAGTTATAAATAATTTTTAACCTATAAAAATTTTTCAACAATTATCTGTATAAAAAGTCATTTTCCCCTTACCATTTAAGAACTGCAACCACTTTCACCCATTAATGGGACTATTTCTTGATGACATACCACTTGGAAATATATAACCAAAGAGGAGACATCGCTAGATGGATCCTCCTCTTTGATAGAGTTTTTTATAGAGATAGTTTGCTTCTCAATTATTCTATTGTTTCATGATTTCTTCAAGTTTGTTAGCAAGGGCCTTGCCCGTAAGTCCGCGAGACACAATGGTTCCAGAACCATCAATCACCACTATAGTGGGTATCCCTTTCACACCATATAGGTCCGTTGGCTGATTGAGTGGTTGTGTACCCATCATAACGGGCCATGTAATACCCAACTCATCTATTGCCTTGCGTGTATCTTCTGGCTTATCCCATACGGCTACGCCAACCACCTCTATGCGGTCTCCATATCGTGTCTTCAAGGTTTTTAGTTTGGGTATTTCGGCACGACATGGCGGACACCAGCTAGCCCAAAAATCTACTATCACGGGGCGTCCATGTCCAGCATAGTCCGACAGTTTCATCGTTTTGCCTTCAGCTGTGGTGACTACAAAGTCAATATATCGTTTTCCTTCGCTAGTGGCCGCTATTTGCCGTGCATCACTTTTGGCTTTAGCTACGCGGTGCAATTGCTTGTATTCGGCAGGGGCTAGTTCTAGTAGCGAATCAATTTGTGTTTCATTAAAGTTATTGTATATCAGATAGTAGTAGAATGCCCAAGGTCCGATAGCGTTGTCGCTATTCTCTTCGTAGGCCCGTTTGAACTGCTTTGAGCAAGCTTCCTCAATTTGTTCGTCAGTGAGCGTAGTGTCACTTTCAATAGCCTCGATTCTAGTGCTAATGGCTTTCACTTTATCATTGAGTGGACTTGCTGCCATCCCATTTTCAGCATTGAGAGTAATGATACCTGGTTCAACAACAAAGCCAATTCGCTTACCACCAGCCAAGAGTCGTGCATAGTATGGAGTATCTATGGTCCCTTCGAGCAAACAGCGTTGGTTCTCTACGGTAACTGTTTGCAACGTATCTCCACTATCATAGCTGGTCAGATACACAGTTTCACCATTAATGCTTGGGTCTGGAAAATTAACGGTGATTTTATACTCTTTGGTCTCACAACCTATTAGAACCAAGGTTGTCAATGACATTAGAATGATCTTTTTCATTGATAGAAATGTTTTTTAAAAATAGGTTTAATATTTACTTGTTCATCATTTTGTAGAACACCGATTACCATCATTGCACAATAGCTTTGTAGATGAGCGAGTGGATATGAGAGCGTGCACTAATACGCCCAAAGTTGGGGTTGTTGCGAGTGGGGCTGACTCGGTTACTCAAAAATATGTAGAACATATCATTGACAGGATCTACCCAAAAGCAGGTACCCGTAAAGCCTGTGTGACCGTATGTCTCAGGTGTGGCCTCGGCACAAGTGTTTGATGCATCAGGATTTCCCACAACGGGCTTATCAAAGCCAAGTCCGCGGTGACTATTAGGACTTTTTTGAGTAGTAAATGTCTCTACTGTTGATGCCTTTAAGAAGCGATGCCCTCCATAGGTGCCCCCATTGAGCCACATTTGAAATAGTTTGGCGAGGTCATTGGCATTGGAGAAGAGTCCTGCATTGCCTTGTACACCACCCGAAAACGCTGCCAATTCATCATGCACATAACCGTGAATGTGTTGGCGGCGCAAGAAGGTGTCATTTTCGGTATAGGCTATCTCGTCTCGGCCAAATTTGCTTAGTGGCCGATATAGTGTGTGATAGGCTCCTAGAGGAGCAAAAATATAGTTGTTGACATAGTAGTTCAGTGGCGAGTGGGTGATGCGTTGCATAGCATCGGCTAGCAGCGAAAAGTTGCAGCAACTATATAGATATTGCTTTTTCCCTAATGGCGCTTGATACATGCGATTCATAATTGAGTCGTAGGTTACTCGTCCGCCCCAAATGCCATCTGCAATGGCAATGTTGAACTTATCGGTTTTGGTAGTTGATAGTATATCGGTGCGCAATTTAGCGTCCTTGTGCCCGTAGCTACCATTCATAATCTTGATGGGGTGCAGGCTGTCGGCTGCCCCAACAATCAACTCACCTTGATAGGTGGCAGTGTCCATCATCATATACCACATATTGAGCGATGCTGGCATCCCCGTCTCGTGGTATAACAAGTCGCGAAATGTGATATCCGATTTATCGGTATCACGCAAGCCTGGAATGTATTTGCTAGCAGCATCTTCTAACCGAAACTTACCTTCGTCGTATGCCTGCATCACAGCACTAATAGTACCTGTTGCTTTTGATACCGATGCCAACCCATATAAAGTGTTTTCTGTGACTTTGATGCCAGTTCCATAATCAATCTCGCCGTATGCACGATTACAGATTATCTTGCCATGTCGAGCAACAACCACTTGACAACCAGGGAAGGCGTGTTGGCTCACACCCAGTTGGCACACCGAATCAATTTGGCTGAGTAATCGATTGCTAACTCCCACTTCGGCGGGTAGGGTATATCCTAGACGAGTGGCTGGATAGTGGATACCGAAGCCTGCTTGATAGCGAGCTCGCTTGTCTTTGCACTGCACCGTGATAGGTAGGATTCCGCTGGCAGCATTGCCACCAAAGATGGTTTGTGCTGCATAATCCTCAGCCACATTGCTGTTCTCATAGGCAATCACTACTGATTTCACATGCTTATGATTGATAGCCGACTCATAGTTGGCTATTTTATATGGTTCACAACCAAGAACCAGCACCACATTTTTTACCTTTTTAACTAACGTGTTCAACGCTTGTCGGTTGGCTTCGCTATCGGTCGCTACCTGAATGATAACTACATTATAGTGACCACCACTCAGTTGCTTGGCTACTGTGGCTGCATGATTGTCTGCACTCATGTCAAATCGCTGTGTGTTGGCATAATTTGTACATCGATTTTGAAACATTGAGTTGCTACCTTTATCATTGCCAATAGTCACTACGGCAATATGCCTGCTTTGCAAATTTTGGATAGGGAGCATAGCATCTTTGTTTTTAATCACAGTGATGGCTGCTGCTGTGAGCTGGTGCTTGAGTACTTCGGCTTGTTGAGAGTTGACATCACTTAATAGATGGTTCACATCAACATGCTGTTTTGTGGTGAGCCCTAGAGCATACTTGTATCTGAGTATTTTTTTGCAATGCTCATCCACAAGGCTTTGGCTTATAACACCTTTTGCTATTGCTGCTTTGATGGCAGCAATCTCACTCGGCACATCTTCGGGCATCAGCAATACATCGTTACCAGCTAGTAGTGCATTGACACATGCTGAGCCTTTAAGCAACTGGGTTGCCCCCTTCATGTTGAGCGCATCTGTAAAAATCAAACCGTTGAACCCAAGTTTGTCTTTCAATAGACCAGTTACGCACCGTTTAGACATCGTAGTAGGTACTTTCTCTTTATCTATAGCAGGCACCATTAAATGGGCTGTTAAAATGCCTGATAGCCCTGCATCAATATACTTGCGGAATGGTACCAACTCGCAGAGATTGATTTCTTTTAGGCTTTTGTTGATAGTGGGTAGGGTCTTATGAGAATCTTCAGATGCAGAGCCATGGCCGGGGAAGTGTTTCCCAACAGACAACACGCCTCCATCTTCTAGTCCCCTAGCAAATGCAATTCCATGACGCGAAACGATTTCAGGACTTTCACCAAACGACCTGGTCCCGATTACAGGATTATTTGGATTATCATTCACATCAAGCACTGGGGCAAAATTGACATGAATTCCCAAACGACGACACTGACGTGCTACTTCACGCCCATATTGATAAATAAGTGCATCATTATCAACGGCACCGAGCAACAAATTGCGTTGAAAATTAGGCACCTCATCCAATCGCATACCTAGACCCCATTCGGCATCCATCGTAATCATCAGGGGCACTGCGCATAGTCCTTGTGCTAGATTGGTAATTTCGGCTTGGTCTTGCATAGAGCTTTCTTGATAGATGAGGCCACCCACTTGGTTCTCAACCACAAGTTTGCGTACCACTGCCCGAGTTGCTTCGGATTGTGCTGGCGTTACATCGGCCACAATCAATTGCCCAATTCTAGCCTCAGGACTGAGGGTTGACATCACGCTATCAACCCAATGCTCCATGGCTTGCCCATTAGCTTTGGCAAGCACTGCAGGCATTACGGGCCCTCGTGCAGTTGCGCTTAATCCTAGGCATATAAAGACTAGCAGTACTTGAAATTTGATGATTCCGAAATATTTCATATTTATTTTGTTGATGTAATGAAGTTCGATAGTGTTTTTAGGAGTGTGCAGCTGTAGCCATATTATATGGCGATCAATCTGCTACTTGTTTGATTCTAACCTCATCGGTAGAGTTTATCTCTTTGCCTTGCGATTGCAGATGCTTAACGTAGTCTAGTATATGGTTACCGTATTTCTGCTTATCTACAAACAAGCGTTTGCAGTGTTTCAATGGTGTCATGTAGTCACCTCCATTGGCCAAGTAGTCTATCGTTGCTACGATATAGGTTTTGGTAGGTTTGATTTTCTTTCCATTCACAGTAGCAGTGAGCACTTTACCTTGACTATTATAGGTCGCTCGCAACTCCTTGCTCACAGCATCACCACCACGAGCAGCCATCAAGTTTATGCATTCTATCAATTCTTTGCCTGGTACTTCTAGCACCACAAAGCGGTTGTCAAATGGGAACATAGACCCAATTACGCCTTCGGTCACGATACCTTGAGGCATATCCATTCTGATGCCCCCTTTGTTCATAATTGCGCAGTCGATGTGTTTAATTCCTGAAATCCCTGAGATGATATCCATAGTAGCGTCACTCACCCAATTCTGAGCGGCATCACTGCTGTTTTTCATTTTACGAGCACTTGTTCCCACAGGGTTATTCATGATGCTATCCACACCATGACGATAGTGTGATAGCCAAGTGTTCATAGCTGTGTAATGGCTCGCTGCTTCGTCCCAATTACTATCTACACTAATCTGGCGATAGTTAACATCTCCTGTGGCAATATCCATATCATACACGCCCACATATTTGCCACTCTTGCCGTTTTGCCCAATGGTGATAGCCCTGCCGTCTGCATTGGTGATGCTTGCTTGTGTCGTTCCTGGCTTTATCACAGTGTGGCTATGAGCACTAATCACTAGGTCGATGTCATGGCTGCGGGCAATAATCATGGTGTCATTGGGTTCGGTGGGTTCATAGCTATTATAACCAATGTGTGAAACCATTACCACGCGATCTACACCTTGCACCGTCTTGAGATAATGTGCCGTCGCATTGGCAACGTCAGGCGCATAGTGATAGCGCAATCCTTGGCAATTGCTCTCAGCAATGAGTCCTTCAGGATTGACGTTTAATCCAAAAAAGGCCACCCGCTTATCACCCACAGCTTTTATCCAGTAAGGGGCAAACATTCCATTGAGTGGAGTAGCACTCCAATCGTAGTTTGCACTAATTTTATTTGCTTTTACCCGCCCATACCAATAAGCGAGGCTATCCATACCATTATCAAACTCATGGTTGCCTGTCACGATGATGTCATAGCCTAGTGTGTCCATAAGAGAGAACTCAACTTCTCCACCATATAGTGAATAGTATAGCGTGCCTTGCACTGCATCACCAGCATGCACGAGTACACAATTTTCTGATTCCGAACGCACTTGGTCATAGATAGCACGTCGCCGAGCTACGCCTCCTTTGCCATCTGCAGCAGGGTCAATTTGACTATGAGTGTCATTTACAGCCACGATAGTTAATTGTTGCGCTGGGCTATCAAAAATGGTAGTAAGCACAAACATAGCCACTAACACCATCTGAGCAGTCAATCTCATCTTTTTCATTTGTCGTTATAGTTTATTGATATTTGTTGCCTTTTCTCATTCGGCAAAGTTAATCAATTCTTGACAACCCCACAACCCCTATTCTATCTCAAAATCTATGGATAAATTGCAAATCTACTGCTTGCATTGCCCTTAATTTGTTATTCTCACTATAACATTGCAATAGGGCAATAGGTGTAGTCATTTATAGGAGTGATTTTTTTTAAACCAAGAAAAAAGGATTACCTTTGTCATCAATTTTTATGATGCGGAAAATGAAAACAAACTTCAACAGCCGCCCTATGGCGTTATGTGTGGTGGTGATGTTGATTATGTGGGCAACTTGTTCTGCACAGCAAGTGATACACATTTGGCATGGCACCGATGTCGATGCCGAGGGTGTGACACTCACTGTCTATGAGCCTGTGAGAAATGCTACGGGAACAGCTGTGATTGTTTGTCCAGGAGGGAGTTATCATTGGCTTGATGAGCGTGGAGAAGGTGAAACTGTCGCTCGGGCACTAAATCGACATGGATTGACTGCGATGGTGTTGCGTTATCGTGTCGCTGGCAAATTGGCTTTCGCGACACGTCGTTCATCACAACACTATCCGATGATGCTTGCAGATGTAAAACGTAGCTTGGCGCTTGTGAGAGCTGGTGCGAGCATTTGGCATATTGACCCCACTCGGGTAGGAGTGATGGGTTTCTCGGCAGGTGGGCATTTGGCACTGATGAGTGCAGAGTTGTGGAACGACAGTGTGGACTTTAAACCCAATTTTGTGGCCGCTATCTATCCAGTGGTAACGTTAAGTGGGCGGTATGCACATGGACGCTCGCGTCGTGGATTATTACCCAATGGGTGGTGGCATGAGCAAACACTTTGCGATTCATTGTCGATGGAACGCCACGCTAGTAACATAGCCTGTCCCATTTATTTGTTGAATTGCCTAGACGATCCAGTGGTTGACTACCATAATAGTGAGATGATGGACTCGGCATTGACAGCTACTGGCAAGCCTCATCGATACATGCAACTCACCTCAGGTGGACATGGATTTGGTGCTGGAGCTAATGATGATATATGGATTAATGATTTTGTTGCTTGGCTGAGCCAAAATGGTTTGGTAACAAGACGTGCAACTACTTGTGCCAATCTAGAAAAGCAAGACCATTCGAACTGAAGAAACTGAAAAACAGAAAGAGATGAATCAAAATCTAACAAAAGACATAGAGTTTGAACAGCCTGATGTCATCAAGGCCTATCAAGAAGAGAAACTGCAAATTGCGCTACGCTATCTGCAAGAGCATTCAGCTTATTATCGTCGTGTTTTTGATCGTTGCAGGGTCAATATTAATAAAATCAAGCGGTTAGAAGATTTGGTGAAAATTCCTTTTACCGAAAAGAGAGATTTGCAATTGTTTAATGAAGACTTCTTGTGTGTGCCACGCGCCAAGGTGGTTGACTACATCACCACTTCGGGCACTTTGGGTGACCCCGTGACTTTTTGTTGTACCGAAAAAGACCTGCAACGCTTGGCTTATAACGAGAAAAAATCGTTTGCTTGTGCTGGCCTGAAGCCAGGCAACATCTTGCAACTGATGACAACAATCGATAAGCGATTTATGGCTGGCTTGGCTTATTTTCTCGGTATTCGTGAGATGGGAGCTAGTATCATACGCGTGGGTAATGGCATCCCAGAGCTTCAGTGGGACACCATCGAGCGGATATGCCCCGATACCATCATGTGTGTGCCTTCCTTTATTTTGAGACTGATTGAGTATGCCGAACGCAATGGTATAGATTATAAGAATTGTAGCGTGAAGCGCATTATTGGCATTGGTGAAGGACTACGAGACCAAAACTTCAACCTCAATCTTCTGGGACGCAAGATTAAGGAGAAATGGGATGTGCAATTGTTTGCGACCTATTCATCGACCGAGATGGGAGCAACCTTTTCTGAATGTGAGTTTGGTTGTGGGGGGCATGTACACCCAGAATTGATTATTGTTGAAATCATTGGTGAGGATGACTTGCCTGTCGAGGATGGTGAAATCGGGGAAGTGGTTGTCACTACACTAGGCGTTGAGGGTATGCCTCTATTGCGATTCCGCACAGGAGATATTGCAGCCAAGTGCATTGATCAGTGCCAATGTGGGAGATGGTCCTATAGGTTAACGCCTCTAGTCGGTCGTAAAAACAATATGATTAAGCTCAAGGGTACCACCCTTTATCCACCAGCAATCAACGATGTGCTAGATAACACCGAATATGTAGATGGTTATGTGGTCTGTGTAGAGGATAGCTCAGCTGGCACCGATGACGTTATCGTTAAGGTGGGATTAAAATCCGATGCCAAAAAACCATACGATGTAGTCAAAGCCCTCAAAGACCGATTTAGAGCGAACTTGAGGGTGGCTCCTAAAGTGGAAATTTTGGACGCTGATACCATAAGGGCTATTAACTTCCCAGCCAAGAGCCGAAAGCCTGTGAAATTTATTGACAATCGTAGCCAAAGTGTGAACAAAAAAGAAAATGTGTAACATTGTCTCCTAGGCGAGAGCAGATCAATGAGAATTAGTAATATATTAAAGTTTAACTTTAAAACCGATAAACCTAATGACTGACCGATTTGATGATATTAGGCCCTATTATGATGCCGAAATCCCTGCTGCCATGCACCGCATAGCTCAGTGTGAAGCCTTTTCTTTGTTGGCTTCGTTTGTATTTCCCAACAAATCGGTCGATGAAGCAAAATCATTGTTGCTTAGTTGCAGCACGATCAAGGAGTTTCAACAGCGAATCATGGTGCCTGCCAATGAACAAATCATAGCGCGTAGCATCTCTGCCCTCACATATAGTGGGCTAGAAAATGTGGGCAATCATGGCGGTGTACACCTTTATGTCGCTAATCATCGTGATATTATGCTAGATGCCAGTTTGTCGCTATACATATTGACAAAAAATGGTTACGAATCGGGGCATATCACCTTTGGCGCAAATCTAATGTCTCATCCCACTGTCATAGATGTGGGGAAGTCAAACAAGATGTTTCGCGTTGAGCGAGGTGGCAATCAACGAGATTTTTATATGAGTTCTCACCATTTGAGCGATTATATCCGCCACGTTATCACTGTTGTGAACGAATCGGTGTGGATTGCACAACGCAATGGTCGCACCAAAGACGGAATCGATGCAACAGACCAAGGCATCATCAAGATGTTTGGCTTGAGTTACAATGGTGATAAAATCAATGGAATTAATGAGCTTAGCATTCTGCCAATCTGTGTGAGCTACGAATGGGAACCTTGTGATATGCTCAAAGCAATGGAACTATATAGCTCAAGACATGAACGCTATGTTAAAAAGCCTGGTGAAGACCTTAATAGCATTCTAACTGGAATCCTGCAACCAAAGGGTAGGGTACACTTTGTGTTTTGTGAGCCTATCAAACAGGAAGAATTATCGTCACTGAGCGATTTGACTGCTACAGATTTTCATCGGGCTGTAGCTTCACTGATAGATCATAGGATATGGACCAACTATCGCCTCTATCCCAACAATTATATCGCTCATGACCTGCTCTTTGGGCAACAACGTTATGCTCACTACTATACACCAGACCAAAAAGCTAAGTTTGTTGATAAGATGTCAAGACTTCAGCAATTTGATGTGGAGCGGCCCGAAGTGCTACAAGATATATATCTAGGCATTTATGCCAATCCAGTGACTAAAAGTGAGGATAGACAAGCGGCTTATAGTGGCTAATATATGATACCTATGTGAGTTTTTTTTTGTACTTTTGTCCGCTCTAATTTTAAAACAAAGATAAAACTTGGCTACCATTATATCCATTATCGTAGGTTGCATTTCGATTGGCATTATCCTTTCGGCGCCAATGGGACCTGTTGGCATCTTGTGTGTGCAACGCACGATGAATAATGGGCGCAAGTCAGGCTTTTTTACTGGAGTTGGAGCATCGGTTAGTGATTTGTTCTATTGTGTCCTGACTGGACTTGGCATTTCTTTTGTAACCGACTTTATAGAAGATAATATTTACATCCTGCAGATGTTAGGGAGTTGCATACTGATTGTCTATGCTATTTATATGATTTTGCATAACCCAGTTAGTCAAATCAAACCCTCTGTCGATGGTCGAGAAAGCCACTTTCGTGATATGGCTACTGGATTCTTGTTCACCTTGAGCAATCCGCTGATTATCTTCTTGATTATTCCCCTGTTTGCACGCTTCGGCTTTCCTTTGCCTGAGTTTCGTTTCTACCACATCATTATCGGCTATATTGCCATTGTGGTTGGTGCTCTCTTGTGGTGGGCAATGATTACCTATTTTGTCAACAAAGTGAGGTCTCACTTCAATATCCGCTCCATGTGGCTCATCAATCGCATTATTGGTTCTATTATTTTGCTACTATCTTTGTATGGATTGGTCACAGGCGCAATATCTTATTTGCATGAGATTCAACTGATTTAATATTACCTTTATTATTTGAGGTGATTGGAACAAAATAGAGCATAGTCCGTATCCTATGCTCTTATTGTTTTGGTCTATCAAGGAAATTATACTAAGTAATACAGAAATACCCACATAACTAACAATATACCAATAAGTTAATCACACACCAAAAATTCACTTTCCCCACCATTTCCCCACAACTCCACCAAACCCCCATTTTTCCAGGCTCAACCCAACCAATTCACGCCCATCAGCGTTTGTTTGTTAATTTTCGCTAAACACTACCACCTATCAGCCTAATATTCAGATACATACATGCAAAATGATTTTGTTTTTAATTTTTCTGAACATTTTTTGACGCAATTGTTAATCTTTTTATTAACTTTGCATTGAAATATCATACGGACATCATCCAGGTAAGAGGGAAATAATAGACGAGTTTAATTATCAACCTATTAAATTACAAAGTTATGAAAGCAAAGGTTATCGGCTAATCTAGCAGATAACTAAACATCGTTTGTCAGAGGACAACGAGAGTAAGTAAACAATTTACAACAATTTCATAATATTTTGTTATGGTTAATAATTTTGTCAATGGCGAGGACTTCGCCAACCAGGTAGCCGAGCAGGTTGCCAACATTTTGAGAGATGAGCTACAGAAGGCTGTAGCAAGTAACAAACCCGATAGGCTTGTGACCGTTGAGGAAGCAGCCGACACGTTGGGGAAATCGCAACAGACCATACGGAGGTATGGCGAAAGCGGTATACTTCCGATAGTGAGAATCGGAAGGAATAAGCATTCCATTCGGTTTAAAGAATCCGATGTGCTTCGCCTTGCCAACAAGAAACACACCAACCGCCAGGACTCACTGCGAGAGAAAGGAGGTGAGGACCTATGCTAAATAAAAATAGCACGCCCACAAGTGACGTGCCAATGGCATTAACGAGCCAATCAGACCAACACCACAAAGATAGCAATTCTGTTGGAAATGGGCAAGTTTCA
>Ga0181612_134472_pt1 | contig 38378 bp, 25 predicted proteins | sample HoacroProtozoa21_FD_119630 | JGI IMG/M metagenome (GOLD analysis project Ga0181612, IMG submission 119630) | Hoatzin crop microbial communities from Cojedes, Venezuel. Combined Assembly of Gp0051906, Gp0051904, Gp0051908
CTGGAACAGGCTGCCCAGGGAGGTTGTGGAGTCTCCTTCTCTGGAAATATTCAAGACCCGCCTGGACGGGGTCGTGTGCGGCCTGCTGTAGGTGACCCTGCTTCGGCAGGGGGGTTGGACTAGATGACCCACAGAGGTCCCTTCCAACCCCTACTATTCTGTGATTCTGTGATTCTGTGATTCTGTGAAGTGCAGCTGTTCAAATAAAGATTTTCCCTTATAAACATAATGGCTTACAACTTCTTCTTTTCTAGATACTGGCTTAAATATTGAAGGAAAAAACCACCTCTTTCTGACCTTATTGGCTTTTGATATCATATTTAGCCTTTGGTACTAATATTCACTTGTATTTCTTTCCTGTCCTCCTTGTATTTTGATATGGTTTTAAGAAATTCTAAGTTTTGAAGCAGATTTCCTCTCCCACAGATTAAATTCTAATGAATAATTTAAAAGGTAATATTTTCTGGAAAGAAAGGTGAAATTTTACTCTTCTGAATTAAAATCTCCTTCAGTTCACATATCGTGGACTCCAACACAGTCAATCTAGAACTCTGACAAGTAATCTAATCTGTCCAAAAAAATGAAGTGTATTTCCCATTTTGACTAATGGGTTTTTCTGAAATAATGCCCAATTCACAAGTGGAAAAATGTACTTTGGCTGTCTCATGCTCTCCTTCTCCTCTATGGATTGGGTTTCTTGGTCATACTAGAATATTCACAATAAATCACGGCCTCTCTTCTTGGTGAGGAGAACAGAAATATCATGAGAGATGCAGCCCAGCCTGGAAAGGAGTGTGGTCAGTAACTTCAACAAGGCACAGTTACATGCACATGAACAAAAGCTAATATTTTACCAATATGGATTTGCTTCTAGGTTTTCATTTGTTGTGCTTTCTGGTGACCTATCTGTGTTTTCCCATGGAAAGCTGATAGTTTTTGCAGAAATATGTCCATTACTTGGAAGAACAAAATTCTGTCAGCAAGAGTTTTAAGGCTGAATGAATGTTTTTCGATTGGAAATGTTGGGTTTTGGGTCAGTTACCAACGTAGATAGCTACATTTTATGCTGGCTGGAGCTTCTGTACACAGGTAGTCCCAATAAAAGCATAAAGACAATGAATATTCATGCAGATCCATCTTGATCTATAGCTCACACAGCCCTCTCTAACTAACTGAATATTACATTAGATGCAAGATTTTCTTAGTTTTAACAAATGTTAGACTGATGATTAATTTTTATTAAAGTGGCTTTTTATAGTCTTTTAATTTTGTTTGGTTTGTCTGGATATACAATTTTTCTCTTAGTTTGGGTTAGCAATCAAGACGCATGTTTAACAAAAACAGAACTTGAGATGCATACAAAACCTGTGGCCAGATGGTACAGAGAAATCCAGAATTGTACACATTGCTGTTGCTTCTCTATAGCTTTTTGGCAAGGTGGTTTCAGAGTGAAAAACACTTTAGGCTGAAATCTAGTCTTTATAATGTATTTCTGTTAAAAATGCACTTTCATTGATACAAGGAAATTAGACACCAGAATGTGTTAGTTTCTACTTGTTTCTTTACACTTTCCTTTTTCCCTTTAAGTGATTTTTACCAAAATGTTATTTACCTTAATGTTGTCATGTTGTCTTGATTCCTGGCATAGCAGCTCTGTACAATCACACTCTAGAGCTGCATGCATGAGCATAACTGAAAACCACATTTTCCCAGGATGTCATTACTACAGAAATATATAAACCGATTCCATCCTCATTTACCCTGGAGCATCTTGCACTTCTTTTTTTTTTTTTTTTTTTTCGGTCTTAATGGTATATCGATTTTACCAGTTTTGATTTGGTTCCTTTTACGAGAGGGGAAAGGAAGAGGGACTGCCTGGCCTTATACAAACATCTGTGCAGGAAAGCAGCAAAAAGGCCACTCTCTGAATTTGTGTAGCTAAGTATATCCCAGCTCCCCTGATTTATGAATATATTTATGCATGCATACTGAATATTTGGTGCTTTTTTGCACAGGGACAAGCATTTGCTGTTAGTGCCAGCAGAACTTATATGGTTATTTCAACTATACTGGTGAAGAGCAACTTGGTTGCCAGTATAACTAACTGCTGGCATAATACATCAGCCTGCACTCAAGGCTTTGCCAGAAAGGCCTGGATGATGACAGCTGACCCTCTCTTCCCCACTGGTACTCTATCAGAAAGGACCCTGGCTTCCAGCGTTCAGCGACCGCCTTGGCAAGTGCGGCATTGTCTTACCCACTCTGAGTTTTAATCTGTCAGGACTGGAGAAACATCACACCACAACAAGGCGTGGGCTCAGTTTAAATAGTCCATTCGTTTCACGTTGTAATAACCTGCTCTTGCCCTTGACGTTTCCAGTGAATGGAGAATTGGGATATTATCAGTGCCTAGTGAGGATGAAAGGAAATACTTCACCTCAGCTGTGGAAGCACCAGCATCTGTTATATTTTAGCTGTTATCTTTGGCCAGGGACCTACAACTGATCTCACAGCTGAGACAGGAACCATATGCATAAAGAAACTTGTTTTAACCCTCTCCTTGCCCATCACTCATGGGTGCTCACGCATGTGTTAATGTGAGAGCCATCAACAGTCCCTCATCAGGAAATGCCACCTAACAGGCAAAAGGTTAATGACTAAATACAATATTTCTGGTGATAATGCAGGAAGATGCTTTCTTTGTGTGATCATGCATCAGCATGACCGAAAGGCCTTATCCAAATTAGTCAGGTATCTGACATATGCTATATGTAGCTGTACTTGCCTCTTTCCAGCTATGTCTGTGGTTTCACATGATTTTCGTCTACTATGAGGACATTTATACGTACCAATAGTATCCAATTAATTGACTTATTTAAGGAAATTTGGATGAAAGGTGATTTGTTAGTTTTAATGCTACATTGGTGATTTAGCAGGTGGTTGATGCATTTAAAGTTGATAAATTGGTGATCGATGTGTTTTAAAAATAAGAAAACACACAATTTTCCAGAAGCCACAAAACAGACATTAGCGACATGTTGATGTCACTAATAATTTCTGAATGCTGTGACTGTCAAATGGGCTGTGGAATTAGAAAATGAAAACAAAAAAATCAAAACATTTTTCACTTGGAGAGTCTCAGATGAATGTTTTATGGTTTTGTATGTCTTTGTACTCTCCTTCTGTTAATCATTTCCCACACCATAGAAGCAAACAAACAAAATCTACTCGCCTTAAAATCACCTTGTAATTGTCAGTCAAGGAGTTTTCTTTAGCTTTAACTCTTAATATGTAGCTGAAGCTAATAATCAGCTGTACCATAAGAACTCCAAGAAATAATCGGGGTGGGGAAGAAAAACCTGAAAGCTCTTTACACAGCAAACCTAATTACCATTGATGAGGGTTTTTTTTTTTTTCCATTGTCATTTAAGACCAGTATTGCATCCTTTCTTGAGGTGACGCTGCACAAGTCTGTCTTGAAGGGTCAGGGAACAAATAAAAATAAAAGCCTAAGGCAAGCCAAAGTAAATATTAATTTTGAAACTATGAACTGATATCCACAATGAAATAACTTCTTTGGCAAACATCTGCAGTTTTGCTTTTAGTTTTCGTTCTTATAGAGAATAGGGAAAGAAAGGATTTTTGATAATTTGGATGACAAGTAGTGATATGAAACACACTTTAAAGAGGTTTCATGTGCCATGAATTATAAAATAAACTTGTTATATTTCCAAGGTTATGACTGACACATTCTTTGGCTTGACTATGTAATCTCTATTGGTACAAATGCCAGATTAGATACCTTATTTTTGAATGTTTGTAGCCCTTTACTAGCTCTCACAGCTTCAAGAAAACCTTGCAATGACAATGGATAACGTTGTTTCATTTGGAGGGAAATACCAAGCATTCTCAATACATTGTACCTTTGTGTGGCTCTATAAAATGTCATTAAAAATTTAAACATTGTACAGCCTATGAAACTAGTGTTAGATAAAGCATTAGCCTGTGCAGAACACTAATTTAAGTGAAAGCTTAGGGCAAAATGTGCTTTCCAGGTGTGTCCCTATTACAGCAATAGAACACACTGTGGTACGCTCAATTGCTTTTTGATGATCAAAATTCATCACCGGTTCCCAGCATTTAGCAAATAAATTAGGCAGTTTCAAATGGAACAAAAGAATTCTGCTCCTGACATTCCTAGCGTGATGTTAATAGTAGCAGGGGGATGTGTCTCCTTTTCAGATAGTCTGTTCGTAGCCAGTTTCTGCTCACAATAACTACGTGAGAAAATTTGGTTTTGGAAGTTTCATTTCAGTATCATCCATATATGAAATCTAGTGCATCAAAGAAAACTTCATTTCTTTGAATCCTACAGGTATTAAGGATTTAGAGGAAGAAAAGATGTAGAATCTCAAGGGAAAAAAACAGCCCAGAATGCAAATAGCCTAAAATATCCTGTTTCCTGCTCCTCTATTTTGTTTTGTATAGGTAAAGAGGAAATAACCTACTTGAAGTTGCCTAACACTTCTTATTAGAAGATCCTTTTAGTAGAGATTCTTTCTTGTAAACTTACGACTTCTGAGATGAAGTTTTCAGATTTCTCATTTCTTGCTTTCCATCCTTCTTGCTCAAGGGAAAAAAAAAAAATCAGGAAAATTAATTCCATTGTTCCAAAACTGAATTCAAGATTTTCAAGATTGAATCTTTTCAAGGTTGAATTAAGGTAAAACGCATTATTTTCTTTCGTTGAAATGACCGGACTGAGCTGCCAAGGAGGGTGAAATTTAGAGGAGCGACTGGACATAAAAAAGCGAAAGCAGAACTATCAAACATTTTTTCTACTGACACCCAGGCAGTCTGGCAGAGTAGGTGGAAACTGTTGTACTGAAGCCCAGACGAGTCAGGGGGCAGACAGAAACAGAGTCTCTGGATAGTGAGAATATTTCCTCTGTTCCTACTAATGACTATTTTTAAATGGCAGGAAATTTTAACGTGCATTTGTAATTCAGCATGGGAAAGGGGCTGCTGTGTAGAGGTATCAGTGTGATGAAATGTTAATGCAAACCTTTGCTACCCTTTCCATTATAAATTACTTTTTTAAATGGATCCAATGTAATTAAAAATATGCTCTGAGATATTGAGCAAGAAGGCTCAGGTTGAATTGTTGAAGGTACCTAATACACTTTGAAATAAATGACAGTTAGGTATTTACAGTTTCTTCCAATTTACAATTGTTTCCCACCCTGACTAGTTCTAAAATTATGTCCAGGGAACAGACAAGGATTTAATTTCAGCTTATATTAAAACTAAATAAATAACGTAACTACTATTTTCAGACATCTTTGTTCACTGTGCCAACATATAACTCAGCTAAGCCTCAGGATTAACATAAGTGATCCATGATACTAATTAACAGATTTATAAATCATTCTGTATGATCAAGCCATTCATAATTTTCCTGTCATATATGGGAAGGTGTGTGCAGTTGCCAGAAATGTATTACAAGGGTAATGAAAACAAATAGTCCAAAATGCTGAGAAATCAAAGTCTTATTAAAAATAACTTCAGTCATGGATCCAAAAAAGTAATTATCTGCACAGTTCCTATACCACACAACACCTGAAAATTAGGTAATGTTTAACATATGTCAGATTGTAGGCCCAAACCCAAAGTCAATTGTTGAAATCTTTGCCCTGGAGGAAAACGGTAAATCAGACAGGATATTAGAAATGGTGACTGACTAATGCTGCTCAAGGATCAGGACAGGCAGAGGTCCTTCTAGCTGGTAAACTTGGCAAAGTGCGTGTGAGTTCATCAAAGGAGCACGGTAAAGGTGGCTCCACCGTGCATGGCATAGCTGTCATGGTGCGTATGTGCACTTGTGCACGGAGAAAAGAGCAGGCTTCAGAGCAAGGTTTCTGTTTCTTTCTTTTTTTTTTTTTAAAAAAAAAAGTATTAACTCCAAATAATCTCTTGCTGAAATTCAGCCTATTGAGTTTGAAACAGTTCTCCAGGGGTAAGTTCATTAAAGGGCTGAAGTATTTTAAACTGTTTCAATGGGAATTTTATTGCAGTTGTTCTCTTTGATTCTCACTTTGAAGCTAGTGACCATCGATGCTGGAAATGTTAGATTGCTTTTGAGGCAAAGATTGAAAGACAAAACTTTACTCAGCACTCATAGACCCCATCTGGAGTACTGCATCCTGCTTTGGGGCTTCAGGACAAGAAAGTTGTTAACAGACTAGAGCGAGTTCAGCTGAGGGCCACTAGGATGATGGGGGCACTGGGATGAGTGCCCTGGGAGTGGCAGCTGAGGGACCTGGGTGTGTTCAGCCTGGAGGAGAGGCAGCCCTGGAGGACCTCATAGCACCCAGCGGCTACAAGGAAGCTACCAAGGAAATGCCACCAGCCTACTGGAGGAGGTGCGTGGCAGGAGGAGGACAGACAGTGGGCATGAACTGAAGCAGGACAGGTTCCCATTTGACACAGAAAAATGGTTTTTACTATGGCAATCAAGCACTGGACCACTGATGCTGTGTGGTCTCCATGCTTGGAGAGGACAGGATTGGAGAAAGCCTAGGGAAATGTGGTGTGAATTCAGACTTGGGATTGCTTTGTGTGGGAGGATGTGCTGGGTGGATGACCTCTCAAAGTCCTTTCCAGCCTGAAAGGCTCTCTGATCCTAAACGAGGACAGCAGAAGAGAGAGAGACGGCAAGTAAGGGGTAAACAAAATGACTAGTAAAACTTCTGTACCTTGCTAAAACCAAATAGTTTGATCTGTTTATTTTACTTAGTAACCAAAAATACAGTGACATAATTGATTCTGACCATGACAGTCCCCAGGCTACCACAAAAATTGTAGCTCTACAAAGTTTTGCAGTATGTAATGTTGTAACGCCTTGCACTTGTGCAGAACTCCTATCCAGTGATCTCTAACCCTGTACAAACTCAACTAAGGAAGACTCAGCATAGTCCTTTGAGGCAAAGGATATATTGCTGCTAATTTCATTTCTGCAGATGCAGCTTGCAGAAAGTTATCTTGACTGGAATTGCACTGGGTTAGACTGTAAATTTTTGTGGGGTCAGGGGAACTGGAACAGATCAGGTGTACTGAGAGCACAAAACAATGGTCAGCTCTGCACTGAGCAGACATGGAGTACGCATCTTTTTCTGCCTATCCTGGAGCAGCTGAAACATGGACTTTGCAACCTGCTTTACTGGTGAATGAGTAGTGGATACAAAGCATGAGTCTCAGCTTCCTGGCCTTGCAATTGGAAATAGCAGGTATAACCTCAGCTTATTTCCCACTGTTGCTTAATACAGCCTGGCCAGTGCTGCATGGAAGAGAAGAGTTTAAGTCTCCTTTTCTTTTGGAGTCACAGAAAGGAACTGGTGCAGTTTAGTCCACAGAAAGTTAACACTGGACTGTGTTTCCTAGATGTGGGCTTTTACTCTAAGAGAAGCTTGCGTGTTACGCAACAACAGGTGAACGTTTTTTTCCTTGCCTTTACACAGTTTTGCCATTATTCACACATAGTCTCTACCCACACTTTCTGTATAACAAAGACATCTTCTTCAGATATCAGTAGTTTAAGGATTTGTAATCTCATAATCTGTGTTCTGTGCCTACCAAGTTACTATAGCATATCTTTGCATCATGACAGATTATTTAACCACTTTGGGAAATCTTTTGGTTGCCTAGACCTGAGACCAGCATACCCATCTTCACACAAAAAAATAGTATTGTGATAAAAAGCATAAAATACTTATGAAATATTTTCTGTTTAGCTATGAAAAGCCTTTAGGTACTTTATTATTTCCTTGATAAATACAGCAATTTGAAACTCATCTAGCTTGCCTTTCTGATTAGGCTTAAAGGAAAAGTCAAGCAAAGAGGTATTCCTGATTCATCCTCTGCAAAAGCAATGGGTGTGTTATCACAGGTTTTCTCTGCTGGCAGGTCTAGCCCCTATGTAATCTACCAAAATTAAAAGAAGCACAACCCAAGCAGGTGTTCCTCACCATTCACAGACACAAATCCCCACAGTCAGCCATGTGAGTTCACCTAGGAGAGCGTTCAGGCTTAGGTTTCGTTTGGATTGAAGTTTTCTCTTTTAGCAAGACTGACTGTTAGGGGGAGCTACCATCTAGACAAGATAACCAGGTTGGAAGAAACAAACAGTTCTCCTGGGTGCACAGTCTGTTCTCGGGGTTGATGATAGAGGTCAAGGTTAAAACAGAGAAGTGAACAGTGACTGACTGAAGAGCAGCACTTTTTTGACCCTGATTTAAAAAGCGCTACTACACAATACCAGCCTTGGCTTTTGTTTGAGTTAAGGACATACTGCTCTTTGCCTCTCCTCTTGCCCCAAGCAGGAGAAAACATGGGCTGTGTTTTGGCTTAGCTCTCATGGACAGGATTGCTAATGTGATTTCAGAGTCTGGCTGATTCTGAACTTGCTAAAATTACCTTGTGTTCAAATTACAGCTTTGTCAACGATTAAAATAGAATTATCTTGATACTTGGCCTGGAAATTACTTCAAGATGAACACAGAATCCATTGGCTTAATTTTTTAAAGAATAAAACTGTCTTCAGATGTGTAGCTGTGGAGATACAGGGGGAGCACAGGCCCATTTCCTGCTACTCCTTCTTCTGGCTAACTTCAGGCAGACTGGTTCTTCTGAAGCTGGATCAACCCTAAGTGGGCAGCGTATGGAGGTGAAATTCACTGTTCCACACCTCAAGTTAGTATCCTAACCACCAGCCTACTACATTCCACTCACCCTGAAGTATAAAACCTCAAATAAGCAATATCCACTTTGGCTGTGACTAGATGAAATTTAATTAGAAATGCTCCAGCTAGCACTATTCATTGAATGATAATGCTGTGTAACCAAATTGTGAAATTATTAAACGCTCGCTGTGTCCCTAAACTGACAATGGAAAGGTGAATAAAATCTGTTAATTGCTCTTTGATTGCTCTAGTCAACTTCCATTCCCTAAAAACTGCTAGGTGATTTCTGTCTGCAACTACCTATTTAGAACATAGCATGTGTGATTTTTTAATTGTCTGAGTTATTTTTGTAGTCATCCTTGAGTAGGGAAAAAAATCAAGCATTTCATATGCTTACAAAATTTCATTTATTTTATAGATATGTTATGATTTGCCTCAGTTTACTTTTTTTACATAGAAGGGTGTAATCCACTGAAGTTGGTGTGGCAGCCCTCAAGACTTACAAAACAGTCTTAATCCTGGGTAAAACCAAGCTGGTGGTTTCTGCGGGTGGGCTGGCTGGAGACTGTGCTGGTGCAATGGGGGCAGAAGTGTGGGGCTGCCTCAGCCAGGAGCTGTAGCTGTGTTCCCATCTCGTCCTTTCCTTCCTCCTTCTTGCCCAATTATTAGGCTTAGCCTCAGGCCCTTTAGAAAAACTCTCATTCTCAGCACAAGATCATGGTGAGGTACTCTCTCAGGGAATGTTACCATCTGGTGTCAGCAATTCTTGTCCCAACTCTTGGAGCAGTTAATATTTTCCGGATACATGGGTGGCAGGATTTTCTGTGGCTGATTCCTTTTGTCTCTTTAAATGCTCATTCTTCATTGCAAGCCTCATGGGCAGTGGGCTCTCCAGCCAAAGCGCATAAACATGGAGGGGGGCTTCTCCACTAGTAAGCTTTTTACAATAGATGTCTATTATTCAAAATAAAGAAGGCAGTTTTATAAGGCCTGTGAGTGTACATTTCCCAGTCTTCTGCTTCTTAAATTACCAGGAATGAAAAAATAACCAATAGTTTGACCTCTTAAATCACAAATTGGATAGGCTTACCATTAAAGGACATTGTAAATGTGTTTCCCATTATTTAGTTCATTTGGTATGTTCAGCAGTGAGTTTTTGGATATTTTGTGGTTTTTTATTTCTTTACAGAAATAATTTGATAACTTTCTTGCCTGGAGTTTGATTAGGTCCTCTGGACCTACAATAAGAGAAATTGAAGACTTTATAATGAAGGTTGGGTTGAATTGTAATATTATTGCTATAAAAACTAATGGGTGCATATTATAAAGTCTGGGTATAATGAATCTAGTGACCTTTATAAATAAGATCAATCCATGTTTTATGACTGGAGACAAAGATTATACCAGAGAACTGTCCCAAATTGAGATGTGCTGCACACTGTTTACCAGAGATTGCTCTTCTGCCTAGGAAGGAAACAATTTTCTTGGAAATTTCTGCAGAAGGTGGGATCTGTAAAAATTCTGCCTGGTGGTCTGATCTTGTTCCCACTTAAATGGATAACATTGTGCACTCTTTGTGGAAGTCCTGTCTGAGCAAAGCAAGCATGTATCGTTTTTAATGAGTCTTGTCATCCTTGTATCTCTTCTTATTTTTTATTCCTTGATGAAGTTTTATCTTTTAGTTGATCTTCATAACTCGCGGATGTTTCAGTATAGAAGTAACAGAAGGGAGGGCAAATGCTTTGGTTTTACAAAGTGATTGTAAAAAGTTATTTATAAGAGGATTTACAAAATTTTTCTGTCTGACACTCAGCGTGTTTGGAAATATTTGCATGATTTTTATCTTTTAAATCTTTTTGTCAATTTTATTTAGAGTTTTCCTATCTGCAATCGTAATAATGTGCAAGTGGAACAGGAAGGAGTTTTACTGGAACATGAGTTTTAAATATGTATTAAAATTACATACCAGTACTTCATTTTGATTAATCAGGCTTTATGTAAGGGGAGAAAATGCGTGTCCTCTAAGTCGTATCTTTATTTGGGGTACAAGATGGGAGAAATTAAGTGGCTGTGTATCGTTCAAACTATGGTAGGCTTGGTCCTGTGCACACTGCCCATAGGTAGGCTGTGATCACGTTTTGACTGCGATCTGCTAGGCCCTGCAAAAGCTTGAGTAGTTGCCTTTGGTTAGTTAGACATGTGGTAATGCATTTGCAGAGTTAGAGCCTGCTGCCGTGCTTGTCTTTCTTACATTTGTGTGTTGGTTGAGAGTGTTAAGTATGAGGTTCCCAGCTGACAAGGACTGTTGCCTTCCTTACCATTACACCTCTCATATGAAGGCGATGCGGTCAGCAGCTCTTCTGTGGCTGACAGGCTTGGAAGGACACAGGTGGCTTCATCGTAGCCATGACTATGCTTTAAATATTTAACTTGTATAGCTTCATTGCTACCCAGTTGACTAGAAAGGCATCAGTGTGAAAGGCACCTTCTGTTAGCCAACCAGGCTTTGAAATTCCAGTGCGTAGGAGTGTATGCAAAATTAAGTCCTGATCTCAAAGGATGAGAACAGTTTACCTTTGTTTTTCATCTGGGGGGCATATAAAGTGGCCTGCTGTCAGGCAGAGGAAATGAAAGAGGGATGAGATCGACAACTGGAAGTGCAGGTGGTTTTACTGCTTTTGTGATGAAACTGTCTGCTGCCTTTGATTCCTTTAAGGGGAGCATGCAGTATGGCAAACCCTTCCTTTACTTCAGTGCATGCAAAGGAAAAATGTGTTTCATTAAAATGAGTTTCTAAATGTGTTTCATTAAATAAGATTTTGAAAAATACTTAGATGATGATGACTAGATTCTCAAAGATAGTTTAAAGAAATGTGCATAGCATTCTGTGAACAGATAAAATGTCATCTGTAATTCTTTGGATATATTACATGTAATATGCACTGTCGTCCTCTCTTTAAAGTCTTATCAGTAAAACATACAGAATAAAATTGTTATCAGTAACAGAACATTGTTCTAAAATGGCTTTGTCTGTCAAATGAAAGGCAGGACCAGAAATAGATATTATTTAACAGTGCAGCTGCTTTTAAAACTCACATAATGGATGTTCCTAAAATTTTGTTGGGCTGTTTCTAACTTTTTTTAAGCTTTTTTTTTTTTTTTAATCTCTAGAGCAGATAAACCTAAAGGTTCAGGATTCCACTTTAAGTGGTTCCATAGTGTGAAAGGCTACTGATATCTCATGGAGTAGACAATTTCCATATAATCAGTCTGTGACCAATTTGGTCTAAGATACTGGATAGAGGGGGCAAATCTCTGAGGTGCATTGAGGAAAGAAGCAGTTTACGTACATAAACAACAAAGATAAAGATGTTTTACTGTCACAACCTTCCCACTGGGTTTTCTCTATATGTTTTTAGTCACGTAATTTGGATTTTCTGTTTTTTAGTAATTTGTTTGGCCTGTGTTCCCCTAGTTACTCAGTGTATTCCCATTGCTTCAAGTACAGCAAAATGCAGAGCAAAAAGACAGTCTGTGACCCTAAGAATTTATCATCTTTACGTATGATGAGGAAAAGTGTATGTACACAGTAGAGTAGAGTAATAAAAGAATATTTGTCTACAGGACAACAAATGGTCTCAGCATGCAAGCAACTTAACTCTTGTCAGATTATTTTGGAAGAGCCATCTGTAAAAGAGGGATATGAAAGACGTGATATACATATACTGAAATTCTGTGTAAATACCAAGGTTTCAGTGCAGCCTGGCTATTCAGACAATAAATCTCACCGGAACACCATTTTTGGCCTGTAATAACTCAGACAATGAGTAGAACTAGAGTATGCTGTCAACTGCCAAGGACAGAGTCTGTACATTGATTCAAATTCATCACACAAGCCTGAAGGTGTATTTATATTCAGGTGTTTTTATTGTTTTGAAACCATGTTCTCTGGATAGGATCATTGCCTATGGGAGTTTATGACATACCTGTACATATCCATTAATACCACTTTCCAAGAAAGAAGGAAAGTTATGCATCAAGATCCTCACCAGGCTAGTTTCTACACTGAAGGAAAATGGTAGGCAGTGAAAAACCAAATGTGCATATGTTGTTCAAACAAAGTCAGATTTCATTAGGGTATTGGCTAAATAGCTACAGACAGGTTTCTTTTTTTTTAAAAAAAAAGCAGTGGGGATAATGTTGCAAAAAGAAGATGTAAGGGGATAGGAGAAGGGTCAGGGCTGGAATTTACAGTGGAAGCCCTAAATAAAGGAATTAGGAATTAGGCTATTGCAGCATCTAAAAGAACAACAAATGAAAATGAGTTTTTAGGGTCACAACGGGTAAGTGTACTTCAAAGCATGGCACTGATTACATGGAAAGAGTAAAGCAGGCAGGCTAAGGTTTATGTGGTGTAGTAGTGAATTCCTGTTTCAGCCTGAGGAGATAATTTCTGACGATATCCCTGGTGGCCTGTGAAACTTCTCCATCAGTGGAAATGACAGGAGGGGGTGAATAACCTATAGCATCACCTGCCTTTGCTTTCAGTAACAGATGCTAATGCACAGCATCTTGGTGGATAGAGGGAGGTGTAACTCACACTTTTGCCTCCCAGAGTGATTCCAGCCAAATGTCTGTCATTATCAATACAGCTGTCACGTTGATCTTTGTGGGTGAGAGCTAATGGTGGGTGTTCATTTACTTTATGGAACTTGGGGGGATTTTATTGCTATGCTTTTTTTAAAAGAAACTGCTCAACAATTCCCTTTATAGCCAAGCAGCACATTAGTGCATAGAGTAATAGTGCAATCAAATCCTTCTACGAGGCAGAGGAAAGCGATGCTGCTTTTTTCTCAGAATTTAGCAGCATCCAGTAATCACAGTGATATATGCTAGGTTCATACGTTCTCCCAGGGAGAGAAGGCAAGGGAATAACAACAGATGCTAGGCTGGGTATCGGTCTCTTGTGGTAACAAAAACAACATTGAAGGTTTCAAGTGAGGAAGGCCTAAATGCAGCAAGTGTTGGAAGATCTGGTTGAAGATTAGTCTTAAACCTCACGTGGGGGAAAGGGAGGTGAACTCTTTTCCATAAATCATCCGGATACTTAATTTGATATCAAACATGAACCTTAACATGTGTCATATAATCTGGTTTAATACACATGGGTCTTATTAAAATAGTGTGAGCCAAGGACTGTGCTGATTTACACAAGTTTGAGCAAGTCCTTTGCAAGGCAGAAAGTGAACCTTAATTCAGAGCACTTTCATTTAGAAAAATAAATTATTATGTTTTTAATGATTGTAGTAGTTTTCCTCATTAATGGGTCTGCCCAGTGCCTGTTGGTGTCATTGGAAAAATTCCCATTGCTTTGCAGAGGGGGATTCATCCCCTGAGACACTGGTGGTTATCTGAGGCATGGTGATTAGGCAGAGAGACAAGTACTGTTGGAGCAACAGTGACCCTGGTCCAAAACTGGAGCTGCTTCGGACTTGGGTATCAAGTTGTGAGCCCCTCTCTGTGTCTCTTTTTTTTTTTTTTTTTTTTTTTTTTTGGGCTGACCGTTCCAGAGCAGACATGAAGTCTTTGCTTCTGAGTGGGGAGAAATCGCTCACGTCTGGAGTAAGCACACTAGTTATGTGGTAGTTTTGTGACTGGTACCAAATATCAGTGGGTAGAGTGGACCACAGCCATTGAACGAGGCTGCCTCACTGGGGATTATCAGACTTGCTTCTCCCCCTTGTGCACTGAGTGTGGGCTCCAGGCTCTGCTTGATCAGTACATCATTAGTCAGCACTGAAAGTACGCTCAAAAGTGTGCTTAATAGGCTGACAGAGGAAAAAGAATTTACAGCAAAAGCAAGTAAAAAACAGGAGGTAACTGGTTTCTTGACAGACAAGTGAGCAGCAAAGTGTGATTTGAACCATTAGCTAAGGCAAGCCTTAAAAAAAATAAGCAGCGCAACTAAATCAAAGTATAAGAAGAGAGTCTATTTTTATCTAACTGAATTTATATTGGTTTTACTGCAGTAATTTTGGTATCATTATCCATGATTTATATGGTGTTAGTTAGGTCATACTCTAGTCCATTATGAGGGGTGGTGTTTGGTTTTTTTTTTCCAGCTAAATAGTTCAAAAATGTATTTGAGAAGCTAAACAAATAGCTGTGCAAGAAGATGTGAGAAAATTCTGAGACTGAGTGAAAGAGGAGGATTCAGTCTGCAAAATATTCTGAAGCACAAAATGTAAAATATTTGTGAAGATACATCAGTTCCAAAATAGGATCTGTAACAGCTTAAAAATGAAATGAAATCAAGGAATACAGGAACAGCAGGAATCCCTGCAGGAAGAGACTTGCTAGTTGCAGTTGAATTTAGGAATTTTCAAGCTGCCCTGCTCCAGTCAAAGGACAGAAATAAACTTTTTTATGCTCTGACATTTTACAGAATTCCTACAGGAATGGTCTTTTAAACAAACAAAAAAAGATGATGATTCTGGCACACTAGACACATCTTAATCTGACCTATGAGAAAAGATTCATGAAGAAAGCTGGAAATGAGAAAGATCTTAATTTAAATGCAGGAAAATTCTGAACTTCTGTGACCGAGGCACAGGGAACTCAACACTTTTAAAAACCATTTCTGTGTTAAAAATATGGATGATTTATTGCTGTTGTTAGATGTAAGGAAACTGTAATCTTCTGGGATACCAGATCAGTATTTCTGATTAATCAAAACAAATACGTAAAAATAAGGTTTTCTCTGTATGCTATACTTCATCAACTCTATCTTTGTTTTGTTCGATTTCTTGTTTTACTTCTTATATCTTGAAAGTATTTCAATCCTTTGTACAAATTATTTGTGGCACTGAGAGAGCTTTGTTTCCCAAGTGTTAATCATAGTGAATAATTTGTCTTTTGATGGGATATGATCCAACACTTAACCGCAGGAAGGAGTATAATTGTGTTGAATGTAGCTCCAACTGAAGCAGGCTCAAGGTGTTGCAAAATGGAACCTTCAGCAAATGCTTCAGAACAGCTTTGAACTGGGAGGAAAATAAGAGCTATATGCTGATATCTTTCCTCAGGCAGAAAAGTTTTCCACAAAAAATGACTTTAATGGGACTTTCCATAGAGTGAGGTATTAACATCCAGATTATAACAAGGTCTCATAAACTTGATCAAAAATTACACACAAAACAAAGGGGGTTTTTTCAGAGTTATAAACAAGACTTTAGTTGTTCTACAAAAGGGTTTGGAACTGCTTTAATCATATCACTTATTATTGCAGGGAGTCTCACAAACCTCGTTTATGGGACTTGTGGGGTAATAACTTAGTGTGGTTCAAAAAGGCCTGAATGGTAGCATTTGGGCATAGCTAATTTTTCATCGTTTCTTTCTGTTTAAGTATTGAAATGTTAACAAAAATAAGTGTATTGTACTTAGCTGGAAGGTCACTGCCTCAAATAGCTGACTAAACAATCAGCATTTTCCACCGAAGGGACTGAATATGAAAAAGTCAGAATGTGAGCATGCTATACGAGGACACATTACTCTTAGGAACATCATTTACTATGAGTTAGTAAAAAATAGGAGGAATTACAGCTTCTCCTGAGTAGGAGAGAATATTCATATAGTAGATTGACCGTTCAAGCAACATTGGTGATATAATACAAATATAGGATGCAGTTACCTTGATTGAAGGTGAAATATGGCAGGTGACTTCTTCCTTAGCTCTACGGCTCTTTCATTCAGCATAGTGTGCTGCCTGCTCTTTTATCTGTCTGCATTCTTCGTACCCCGTCCAAAAGATGTGCAATCTCATTCTTCTTAATTCCTTTTCAAACACTGTATTCAGCGTTACTGTATGTAAATCCACCTCTAAATCAGTTTATCTGAGTTGCTTTGCAGATACCTTCTTTGGAGGGGTGGGACATATGTCTGCATTTTTGGTTTAGAGACTTAAATTTTCTGAAAAGGCGTAATGCTTTTCCTTACCTGAAAGCAAAGCAATCATTACACAGAGCAAGGTCAGTGGAAGAACTTTGGTGAAAGCACAGAAAATACAAAACTTTGTGAAAAATAGATTGAGAAGTTATAAGAATATGTAAAACTTTCATAGAAGTTCTTTCTTTTTGATAGAGGATTTGTAGTACACTTTATTTCCAATACCTCTAATTCGGCTTCTGAGAGGTGTTTTTGGTTTGGGGAGGGGTGTTAGGACGTTTTTAGTAGTTATTGCCCTTATATGAAGGTCAGCAACTGACGAAATCTTGTGTAGTGAAGATTATAAATGAATATGGGAATATATGCTAGCTAACAGTTGTAATTAAGGCTCAGAAATTTTTTTCACTTCCACTCTGCAGTTAAAAGTAAAAAGAAAAAAATATGATGCTGAAGGTATTCTATTTTATGGTGTTTGTTAGAGAATAATTGAACTTCATTACAGGGTATGAGAAAAATCAACAGCAGTGATAGCCTTTTTGCAAGAAGTCTGTTCAGACACTGGCTTCGGAGGCTTTTCTCATGCTAACTGTGTACCCAGGTAACTCTATTTTTTATGAGTGTAAACATCTGGAGAAACAGATCCACTGAATAATATTTTGACTCTCCTAGAGCTGGTTTCATTGGTGACAGACTTAAGCTTATCTAGATGGTTAGTTACACTGAAATAGAGAAAGAATAAATGCTATTAACTGAGGGAGAGAAAACATCTATATAGTAAAAGTACAAGCTGATCTCATTCGAGCTGAGCATTATGGTTATTGTCACAGAATACCTTGCACAGGAGCTTGATTTGTATAGAAATTCTGTATTTTCCTGCTTGTGCAAATGGGCAATTAAATCCTAAAAATATAACTCGTTCCTTGTATTTTGAAAAGAGTAGTTATGTGCTTAATGTAATGCCCATGCTTAGTTTCACTAAACCCATGTACTTTAGTTGACTATAATTTTAGGCAGTCAGAAATATTGCTAAGAAATCATTTATTTCAATATCTCACCAAAAATGTGATCTGTAGGAAAAGATTTTAACTAGTTTACATGTGATTTCTGTAAGTTCATTATGTCACAACTGTTACTTACCACCCTAAGCGTGCTGTTATGAAATTGATAAAAATAGCAGAGAACAAAAAAATCCAGTCTTTAAAGATGTTCATTGTCATGAGTGTAAATATTTCGTGTTTATAAATCCACACAACTACCATTTTGTATTTATTTCACAACAATGCCCATTCAAATATAAAACTTTCAGATCTTGCAATCCTTAAGCAAAATCTCATCTGTTAAGAAATTTTTGGAAACAAAATACATTAAATATAAACACAAAATATAGGATTAATTTTATATACATTTTTATTGCTTGCTTTTTTGAGTCAATATGGATAGGTTTGTATTCTCAGGCATTCTTAAATCTACATCTTCCTTACTACATATTTTCCATGGCTATATTAGAACTGTTCATATACTTTTGATTTTTATGTGTAGAAATGGCCACAAACATGCACACTCGATACAAAGATAATAATGCACAATCTGGGGAGAGTCATACTGTAGAAGCCATTCAAAAACATAGCTCCTTTTGGAAAAAAAATAAATCAGGTACAAAATTTGCTAAAGATTAAAGAAAGTTACCCTGGAAGTGTAAGTTATAGGAAGGGGAACAGAGGAATTGCTGCTTGTGGACTGTTTTCCTTGATTTGTATTTACAATGTTGAAATATTTTTCAAGCATAAAATCTAGGTAAAGAAGAAATTTTATAGCAGAGTAGTAATCTCCTTGAATTTTTTTAATAGTGTTTCTTACTAATGCTGAAATTCAGGCATCTTAGTGTTGACAGTAAAATCCTGCATATGCATTTTAACTGAGATAATACCTGCTAAATACAAATCTAATTAATTTGGTGTATTTTAATATTTTTTGTTATACAGAATCAAATTTTTCCCCCATAATTATACTCTTGAACAATTCTCTTCTTGTACATGCTTAAAAGTTTGCTGCTAGAGAGATTTAGATTTGTTACTATCATCCTACATGCTTTTACTGCATTGTTTGTCTAAATTATGTTAGACGCAGTTTTATATTTTCAATGAGGCAAGCCATGGTATACACATATATCATCATTTCAATGAAGTTAACAGCCATTTTGTCGGGTTCAAAATCGTTCAGCATGCACACTAGAGAATGTTAGATTAATGCACAATTTTCCTGTGAATGTGAGAGGCTAGAGTCTTTGTAGCATAAATCCATTCCATGCTTTTGAAGACAGTGCTTCAGTCTCTTTTCCCACTACAGCAACAGTTTTATTCCTGTTTTTAATCTGAAACCGAACCCCTGATGACTCATCTTTGACGGAATTTTTATTTTGCTTAGAATGATCATGTTGGGGGAATGTTGTCAATTTACATGAGCTGCAATTTTGACCTGTGGTTTATATCCCAGTGTTACTGCTTTTGCTTGAGGCATAGAGTTGAGGACTAGAAAGTCCTCAATGGGTCGGGGGGGGGAGGGAATATTCCTATGCTAATTTGGACAAATAACTTGTCCATCTTTCTGCTTCTCTCATTTGACTGCAAAAAAGTGATTGACAGCACTTACCTATCTTAAACTTTTTTTGAATGGCGTTCTATTAGAACATTCATTTAAAAAATGCAGCATTTAATCCATTTGGCCTCTGGATGTAGACTCAGCAGCTCTGCAGGCAGGACTTTGTTAGGAAGCTTTCCTTTATGTACAATATGTTGAAGCACAAATGAAGCTCTGTATAGTCATCCATTGGCATGTAAAGAGAGCTCACATCACAGCACAGAGTACTAAAATAATCTTTTCTTTAAAAAGAAATATCTTTCCTGTACTTGATTCTGCATTGGAGGCATCTGTAAATTTGGACCAAAAAGCTTCTCTAGGATTTGATCCAAACAGATAACAGATTACTATGTTGCTTAAAAAAATACAAAAAACATTTATAACACAGTTGCCAAGTTTGAGAAAGAGCCCAGTTAAACCTGTTTAAGTCCCCTCTCATATATCATTAGAGATTTCCCATTCAAAATCTCTCCATTAATGTTATTTATGGGCCATTCAAAGCAATATTATTTTATGTTTGGGGGAAATAAAACTTTGGGGATTAAATATTTCACTTGTCAGTGTTCATTCCAGTAAATGTATTTTTCCCTAGCTAAATCCTAGAGTTCTTATGATAATAACTTGCACTTGTAAATACTTGTATCTGTGACCCTAATCTCTCTTTTCTCATCAAAAATGAAATAATTATATTTCACAAACAGGTCAGCCAGCCAACCTTTCCTACACTGTCCCACTAGTTCTATTTCAGTTTTGCTGTAACCTGAAGCTGACATCTTATAGTAAAACCAAGAACACAGCTATGAAGTACTGACTTCTGCCAGCAAGATGCTGGCTACGACTTTACAAAATCAGAGATAAATTTGATTCAGTTGTGTGCCACTCAGTCAAATCCTGCCAGAGCACAGGTTCACCCATGGATGGACTGGTAGTACTGAACACAATTTCTCTTGGTCTTCACAGATTTTAGGGTAGCAGTGGCTGGCCTAACCCCAGGACTCGCCATCCAGCTCAGTGTTTTTGTAGGTAAAATCACTTCTTCCAGCTCCAGCCCTTTCAGTTACTAGCACCTCTGCTAATGGTTTTGGCTGTAATTTTTCGCCTGTGATGTACAATCATTTTATATTTCTGTCAGAGACATCCCGAACAGAAATTCAGGTGCTTGTGGTATGTGGAACATCAACAGCAGCCTTTGTGTATCTGATGCACATAAGAGTTATTGCATATGCATGACATGTCCTTTGTAGATGTAAGTCATCCTTTCAAGGTGTTTCCAATGAGCCCAACAAGTCCAGCCTGCGACTGAGTCTATTGAATGCCATGTGGGGTTGATTTTGGTGTCCCAAGGAAGCTTAGCACACCTGCTGCGTGAGCCATGGTGCTGGTCTGTACATGAGCAGTAGTGATTCCTTTAGGGCTGACTCTGACAGCCAAGACCTGGCCAGTCACCAATGTGCCTCCAGTTTCAAGCTTAATTTTTTAGTCCATTCTGTAGTACTACACATTTATCAAATAACAAGTAATGAATGGGTCAGAAAAGCATTTCCAAGCTCCATGTTTAAGCAGAGGAAGTGGACAATTTCTGGCTGATACCCATGATTAATCATGCAATGCAAAGCACCTGTGTTTGGAACCCAACAAACTGCAGGTTGCTTCATTGATGTGAAGTAGATCTGTGACAGTGCACAGTGCAGGAACAGAGAAATATAAATTCTAGATTGATGTTGTACTATGCAGGATACTTGGAGGAAAAAACTACTTGAGCTGGATAGGGATCTGTCATCTGTAATGTTACTACATATAAGATTTTTTTTTTCTTTTGCGTACTGTGAATGTATTTTGCATCATGACAATACATTTGTGTTGCTGTGGAAACACAATAATGTTATTTTCGTTGTCCTAGGAAACACAGAAACAACACCCAATAACAGCTGTCATACCAGTTTGGATGGATGATTGTTTTCTGTTCTGTCCGACAAAAATCTTCCATTCCCTACCGTACCTGAAATAGCAGAGGTTCTTGTGATCATTGTCATTATCTTTAAGTATCCATTCAGACAAAATGAAACAGGCACTCTGTGCATGAGATACTCAGTCTCTGCGGTAAGGGCTTTTCAGTCTATGGCACTGGTCCAGAAAGTCACTTTTGCCCTTGCTTAACATCAAACCTGTGAGAAGTCCCACTGAAATCGATGGGACTGCTCATGTGCTTAAAGTTAACTACATGCGTAAGTGCTTTGCTGGACTGATGCCGAACTAAAAGTAAATGACCAGCTCGTGGTTCAGAGTGAGCGTTAGAGAAGCTGAGAAAGTTTGTGGCTATTGATTTTGGTTTTAAAATGGGAGAGGATGTATTTGCTGTCTGTGAGTTTCTGTGTTTCCAGCAACCCAGTTGTGAAGGAAAATTTTATCCTTTGGGGGGAAAAAAGAATTGGAGAGTAAGGTTGAGGGGCAGTTGTACATGGGGGAACTGGATGCCTTGTACCACGGGAACATGTGTGTGTTATGGGGTCATGGTGGTTGTTTTCTGGGTGTTTCAGCAAATGTTCAGTTTTTGTCTCTTCTGCTGCGCTTCTGTGCAAAGGGAAGCAACAGGATAACATTATTATTATTATTACTATTATTATTATTATTACGTTCTTTTATTATCATAGAAGCCCCATGTGTCATTTCTAGCTTTTTGATCAAGTGTATAATTATATAAAGAGCTTTGATTTTTGTCCTGTGTCTCCATAAAATCTGTTTTCACAGAGTTCTTTGGCTGAGTAATAACCTTTATTTTACAAAGAAACTTGGATTAATTTTATAACACTGCATGCAAATGTCAAATGTGTAAATACAACTTCTCAGTAACATCGGGTTCATGCTCTGTTACATGTGGTTACAAAAAAAGTCCTTTACTTAGACCATAGATTTGTCTTCTACACTCTTGCTTATATGTCCAAATATACTTACTCGTATTTGTTCTCTTATGTCTGTGGCAAAAACAAAAGCCAAGCATTTCAGCATGTAAGAATATTCTTAGTCCATATTTATATATGGACCAAAGTTCTTGGAAGAAAAAGTTGATAGGTTCAAGCGTGAGTCCAGTATAATGATAAATTTTGACTCCCTATGGATTGCTTAGTGCTGAAAGAAAAAAATACTCTGGAATCCTGCTGGCCTTTTTCCCAGAGGACCTGACACCAGTTACTCCTAGTTACTGGCTTTGTATTGTACTGTCAGTAAGAATAACTGCTCTTTAGCCTGTGCAAAACTTTGCAACTTACCCAAAGTACAGCGTACATGTATGTGTGAGACAGAAGCAGGCAGGGAGGGAGAGGGAGCAAAGAGAAGCAGTGGAACTTGTACTTTAAGAAATGGGGTTTTTGTCTTTCTGGAAGTCACTTCTTCCATCATCATTGTTCTAGCATTCTGTTCTCCACAACCATTGTCATTTCTTGCTCATTCTAGGATGAGCTGTGTGCGAAACAGAAGATGGACTATGCAATAGCCCAAGCGTAATTCATGGAAAAAATGTTAAGTGTCTCTGAGAAGAAATATTTTTCCTGAGAAATTATGTTCGGTGGGACCTTAATTCAGGTAAACAGGCTGATAGGAAAGAAAGGAGAAAACGGAGAATGCAGTTACTAAAATCTGTAATTCTTACATGCTTTCTGTGGTGGAGGAAGGGCATAGTTGTCTAATTCTTCAGAGATGGCTTGGGTGTGGTGGACATTTCTGGCTTCATTCTCAGTGGACGCGGATTTGGGTGTCAACAGCACGCAGAGCAGCACATCTGCATTTTCTGGCTTGGGATAGTTTATTTCAGTACTACATCCGTTTGAGGGGAGGAGAGAGAGAGAGTGAATCTGCTCCTTAGGGGAGGAAATCCAATGAAACACTTGTGCCAGAGTTGTTCTGTGCTCAGTGCACAAGCTACATAACCCTCGAACTGTATAATTGAAAGCTGACTGCAGTTCTCTTCCATATTAAATTAATTTATGTAGGTTTCTTCAACAATGTGTTTTAATTTTATGGTGTGAGAGTACGAAAGTAATCTTCAGAGGAAAGCAAAGGCATTCAGTAAAACCTGAGGATCCACATGATGCTTTACTGCCTCCTTGGCTGTGCAAAGGGCGTTCCAAGGACACAGCAGAGAGGCTGCCGACCCTCGGTGCTGATGCTTCCTGCAGAGCTGGGGCACCTGCCAGGGGATGATTCAGACCACCTGAATTAATGGTTTAGCTTCCTCCCAGGACTGTCAGGAGCCCAGCTTCCTAATGTAAGCACTTGGTTTAGATGCGTTGTAGGAAGCATGGATTCTTCTGATCTTTCCGAGCTGAAGGTTTGTGTCTGAAATCGGTGGATCTACACGTGCCATAAATCTGCGTAGCTCAATGTCATGTTTCATTCTGGATGACGTTTCCTAGTGTTGACTGAGCAGTTTATCACCAAGGCTAAATTTATTGTTGGGCTTATGATACACAGACATAAGCAGAAATCCTGGCAGCACTGAATCTAAGAGCAAAATTATTTGGTTTCAGTCTATGCTTCCGTTACACAGAAATTAATTTAATCTCCTGTTAACTTCAAGGTGCTTGAGGGTACACATCCCTAGAGAGTATTTACTCGCTCTTCCCTGCTCACCTTCCTCAGTAACTTCTTTCTGGTTTGTTTTGTCTCTTTCACAGGTGAAGATCTCTACCATGCTCTCCCACAGGATTCCTAGCCCTTTCAATTTATCAAGCAACAAGGAGCTCTCTTTGTGTCATTCAGACTTCTTGAAACAACTTTCTTCTGTGAAAACTTATATTCTGTGGTATTATATTCCTACCTCTTCAGTTTTTTTGCGTATTTATCTAGTGAGTCAGATGTGACAGTAGCTTAGATTTTAGTGCCTTGAATCATGTTTTTATCTTGCATCTTGGTGAAATACTAGATAAATTTACATTTCCATACTCCTTTTATTTCTTTTGTCTTTGATGTTTCCATTAAAAAATCCCCTAGTGTCAAATCATGATCAAAATGAACACATAGTCTATAAAGAAATAGTATCCTATGACAGGATTGATTCCCATTGCAATCAAAGGAAATCTTTACTGTGGTGTACGGGCAAAAATCATGATCCAGATTTTTATGATCTATAACCTTCATGATAGTCATAGATGATATAAAAAATACTGTTTGATATGGTAAGGCCTAGTCCTATGTATGACAGCTCTCTTATTGCATTGTGTTCTTTTTTTAGACACTTGATTGGGAAAAAAATATTGACCAACCAAAACAAGCTCAAGAACAAAGACCCAAAAAGCATGAGAGGAAAGAAGAAGAAATTTAATCCCTAATAATGAAGTGAGATTAAAATACATACGGATTCAGTGATGATGAAAGGGTGATAAGCCTATACCCTAAAGATTTTGAGGTGATGTGGCACAGAAAAGTGTAAATAAGAACAAGGAAGCAAAGCTAAAAAAAGCAGCATATTGGGTAACTGCCTTGTGGGAAGATTCATTGATTCTATTGTAGAAAATGTGTAAAAACATCCTACCCTATTTAAATGTATACTCAAGAAGCTACAGAAACAAGTGAGGCGTTAGATGATTTAGAAAACTCTCTCACAAAATTGAATTGTCCTTGCAGGTGTTGCCTATTTCTTTGAATAAGCAATAATGTAATATTGTCTTTTTTCCAATGTCGATGCTTCAAGTTCATTTTTGTGTAACACAAGCTAGTGGTTAGTCTCGTCAGTGCAGTGCATCAACAAGATTTCTTCTCTTCCTTGATAGATTTGTATCAGCAAACTGATTCTCCAGATATTAATAAAAATAGGAAAATTGTCAACAACCATGGAATTACCATTTGATTACTTTATATAATTTCCATTTCTGTGTAAATTTTTCTTCTCTTATTCGGAGTACTTCTTGAAATAATATAGCTATCCCAACAGAACAATGTGTGTTCCTTTCAGTCGTCAATACTACTGTTGTAATCATTCCAACCAAACACTGCTTAAGGTAGCACATGAAATTTCTGCCCATTTATTTCAAAGTCATTCAGTACAAACACTCTGTCTGTTCTCATCTGGCAGAGCTCGCATTTACTTCAATAGGGTTAGGATTGCATCCTCTATAACGTTTTGCTTTTGTTTTTCTTTTCAAGTGGATGACAAAGATTATAACATTGAAAACAATGTAAGCATAAAGCTGAAAAGAAGTCTTTTTAATGGGTGACAAAACACGATATATAGTTTTAAGTTGCTGCTTAAGAGGCTTAGGTCAGAGAAGTTTGGTGCTCATATTTTGTTTGCTTAAATCACTGTACGTCTGTATCATACTTAAGTGCATGCTGAGGTTTTCTTTGGCTTCATGAAATGGTGTGCTTCCTTTGTAGTTATGCATTAGTCCTTGATGTAGTTAAAATGAACAGTGTCTCTTGGGTAACTGATTTTAACCAAACTGTTACCTTAGTCCCTTGCAAGATGTTTCTCACCTGTGTTTCTTCCCACGTTGCCAAGTAGTGCGTCCAGTAGGAGTGGACTTGTAGAACAAAATGGTGCTGAGGATCCGATTGCCGCAGTTTAGGGTGTGCAGAGTTACTTTGGATAGGCTCTCATTTGGTCCTATAGACTGACTGCTGATTAGCTGTTGGAGTACATCTGCCACCTTAGTTTCATCCAAAAGGGGTCTGGGTTGTGCTTGAATGGGAACTGAAGCATGGGTTAAGTGCTTTGAAAGCCCACTCCTGAGCCAACCGTGTGATGTATGTGTGTATGAAGATTATGCAAACACCCTTCTTTTTTCCTTAGAGAAGTACTTTCTGGTAGTATTTCTTTCTTCTGACTTGTCTTTCTTTTCTGATAAAATTACTGTCACCTTACTCTTCCCTCATAGCTTTTCCTTTGCGCTGTGATACCTTCTCTTTCCTGCTTCTGCATAATTCCTTCACTGGTCTCTCCTGAACCCATTTGGTTTACAGCCTTATCCTTTGTCATCAGGCAAAAAAGGAGGCATTTGTTTGTAATGTATGGCAGAAGATACATGATCTGTTACATCATTCTTGACCATGCAAACAAATATTTCTAGTCTGTAAAGTAGTATTCTCAATTATGGTTATTAGAAAAATGTCTGTTTCCATTTTCATGTGTTCACTGATTTTTTCATGATTAAGATCATAATTAATGTGTACCAGAACTTGCTTAGGCATTATACTGATGAAATACACCCAATTTACATGCACCCAAGTCTCATTGGCACCTGTTGAGGACCAGGTTTTGTTATTATGATAAAGAAAGTGGATGGGTTTGCTAGGTAAATAGATATGAATACAAGAGAGCCTAAAGCTTTGTTACAGATTTATTAAAATTTATGTAATTTGAATAATCTATAGTTTAATGTAGCTTATTAAACTATAGTATATTTTATGTAATTTGTATAGTCAAAATATAAGCACAATACAGAGCAAAAATCAGATCTGCAATAAAGTTTAATGGTGGTAAGCAAAGGGACAAGTTAAAATGAAGGAAAGCGTTATGATTTGCATATATAAAAGTGAAGTGATACGATCAATGGTTAGAGAATATGAAGGACACCTTAGGAAAGAGCTGCGACTGAAAGAAAACCTAAACAAACCGATAGACCCCAGTGGGTCAAGCCTGAGACTGACAGGAGAGGTGCAGATTGTCTTGAAGTTTTCTCTGGCTGTCTCTGTCTTATACAAGCTCTTTGTTGTCTTCTGTCCTTCCCACAGGTTGGGAGTTAGTAAATGAAGTATTATCTCACTCAAGGGAGAAGCAACCCGAGATTATCTAAAATGAAGAAGAGGGAACCCTGAATGAATTAACAGTGATGAGCTGAAGGTATGGTACTTGCAGATGAGTTTAGCAGTTGGGCTACTTAACAGCGTAGATGTGTATTTATAGCAATGCAGCTAAAGGCATGATCACCTGGGGATTTAATCGGTTTTTACTCATAGATGTTTGCACTGACGATAGGTTGGGCTGGATCAAGTATTTGTCTCGCAGGTAATACAGACTGTCACGGGTAACTCATTAGAGTGACAGTGACCAGGCTTGCTAATTGGAGAGAAAGTTCAGAATATGGGGAAGTGCATGAAGGCACAGATCTGCCATCCTCCCATCTCAGGGTACTCATCTTCATGCTTTGTGGTACCTTGCTGGCTAATAGCCAGGAAGCAGCTTTTAGCTTATCATTATAACTAAAATTAATACGAGATGAGAATAAACAATACACTGCGGGACTCATTATTTGTCTTCCAGATGCAGGGGGTGAGGAAAATATGGGAGTTACTGTTTACCTTGCAATACTTGTATTCTGATGGCCACAGTCCAGGCCCTGACTAATGGTTTTGAAATGTTGAGGATAGAAGTTAAGCAGGCACCTAGATCCTGGACCACACTAGGGAGCCCCTGATTAGTGCATGGAGGGTGAAAAGCAAGGGAAGCGCTGAAACTTGAAACCTGGCCAAAAGCATAAAACCCACAGGGCTTGTGGCTATTGCAGGTAATAACAAAGGGACGGTGTCCGTAGGAAGGTAAAAGAGACGGTTTAGGGAAGGGCAAGTCAAGAAACCAGAAGACTGTGGAGGCAGACGGAGGCGTCTGGCATGAGAGAGTTTGCTGCATGTTTTGGTCACGGCTTAGGGAAGGCACGGTGACTGAGTAACGGGTCTGCACTGAGACTTGCTGATAGAGGCGCCTCGGTCATTGCTGTGTAGGACCATGCAGAAGAATGATGAGTGGTGCAAACGGAAGCCCTGAAGAGCCAAAAGTGCCTGTTCAGAAAGCTAACAGGTAAGAACATTACAAAACCTGGCAAACACTGCTGTGAGTTTGCTTTATAGCTTTATCAGATGAAGCTCCCCAGGCTTCCAGAATGCTATGCTCTTCTCACACTGTCAAATTTCTCATTATGCATCTTCCTTTTTTTAACTTATAAACTAAACATAAACCAGAGATTTCTCCAACGTTCTGGCAAACTGGTGACTTTAGTGCAAAAGCTCTGTATCGTTCCAGTGATCTTTGACTTCATCCTACATATCTTAAAAAGTAGGTTATTTTTAAATTTCTGTAGTAGAAGTGTATGCCGATAAGAATATCCCTGGCATAGCTGAGATAATCTGAAGTGTTGCTATAATTATGTTACACAGATTATCTGGATCTTGGTGTAATTATTCAGTTTAAAAACAACATTGAGCAACAACATGCAGGAGTTTGGGACAGATGAAGTCTGTGTTGTATTCTGGTGTTAGGTTTGTAAGAAACCATGTATTATAGCTGTACTATCTGAGTAGTAAGGAGAAATTCAAAGAGAAAAGGTAGTAAACATCAGAATGGAAGCATCTTGTTAGGCCATGAGTTAAGAATTATAGCCTGTTCTAAGAGTACAGACAGCTCTCCCATTTAAGTCAAATGAGTAATGATATGAATTTTCTACATGGTGAGACCGTGGTACTTTCTGTCAGAGTTCAGCTTGAGAAAATACCTCATCACTGTCAAAAGTCCTTGGAGAGAAAGTTTCCTTGCTTTTCTTCTTGCAGAGGTTTCGTTGATTGTACGAATTATGAGAGACCAACCAAAGACAGGCACAGTCTGCTGGACACTGTACAAATGGTAGGGTAAGAGAAAATCTCCCTGCCTTCAGGAGACAATATATAAATAGACAAAATAGGAAGGGAAGGGAGAGGGGTAGTACATAGCTATCAATGTTGTGATGATAAATGACATGTTAATTCTCCGTGTTTGGCAGAGGAACATTATTCGGGGATTAGAAAGACAAGGAAGAGGGGAGATTTGTGGGAAACAATAGGGGAGGAGAGGAAGATAAGAAGGGCAGCTGTGGAGCATCACAGAGGTGAAGAGACTGACATGAGAGTGGAACAAGCCTGGATCAAGCAGCCTGTTGTCAAGGGCCGTTCAAGTCCAATCAGAATGGAGAAAATATTTTCAGTATCAGCAGTCCCTGGTTTAGCTTTTACTACAGCTGCTCTGCTGGCTTCAGTGCCTGGTGGTTGCCTCCTTGCAGTTTCTTTTGCAAAGCTCGCATGGCTTGAGTCAGAGGAGATCACCTCTGTGGGACACACATTGCCTTTGACAGGAGTCATCCAAGACCCTGTGGCAGCTGGGACTCCCACCCCCTCCCTTCCTCCAGGCTGAACCTTGAGAAGCCGTACTCACAGCTTGAGCGAGAAAGCTCAAGGCTTTTCAGTGTACAGAAGGTATCTTGCAGGTGAGTAAAAAGTGTGGTGTGGTACACAGGATTTATGTGTTACAAAAGTAAATGGACATTTTTTATGCACCGTGTATTATAAGTTTATCATAGGATTTACTTTCAGAACTGCAATTTGAACTTATGTCCGCTAATGATATGACAGTTGCAAGTGTTGCAACAGCAATGTAATAATTACAGCAGTCATAAGAAGAATTTACTTTACAGAAATCATTGAAGAGTTCAACTCAAAAGCCAGGAAAATTGCTAAAAAGACAGCACCTCTGAAAATCTCACTTGATGAGTCCTCATTAGACATCTCAGTCAAATGACAAATCAAAACTGCCCCCCATTTCAGGACTGGCAGCTTAGGGCTTCTGAATAGATATTCCTAAATCAAGTGTTTTGTTTCTGCCCAACACTTATGTAGAAAAGAACACTGGGAAGTTTGTTTATTTTCTTAGAATTGTAAATTCTGTTTAATCATTATGGTCATTTTAATGTGATCTTATTCAGAGGCCAGATTAGTTCAACTCACTACATATACAGGAAAAATACAGTAGAACTAGCCCTTGACATTTGATATATAAGGTTCCATTAATTTAAATGCTTAAGATTTATTTATTAAGTTCAAAATACGGATATTACATTGTTGGATCTGTATTTTTAGATTCTGGCAAAGAATATGCCTTGTTTGAGAACAGCTAAGTAGCATAAAGGTCTTTCTTCATCCTGTGCATTATCTAGTATATTCCAAAAACTTTTTTATATATTATGTTAAAATGTCTGTCTTACTCTTCACTCCACCAATCAAAACCAATTCAAAAATCCTGTTTCATAATTTGTGTCACTAAATAAAGATTTTTGAAATTTGTCCTTGGTTTTCCCAGCTCAGGTGCATTTGAAAAACGATTAAAAGGGCTCTAAGGGACAAAACTGATACAAGGAGAACTACACTTTTTTGTCAGAAATATGATGTCAATGTTTGAAAATTATCCAAAGAAGTTGAGAATTTCTTTAATTATATAGAAACATGATCCTTAAGACCTTTTTCTGGGGGAAATGGGCTTGCTAATAGAAGCAAATAAAAAAGGGAAAGTGTTTTTTTTTGTTTTTCAGTGGAAAGATTGATATAAACAGACATACAGTATAGCTGATTAAAAACAAAAATATGTTAATTCCAACATGATAATTTTATCTTGAGAACTGGGTGAATTACCTCAGGATTTTAAATGAACTGTGGATTTTTTCCCTCTGTACATCTCTAGTGCTTCTAAGGTTGTTTTGAAGGCTGTGAAGGCAATAGACATACAGCTTGGCTGCAAAGAGTAAGGGATGCTTCCAGGTAAACTCTGTTAAGAGTCATTGACCTCACATTCCTCTGATACCTAGACTTCTGCTAAGTGCCCTTAAAAGAGGAATGTTTTGTAAACTCCGCAATAGGTAAAGGACAATATGTAAAAGCTCAGTCTCCTGTTACTGTCGAAGCATAACTGGGTCCTGCATTTGTCCCAGAGCTCCAGACTCGCTCAGGAAACACCAGCAAACAAAAGCCAATGTGCAGATGCAGTCTTGACTTCCTAGAAAACACCTGAAAGCCCCTTCCACCCCAGAAGCAACCTTCCCAGTTCATGAGTCTAAACACCCCTTTCCTTTCCACTGCAAAATCAACCAAGCAGCAGGGAAAAAATTGTCCTGAGGCAAAGCAACTTTCCAAAGACTAAAAATAATGCAATCTCAAGGAAAAATATCCAAGACACTTACCCTGCGTAGAGATCTTGCCCCTTCAGGAGAAGGAGTGATGTGACAGTTCGATGAGACTTCTCTGGTTTTAATGGTTTGGTAGTGGCTAGTAAAGCAAAGACTGATAGCATTAGAAAGAAGGGAGGGAAGAAGGAGGGAAGTTCTTCTTCCACTTAGAAAAAAAAAAGCACAACAGTCATACACAAAAAATGTTTCCGTGTCCAATTCATCTTCTTGAATACCGGCATCATTTTATGGTCAAAAGCTATGTAGTGTTCACTTAATTTATGGGTGGCAAGTATTGGTTTCCTTTAGATCTCATTATATTTCATATAACATAATGAGTTCCTGTATTACAAAGCTCATTGAGACTTATTCCCTTTTCCTAGGTTTGTAGATGAATGCTTCTTAATAACCACACAAATCAGCCTGGTATGCAAGGCATAAAATAGGTGTCATAGTATCAGTCAGCAGGGCCTGATGTGCCCAACTTCCATGGGCTCATGAAGAATCACCCCATAAGCATCTGTCAGTGTCAGAGTTGCCCCTTTGTCTGAGCAGGGAGACACACATCCGTAACCTATTCTAAATGTGGCAGGTGCTTGCTCTTTCCTCCCCAGGAGAAACAAACAGCTCTGCTGGACTGCACCACTCAGCTTATCCATCATGTCTCCTTGAGGGCTGCCTTGCGTTGACTATGAACGAAATGAGTCTGCCTTTCCACATGGGATGCATCGTTTTCCTGGGGTCCTGGTCAGGGTTTTTTATAAAACCACAGGTGCGCACGGCCTCTTCCTTTCCCAAGGAGACCCCTCCTCGTGGGCTGTGTGGTGGCCAGGCTGTATCACTTTGCTCAGCGTGGTGCAGCTCGAGTTGTCTGTAGCCCAACTCATGTGGCCATGCTGGTGTGAGAGCAGCTCCTTGGAGAGGCACCTGTCAGGAGGAAAGAAAGAATGCTCCTCTCCAGCTTATTTCCACCTTGGGCCTCATTATAACAAAATGAGAATTGCCAGTTGGACCAAAGTAGAGCTGAGCTGGGAACTCTGCTTCTCTGGGAAGAGGTCCAAGACCACCAACTACCATGTGTGAGAGCGTTTTACCATCACATCATCAGGGCAAGCTGGAATCCCCTTGGTCACGGCTGGACTTGGACCAGGGTGCTTCAGGTGAAAGGTCATGGGTTTTAAAATTGGCTTGACGAAGTGCCCCGTTCTTCCCCTCTTCCTAATTAATGGTCCTGTCTAGACCCTTCTCACGATCAACTCCTACACCTCCTTAGCTGGCCAAAGCCTGCATCTGTCCTCACTCCTCCTAACAGGCTGTTTTTAATTCACATCCCTGAATTCTCTCTTCCATCAGTCCAGGGTTATGTTGCTGCATTTTCCAGGCAATAGATAAAAAATAAGATTGACAAATGAGTTTAGCATATGACTGTCACACATCATTTATTCAATTAAAAAAAAAATAGACTAACTGGAAGGTCCATCTACTGCTTGTTTGCCTTGCCCATCTGGGAAATGGAATTTTAATCACTGCATTGCTTTAGGAGCAGTTTGTAATCCCAGTATAGCGACGTCATACATTTTTCATGGGATGGGAACAGCAGATAATGAGAGTTTCTGCAGTATAGTATGATGTCAAGAGTGATGGCAAGATACACTTTAAATTATAGTTGTCATAAATGGAAATGTGCAGCCACAGAAACAGCAGTTCTGATTTCCCGGGAGAAGACACCGAAGCACTGCCATCAGCTTGCCTGTATTTGCAGGGTGTGTATCTTCCTAGATATTCGCAGCTTGATTCACATTCTCACTATGAAGATGGAAAAACTTCCCAGAGCCTGTAACAGGCTCACCTTTATGCAGAGTATGAGATTTTTTCACTCTTGGTTTAGTACAGTATTTTTCTAGCGTCTTTTTGATTGGCAAACTCTGCTTTTTTTTCCAATTTACTTGAGAACAGGCATGCTTTCTAGATTAAGCTCTCTGAACATCGGAGTTTCGTGGACCACAAGTTGAAATCTATTGTAGTGTGAGGCAGGAGAGTGCTGTGTTTTTGTTTTGCTTTAGGAGTTATTAGCAGCATAATCCCCTCTGATGTTTGTATTTCCAGTTATGTATAGTAGTAAATATAGTAAAGATAATAGACCTTTAGCTGTGAGCTGGGATGCTCTTGTGCTGGGTGCTGTATGAATACAAAACAAAACGCCAGTGCCAGCACCAAAAAATTTTAGACTTCAAGTACAGAGACATGGCTGCAGACTGTTGGGGGGGCAGGTTAATGGGTAAAACACAACAACAGTGCCATGCTGGTGCTTCAGCTGCCATCAAAGATGCTTGTGGGTGTGCTGGTTGTTTACAGTGAATCGCTTCTAGAAAAGAATGGTTAATGGGAGTGAAAGCTCTGGTTGAAAATTTAATGGGCAGTCAATGAAGGGAGCATCGTCAGCCAGGGAGTCAGAGCCAGAGGTCCTGGGGAGGGCTTCAGAGGTGTCCCCTGGGGGCCAAGGCAGCTGTGTACTCTGTGTTAGGGGTACAAAGAACGGAGGACAAGTACCAGATGCAATGAGAGGCAGTTTGTGAAATGTTGATTAGAGAGGTACAAAATACTGCACCATGCTAGGTTTAGCTATGGGAAGCTTAAATTATGGCTAGTTACCCTGCTTGATCCTTAGCTTTAACCTTCATCCAAATAGCCATCTTAGACAATATGTGGCCCACTCTTCTCTTCCTACTGTCCTCTGTCCTCTGCACTGCTTAAATGCCTCCATTCTGTACATAAAGGGTACAATTCATCTTCCCTCTCCTCACCCATCTGAAAGCTATACGGCTGGTGTGAATTCAGTGTCAAAGCTCTGTCTTTACTCAGTGGGAGCGGACAGTTGTCTACAGGAGCAGCCTCTACCATGGGGTGGGTGAATTATTTTCTCAGAGTCCCTTGTCTATATGACTAATATTGTTGTGACACCTGATACAAATATTTGCGGATACTATTCTTCAAAGTCCGAACCTCCTTGTAGGAGGAAACACACCTAACCTTCAGACAGTTAAAATTAGCTGATAGAAATCCTGCACCAGGTCTCCTCTTTGACTAACTCCCTTACTAACTACCTATACATTTTTGAATCATTGAAAATAACTTTTAAAATGGTAGTGAACTTCAAGTTCCCAGGTATACTCAAAACTACTGTTTCTACAGATAATATATTTTCTGACCCTTGTACAGAACAGAAGAGAAGTTACACTCCATTTCCCATTGCCAATGTTACCCTCCTAAGAACTGGAAACCATTTCTGTGATGGGAGCTTAGACAGGGAGGGCTCGTTGTTGCTATGACCTGAGGAAGTTTCCTCAATATCAAGGTCGCAGTATTGTTTTTTCAAAAAAGATGCAGCAGTGATACTGAACACTGTGTTAGTATAAAATGTATTTTTATCTAGAGCTGACCAAACACAAAAATCCATGGTCAAAAATGTTTTCTACCCCCAAATGGAAGCCGTGAAAGAAAATAATAAACCAAAAATCTGTTGCACAGGTTTTCCCACTAGCTTTAGTTCTGATGAGCTTTAAACTACAGCGTTTATTGGAGTGTCTCCACAGGTACTAATTTAAAAGTCAACAAAGCTGATATGAGCATTTAACTGCTGATCCCTTTAGCAGTTGTTACTGTGCTTGTCCCCAAATCCCAAACAGTCTCACTCATTTCCCTAGATGCAGAAGCCTCAGATGTCCCCAGTACAGCTGTCAAAAACCTTTTGCTGCCTCTCTTTGGCTTCTCTATAATGCTAATGTGCTTTCAGCAAAAAAGGACCATGATACAAAGACTGTTAAGAAGACTGAAATACGAGTGACTTTCAGTGTGAAATATGAGTGACCTTCAGAATGACATTCAGAAATACCTCAATGAGGAGAAATTATTAGGTACTAGATTAGGTAGTAGATGTCTCCTTCATCTGGCAGAAAAAAAAAATCCAAATAAAAACAAATGGGGATAAGCCAGGTGGATTTAAATATGAAACAACCCATCTCCTGTCTTTGTGACTTCAAATTGAGGGAAATATTATTTGACACCGTGTGTAAGTTGTTCTTCAGGAAAAAGTTCACGACTGTGTTTAAATGGGCTAAGTGGGTAAAATGCAGTATTTTACTATGCACAGCAATATTATGATGACCTACTGTTTCTTTCTGACATAAAGAATTTTAAATTATTGAATCAGGTTACCTTCTCTCACTCTCTCATTATTTTATAGCACTTCATCACCATCTTCACAGTAATTTTCTTTCTGAAATAGCCAATAAACCCTTGACCCCCAAACTAATCCTCCTGGTTCTCCTCTGTGAATCTCTTTTCCTGCAACTGTTTTCCATTCCTGAAATGTTCTTACTGCTGATCTCAGAAGTCTTTCCAGTTCCACAGTGAGTGTTTTCTGGGTTTGCTTTTTATTTTTCAGGAAAGGTGACCTGTGCTATGTAGTGACAGAAGGACATTAGACAACATTACCAACGTGCTGCATCTCAGCTGCTCCCACTGACTTCTGCCGGACTTTCTGCTTACTGGATCGTTGGTAAATCAGCCTCTATATACTCAAAGAGTTTATGTTTCAGAGAGGCATTTCAGGAAATACTCAGACTGTACTGAAAGAAACAGGAATTTTAACATCTATTTAAACCTGTTCCAAAGCTCATTTCATGTTTCCTTCACAGTTTGTCTACTAAATTTGTTAGTGCTTAGTAGAAGTTTGAAAAAAATGTTCAGTTCTGCTTTCTTATACATCTCATGCAATTACTTTGATTTAAATTCTGCAGATGGATAGTTAGAGGAGGAATATTGCTGAAAGATTCTGCAAATTGTAGTAGTGTATTTTATAAAAAAGGCAGAAATGGAAATTAAAATCCAGAAAACTCTTGGATGAAAACTACTTTCCTCTGCTGTTTCTAGGGCATGTAAAACTACTGACAACATTTGTGTTTGCCAGCTAAGCAGTTTATCAAGTATATATCTGATCATATACTAATGAACCTTTTTGTTCAGATGGAGAAGACAACACTAGGGAAGTTGACCTTTATTAAAGGTAAGATGCAACTTAAGTAATTCCAACTTTTTTAAAATGTTTGTATGTGAAGCAAGATTTTTTCATATGATTAGTCAGTTGTTTCACCAACGGTGACAACAACCCTCAGTACAGAAATCGTATGGCTATAACCTCAGATTTATGGCACGGTGATGGAAATGGCCTGTTTACAAACGCTTCTTTTCAAGCAGTAATTATCACAGCACACCCAGAGTGAAATCCTATTGCTGTAAATGCTGAAAGGTATACAGTAGTGCAATGTGTACAGTGATGATGATTTTACAGTCTTGGTGTTAGTCCAGCATTCAGCTGAGTTGTACTAAAGCCTTTATATATATTTTTTATCTGGAATCATTAAGATAGTGTCTGAACAATACAAATGCTAAATGATTGCACTCTGTCATGGGTAACTTTTAGTCTTCAGTGTTAAACTTTAGAGGGAAAATTTCTTCATTTGATTTCTTCTGCTCTTTGAAGATGTACGTATTCTGTAAATTGCACGTGGTATGTAATTGCAATTGTATAATTGTGCATTTCTACAAGAACTTTTATAAGTGAATCTCAAAACGTTTGAAAGTTGGTACCCGAACAAATTTCTGCTCTGAAGTATCTGAATCTTTTGAGCATGCGTTTTGAGCTGCAAATCTCATGCAAACAGGGTCTGCAATGTGAATTATTGTTGCAAGATTCTATTTGTTGTCAGGCTGGAGATATTATGAGAATTGTATTTTGGCATTTCCACTTCTGACTATGCCAGAACTAAAAATCTAGAGTTTTAAAGATATGAAAATTAATCTAATAAATTCATAGTTTATGACAAGCTCTGAGGTCTCACTGGATGCAGTGGTAGCAGAGGGAATGCCTCTTGCTTGACAGTTATTTACAGTCATCCTGATGAATTTCTAATGGAGATAATTTCTGACTTGCAGAGTGTTCGTTCCATGAATGTTGATCTCCACGCAGGTTAGAAGGAAGCTCTAGGATAAACAGCACTAGCTTTCAAGTAACTGAAAAATTTGCATAGATTAATCCAGTAGTTCTCCAAACTTAACACAATATTGCCAGTTAACAGTGTGCTGCATTGGGAAAGGCATTACTACCCTCTTCTGAATTTACCTCTATAGAAGAGTTAAGCATTATTTGAAACAGAGAGTTCTTTGAGAACACATACCTCTGGATTTTCTTTTATTATCTGTTGCTCTAAAGAGGCATTGCTACAATATCCATAACTGCTCAGATAGTGAGACAAATATATTGACCAAATAATTTTGACATGGATTTTTCTAAAGCTTCGGGTGGTCATTGGACTCATTAATGTGGTGCATTCCAAAGTCCCTGGCAAATTTCTTCCAGAACCATGTCATTCATTACTTTGTATGTATCTATATACCTTGATGGCTCCATTAAAAATTGCTGGCATTAAGGAAAGACACAGTATCTGTGAGCCCTACGGTTACAATTGTACTGAATTATTGAATGTTTGATTAATAGCTGATTTTAAAACAATATGCAAGCCTATTGAGTGAATATTGATTAATAACATAGTTTCAGAAATAAGGACTACCTTATAAGGAACAGAAAACAGGAATACACATGCCATCATGATCATGTGGGTATACATTTCTGATTTGTTGACTACTCTTTAGCCAGTTTTGATAAAAGCAGTGGAGAATTATAGTGTGAGCTTTGTCAGGGACTCAAAAACTAAGATTTGTGTCAGGAAGTCTTTTTGTGTTGATTATGTAGTTTTCATCCTCTTTTTCCAAACAGCATTTTCATAAAAAGAAGGGGGAGGGGGGAAGAGCCTGTGCTTCTTAAAATGTTAATTTCCTTTAAAAGAGTATTTCCTCTGCTTCAGGAAGTTGGCACGCAGAAAACCACTTCTAAATCAAGCTGCAAGCCGGTGCTGTGAAAAACAAAGAGTTTATTGGTACCAGACATTTGTAAATAAGTAATTGACAGTCATGCTATAACAATAAGCAACTCCAAAAAAAACAGGGAGCTGCCAGAATAAACAAGTTTTCAATGAGCTCCATCCAATGC
>Ga0181612_176736_pt1 | contig 38370 bp, 32 predicted proteins | sample HoacroProtozoa21_FD_119630 | JGI IMG/M metagenome (GOLD analysis project Ga0181612, IMG submission 119630) | Hoatzin crop microbial communities from Cojedes, Venezuel. Combined Assembly of Gp0051906, Gp0051904, Gp0051908
ATGTCCCTCACTGGTACTGGAGGTGTCAAGACCCTAGCTGTCAGAGCTGTGCATCTGTAGGGAAGATTAATGACTCTGCTTAGAGGAAATCCAAATAAAATAGAAGAGAATAAATACCAAGTGACTGTGTGGGTGATGAGGGGAAGGGTGAGGAAGAAGCAAGAGAGTGTGACAGGGCAGGAGCAGATATTTCTCAGTCTTGGAAGTGTTTAAGTTCCCCATAGGAGAGCAAGTTAGTGTAGGAAAGCGCTTTAGATTTAGTCCTGTGGTCTTGAAGTGATGTGGCTGTGTATATTGGTCTGTGAGTATGCTTATAAAGCACTAGATGTACTAAGGCACAAACACTATATATTTTTATCTTAGCTTCCCTGGGAAAGTATGCACCATAGAGAAGCCTTTTTGTTTTCAGTTTTTTACCACATAGCCTGCTTCATCCTAAAGGTGACTTGAATTTCTTTGCAAATTGATGCACGGGTTGTTCTTAGGAAATTTCAGTGCCTGTTTTATGTCAGGCAGTGGCATGTAATGCAGCTCGGAGGCAGGGCTGGTTCTGTGGTGGGTATGAAGTGATTTAAACCTTGCTGTGGATGGCAGGATCACACTTACTTGCACCACAGGTGAAGCTGGACCTTGGACCTGGCCTTCCTGAGAGAACCAGGGCATTGTTAGTGCCTTTAGCTTTTAAAGATGATCTTCTGGATTTTCACTTCTTCCAGGAAGTCATTACATGACAGTTTGCAGCTTAATTTGAGCAGATTTCACACCATGAGAACCCAGCTGAGCATCTTACCACAACACCTGATGGTGTGAAACTCCGTATGTTTGAAATTGTATGATTTGGGCAAGAAGAGGGGCTTCTTAGCAAGCAAGACTGATGAGGCCAAAGTCATTTAAATCAGTGTTGGAAAAGAGCTTTGAACCTGGGCACACTTAGACTGTGTGCTTCTGAGCTAGAAGATTTACATGGGGTTTTTTAGGGGGAAAAAACACTAGGAAAAAAAAAAGCTCTGCACTTATAGTAGGAGTCAGAGTTATGAATATCCCAGTCCAGCTGCTTCAATCCTCCTAGGAGTAATTTTGAAGTGGGAAATCCCATTAAATCATAATAGGGCTCTTAAGTAGTTCCCCCTGATGAATTTGTGGCACTCTGCAAGTCCCATAATTCCCAATGTACAGATGAGGAAACTGAGGTTAAGTGACTTGGCCAAGGTCACGTAGCAAATCAATAACCACTCCAGCCCGTGCAGGCAGCCCCTCTCTCATTGCCTTCACGTGGCTCTGGCTTCAGCGAGCACACTGTCAGCGCTTGCCAAATGGGAATAATCATCCCCGCCACTGTCCCAGTACCAGTGATGGAAAGCCGGGGTCTGAAACATTGAATTGTGTTGCTAAACAGGTACATCTGTGTTCAGTCATAGCTGCGGTGTGGGAGCAGTCATGGGGTTTCTTCCTCCCTGCTTGAGCCTGCAGCTTCCTGCGGGGACACTTCCCTCGGTTCCTGCTGCTGCTGCTCTCTGCAAGCAGCTGGGCTCACGACAGCTGGCAGAAACCCCCACATCATCATGTCTTGCTCCTCTGCATGGGTGAGAAGGTCTTAGGGGGTACGTGGGTGCACCTTACGCCAGGGTGTCACAGCTCTGCTGCCTTCGTGGTTCTAAGGAAGATCTTGTCATCTCAGGTGAGGCTCAGCCACTCAGGCTGGGCTGATTTTGGTGGTCTCCCACCCCAACCAGAGCACCGCTGCCTCACTATCCCTGACAGACAGGTCTCGTCTTGTTCTCAGGATCCTCAAATATGGAGACTCTGCAGTCTCCTGGTCCCCCCGCTGTCCCAGTTTATCCCAATGCCCTCTGCCATCTGTCACAGCTCCATTGCTTTCCTGTGGCATGGCAGGCAGCAGGCTGAATCCCATGCGCTCCATCTGTGCGAGGTGCTCCGCTTGTGCTCCACAGCGTGTGTCTTGTCATCTGCGGCGGTTGCCTCAAAATGCAGTGAGAGCATTTCTCTTGCAGGTGGTGTGATGTTGGGGCAGGAGCAGCTTTCCCGTGGTGGCAGAAAATTGCCACATGCGAGACCTGTGGGCTGTGAAGAGGGTAAGAGTGTCTGCCAGCATTTGTGGGAGACTTGTCAACCTGTTCTCCTTCCTCCCTTTCCCGCTGCTTGACTCTTACCGCCTGTGTTTCAGCTTCCTCTATTCGTTTCTTTTGTCTTATGTTCATGGAGGGGAATGTAATAGTAGTTTGGGAGTATTTCAGGTGTGGAAATTTGTGTGTTCACTCTAAGCTTGCTTCCCATGGGTGGCTGGTCCCAGGGAAAAGGGTCGTTTTTCCCAGAATCGGACAGACTGTAATTCTGGGACTCTTAGGTTGCTTATTCCAGTACCACTGATGTTCACCTATGTGCTGTCTTTATCTCTTGTTACTCTTCCCCACGCTGCTAGCTGGAGTCACACAGGAGTGAGAGATGCTGGATGTAGACATCTAGCATCACCCAAGCAGGAATGTTTCTCCCTCTGGCAGTCACTTGCTTCCTTCTTCTTTTCCTGCAGCTTTTCTTTAGCTAATTCATAGCTATTTGAATTGCTGATTCTGGTTTTGCTGCTACTGTGGCCCGGTGCTAATGATCTGGCTTTGTTTCCTTTCCCAGGTAAATGGTACAAAAGCACAGTGAGTAAACTGGAGCCTGCTGTCTGAACGAGTGCTGTTGGGATTAACCTGCTGCCAAATGGCTTCACCGCGTTTTCTGCAGTGCCTTCCGCAGCCCTATCAGCTGCTTCTCTGGAAGGCTGAAGAGGAGAGGTTAATGATAAGCTGCTGTTCTCAATGCCAGGCTCCTTCCTACTTTGCTGTAAGGTCTCTCAAGGATGGCATGTATTTTATGTATGCCTCTCTGATCAGCATTTCTGCATGCGTTTGACACTTGCCAGACCCCTGACATCCCTACCCCTATTCAACTTAATTTGCAGAAAAGGAGCTCTCAGGAACACTGCAGGTAAAGTTGGGGGCAGGAGGAAGATCAGCAGCCTCTGGCACTATCTCCCATAGCTTAATGGCTTTCCAGCCACACCAGAAAGGCCCTGACCTAATCCGGAGAGCCCCTCTGCATTACGACCCCAGTCCTGTGCCTGCATTGCCAGCACCGAGCTCCGTGCTCAGCCCTTCTCCGGAGCCCAGCAGCGGAGGCAGCAGCACGGCGCTGACTCTGGTGTCTGCCCATCCTGGCGGGATGATGGGTGGGAGATCCTGCTGAGGAAATCTTGGTCTTGTGTAGCTCCTGGAGGCTATTCATGCCTGGCTTTGAAGTTGGCAAAGTGGCTAAGTTGTTTTGATGCTTTTCATGTCTTTGGGCAGCTGTCTGAATTTATTTTGGGGTAAAGATCTCAGCACCCTGTGCTGATGCTGGGAGAACGCTCTGGGAGAGAAGCACCTGCGAACACAGCCCTCCTTTCTGCAGAGCATGGCAAAGCACCGGTACTTCAGATTTGGTGGGAGGCACGGGAGATATTTTGGACTGCATGTTGTGGCTTTAAAAAAGCAACTCGGCAGTTGTTTGAGGTTTCCTTCCTGAAGCCTTACTGACTTTGAATATATATTGCGTCTCTTTTTGTATGCAGGCTCTACAGCAAGACAGACTTGTTCCAGGGATTATTGTGACTGCAGGTATTAGCTGTTCCTTTTGTATGAGAGGTGACTTAGGCCCCCGTTCCCTGCCACCATGCGATTTGCTTTCACCTTCATTCACATCATGGCATTTCTGAAAAAGCTGCTTGTTTTATAGAGCAGCTGTGTTGTCTTAATGCAGCTGCAATATGTGTTTGTCCAGGCATTGCCTTTGGGGGACAGAAGGACTAGGAAGATGTTTTATTAGATCATTCACAAGTCCTAATAATCTCTGAGTCTCTCTAGTATCTTTGGATGTCAGCTGTGCTGCTTCTGCATTGTGGGATGGGGTTGTAACCTGAAGATGCTAGAACGCTTCTGTATAATCCTCTATCTGTTTCATCTCGGTTTTAGCTCTCTCCTCCTGGCCATTCCCAGCAGTCAGAGAGGAGCTAGTCCTTGTACGCCAGATCTTAAACCATGTGTGGGGAGTTCAAACCTATAGCGTAGCAGCATCGGAGAGGATCCTAATCTCTTGGAGCACTGTTTGTGCAACTTGCTCATGACACCAGAGATCTCCTGCAGACTGGATCCCAGGGAGCATTCCTGTCCCCGCACCTCTGACTGCCAGTGCCAGGATTACGGTAAGGCTGCTGCTTCCCTGTCTCTGAAGCGTGTGTTTTGTGTGTCTGCTGCTTCCAGAGTAGAGTTTGCTGATGCCTTTTGCTTTTGCCAAAGGAATTAGTATTTCCTCAGTCACTTCTGTTTGGATGTGAGCTCTTTTGACCAGGGGTGAATTTGTTCAGTGGCATGCAAATGTTTTGTTCTTTCGCTAGGCTCCTTCGCCTTGCACCTTATCCTGTGATGGGGACATTTCTGGATCAGAAATGTCTGTTGCTTTCATTATGGTTTTCTCTTAATGCAGTGCATTCCCAGTATATATTGCTATTGTAGTGTATTGCTCTCTTCTCCTCCAGTAGTGGTTGTAGTGTGCTTGAAAGACATCCCACTCCTTCAAATATTTGATGTTTTCTCTTGCAGAGATGATGTGGGGATTGTGGAGGTCACCCCCTCTTTCAGTTTCTTGTAGCAGGTGTGTCTGCAGTATATTCATGTCCTGCAGCTTTTGCATCGCAGCTGTATGGATGAACTTGTATTTTAGGCTCACGTAGCAGCATCTGCACTGACTGTACCGCTTAGTATTTCAGTCTCTGTAGTCTCCCTTGCCTTTCAGCTTATGACTCGTATTGTCTTCATGGTATTATGACTGGTGGAGTCATTTTAATTTGGCTGTATTTTGGTGTATCTTTGTTTCCTTCCTCACAGAGCATTGGGGAGGACTTTGCTGTCCAGTATGTTTCATCAATGTTATGCTTCACCATGTCTTTGCCTGCTTGTTTGTGAACTCCTTGTTTCATAAAACTCAGCCTGGAAAGCTATGCAAACCACACCCTTGGGCTCTCCTGGTCCATGTTCTGAGCAAACGTGCAACGCTGCATTGCCCAAGCAGCTTCTTGCTCCTTTATTAGGCTGCTTACAGTGTTTAGTGTAATGCATAGAGGTTTTCTTTTCCTCAGTTATTTCATACAAGTCTCCATTTAGGGAATTTCCTGTGGCTTTTTACTTAGTTGTATTTACTTCAGTCGTTCCCAAAGGCCACCCAAAAGTTGAATGTCATGGAGCTGAACACACGCGAGGGTAGGGAATGTGATCCAGACAGATGTGACTGCCAGAACAGGGAAAGCCCCCATTATAACTGACTCAGCCTTTGAGATGACCAAGGGCTCTGGACAAGAGCGGGGAGGCCCATCCTTCTAGATCAAGACTGTGTTTTCATCAGGGGCAAACCAGGCAAACAGCAACTTCTCGTTCAGCCCCAGAGAGCTGTTCGTGGCATGGCTTGGAGCAGCGGATTGTGTCTCATTTCTCCCTCTGCCCTGGGTTGTGTCTTTTGCTTTCACACAAGACCCTTGCGTGCTTTCCCTGCGCTGTTATCTGAGTCAGCTTTTCTACTGCAGGCCCGTGCAGTTCAGACTCCAGCTGTTCATGTGTCTTGGTGGTGTTTTCTGGGTCTCCCCTTTGGGCTTTTGCATCTTTTGTGCCTACTATACACAAAGGAAAGGCTTTTTTTTTTTTTTTTTTTTTTTTTTTTGCTGTGGTGGGCTCATTATGTTGTTTAGCAGCATGAAGGCACATTTAGCATCAAATCTACAAGGGCAGAGATGAGACCTTTTGCATTTGAGGTTTATGTGGTTCAAAAATGTATTTGTGGACTCTATCCAGGGTTTTATGTGTTTTTCTTTCTCAGCTGGCTGCTGAAGTGACCAGAGGCTCTCACAACATGAAGCAGCCTTTCCTCGCTGCACCTCTGCAGCGTGCTTGCTGTCGCTTTGATTTCTCCTTTATCCAGCCCCTCTTGTAATTTCCTAGTCTTCCCATAATGAGCTAAAGAGCATCCTGTTGCTGAACACAACCCGTTTCAAGGCCACCTGCTCAGGGACAGGGGCTACTACTACTGCTCTACTAGCATTTTCCCCTGTTTGTTTGGGTTTTCTTTCTTGCCACATTCATACCTTTCTGCTTTCATGTACCTGCAGGAGCCAACTTGCTTTTGACACTGATTTCAGTCTCCAAATATAAAAGAAGAGAAAGTCAGGACGGAAAGACATTTAGGCTTTCTTCTTCCTCCACACCTGCTGTTCTCGCTTGTCAGGCACTTCCTAAGGGTAGAGTTCTCTAAGTTCCTAGTCATTACCCTTTATATAAGCATAATATAGTACTGTAACACTCCCTACGGAGAAGCTATCTATTGTAGCAATCTATAAAACAAAAGCTGGATTGATCCTTCCCCATCGCTCCCCCCCAAAAAAAAGCTGCATGCTGTTCCTCAGATGGGAAGTCTGCAAGCCTTCATCAGAGGGTAGTTCATTTCTACACGACATTTTTACACTCAAGCAAAACTGAAAGCAAGGCATAATTTGAAACAGCTAAGCTAGCCGTTGGAGCAGAACCACGCAAATAAAATGCCTGGGATGATGCAGTTGAATACGTTGTAGTTAGAAAAATGACAATGTACAAGGAACAAGGAAAAATAGACAGATGAATGTGAATCAGTAAGGAGCAGACTTTCAAGGCAGAAAAATCAAATTGAGAGCGTAGACCATTATATTCAAAGGAATCAGGTAAGAAGTACACTAAATTGTACCTTAAATGACAAAACAAGTGCCTCCACCTCCAAGCAGAGTGGATAGAGCAGTGGCTTGGGACCCGGGAGATCCAGGTACCGGTTGTGTCCTTGCCACTGGGCTTCATGACCTTGCTCAGATCACTGTATGTCCTTGTGCATTAGCTTTTCTGCTTGTGAGACAGGGCAAGCACCTGACATAAAAGACACATTTTGAGATCTGCAGATGTGACTAGCTCCGAAAGAGCTAGCTGAAGGTCCTTTCTGTATGGACTTGGCACCTGTCATCTTCCAGGGATATTGCCGATGTTAGTAAGCTGTTAGATAGGTGAACCATCCTCTTATATTGGAGCTTGATTGGATCCAAGGTTAACTAGTATAGCTACGTACAAAATTTGCTGTAAGTTGTTAACTTCAAGGAGCCAGGATTTGTATGACTTCTCCACAGCTGCTACTCTGGTCCAGTTCCCCCAAAGTTAAATATCTGAGCTGGCTATGGATGGAGGGAATTTCATCCTAATAAGTAATTTCCTAAATAATCTTTTCCCTGGTTATTTTGCTACTTCACCCAGCTTTCACCTTGCTTTGTGATCTCTGACAGATGTGAATGAAGTCAATGGGCTGAAAGGTAGCAGGCCAACACTGGGGCAATGCGAGGTGGTGACTCAGAGAGAACGTGCTTGGGGTTTAGCTGCATGGGGACAAGGAGATTTAGAGTTAATCTAAAGAGATGAAGACCTCTAAATCTAAAATGATGCAGTTCCAGTGGGCATCCAAGGTGCTCAGTGTCTTAGTGGAGGTACACAGACCTCACAGTGGCAGGGCAGGAGAGTCTGATTTTGCTTGATGCCAGAATGTGTTACGTCAGGTAGAGACTGGGAAAGATCATAGAGAAACAAATGCCCTTGGACGCAGAATGAAGGACTTGGAGAAGAAGCGGGTGCCAGCCTGGGAAATAGCTGTGAAGGCAGATGGGAAAAATAGTCAGTGAATTGTCCCACAACTTTGATCTCCTGTGTGACCAGACCAGTTCATGGTGCTCCATGCAGTAGAGTTGTAGCCAGGACCCTGGTCATGTGTTTGAAGCTGCTTGTTAGGTGACGGATCTCACATTTTCTACTTGCTGAATGCTACTAATGCTTCATGTTTTCCAGACAAGTGTATTTTTGAAGGTATTTTCTATCTGCTTGGGACTGTGTAGATTCCTGCTGTCCCAACATACTTAGAGGGAGGAAAACCACCTCACCTTGTACTGCAGCCAGTTGGATCATCTTTCTTTTGCTAACTTGGCACTACTCAGTTTTTCCATAATTCTGGAGGACTCTACTTCTTCCCTTCATTCTTTAATAAATATTCTGGTTTTTATTAAAGGCTTTATTGCTGAAGGGGTTCAACATGTCCAGGGACTTCCACTTCACTTAGTAGCCTCCCAGATCTAACCCTGCTATTGCACCCATCACTTGTTTGCCATGGAAAGTGTTACAGTGCCTGTTCAGTTGGCAAGTCTGCAACGTGGCTCCATGCAGCAGCTTTTAAGAAAACCTTTGCACATCGTTTTCTTTTTTCTTTTTTTTTATTTTTTTATTTTTAATGGGTGCTCTGGCTGCTGTAGATGTTAGTTAAAATCTTATCGAGTGGCTAGTATTTTAGTCATCTATTTCAGCAGTTTTTTGGTCTCTGATGATGTTTATAGCTGCAGTTCCTCTTGTCTCTTCTAGCTGTATTTTACCGTTTGGTCATTCGCTTTATGACAGTTTGCTGCTGGTTTTTGGAAGAGCTTTTCCATGAATTAACTTGGGAGTTAATAGCGACCTGCTTCCTTGGCTTCAGCAGCTGCTCCTGCCTTGGTGCATCCCGATCTGGACGCTAGTGCTGTAATGAATTTTCTGTCAGCATTTTGCAGTCAATATTTTTGGCTTTTGCTGTATGTCATTCATTTCTGGCATAAGGTCTCCTGTGATATTCTGAGTGTGAGAGGAAACATGCATCTGCACAGGTGGTCAGTCTGGGTCCTGTTGGGGAGGTTCCTGGGGAGTGGAGGAGATCTCAGCCCACAAGGCTTGCCTGGGACAGCGCTAGCTACTAACCCATGGTCTCTAATTTCTGAGTTGTCCTAGGAGACTACTTCACCTTTTGCAGGATGATTTAGGAGGATGTGCTGCTCAGGATTCCCATTCAAGTTTCATTTATTAGTTCTGTAGTATCTTCCAGGTTGCTTTCTTCAGTGTCATGTTGATTCTCTGGGGACAAAGGAAACACAGGAAGAAAAACACTCACAGGAGTGATAAAACAGGAGTATGACTAATATCTTCTCTCTCTCCACAGTGTTTTTTCACAGATCAAAAATCAATTAAGGGCGAATTTCACTGGGAACTCGTTAAACAATGTAATATTTCATTAGAGATTATTGCAAACTCTTTCACATTTGCAGCCCAGGTGCGAATTACAAAATTAGCCTAATTCTTTTAATAGTTTTCTCAGAGTCAACATTACTCCAAGCACCCTGTGTTTAGGGCAAGCTGTTATTGGAAAAGGTGCATTTATTGTCTCCCCCCACATCCCGATAGAGACACAAGACTGAAGGAATGGGTTTCTTAGTGTGGTGGCATCCTGGCTGGACACAGGGTTATGGACTGGCAGGAGATGATAACTGAAGAAAATAGGAGTCTGGTGTTATGGGAGAGCTAGACAAGGACTTTGAGAAAAGTGGATTTGTTAGTTTTTTCCAATCCCTTCTTGAGCTGTCTGGTACTAGCATGAGCCTCTAATTTTGTGAAACGCCCCTGTTTCTGTAACTTGCCACCTCCTTCCTCGGTTCCTGGATTTGTCCCTCCTGCCATCTAAACCCCGTAACACTGAAATAGGAGGACTCTGGTAGTGCTGGTGCATTTTGACTGGCATCTGGATTCCTAACTGCCAAAATCCTCTTGGAACAGCTGCTCTTTCCAAAACCTTCCTTTCCTGGAGGCACGAAGAGCTGAGCAGTGCGGCTTCCTCTGCTCCACTGCAAACTCCTCCCTTCAATCATTAGCCCTCCCTAAAACTTGCCCTTTTCGGCATCTATTTGCTATGTAGTACATCTTTCCTTATTTGCAACCTGGTTATTGATTCTTATTTGGGTATCATCCATCTTACTGAGACTCAGGGAGTCAAGATTTGGAGGGAGAGGTAGCATCTCTTATTAGTTCAATGTGATATAGTTGGGTGAAGGTGAAACAGATGAGCTTTTGGGATGCACAAGGCCCACTTGAGATTTCTTCACAGTCTTGATGTAGGGTGTTTGCATATCTAGAAGGCTTGCTGCTTTCCCCACCTAAGCAGGTGCCTTACTTGAATATGTTACCTTTCCCTGTAAGCTTCACCTTCCTCTTCTAACACCATCACAGAAGCTCAGCCCTCTCCTCCCTCTCATTTGAAGTCAGTAAGACCTGGATTAGAGTCATAAAAGCAACCTATACAACCATATACATCTGTGCTTGTCTCAGTCTTCCTCCCTTTTTTCCCATTTCTTGTCCCCTGACATCAGTTGGTTTCTCTGCATTTTTAAATTTTTTTTTTGCATAGCTCTCCCTTTCTACAGGACAGCATTGAGGGTTAGCTTGGTCAGGCTGACATCTGGCACTGCAGGGAGGACCCAGTAAAGGCGGTTGCTAAAAAAACCTCGGCAGAAACCCACTGGCCATAACTGCTTTGCTAGAGAACAGTAAGAAGAGGGACGCAGTTATGATACTTTCCTTGAGTACTCTCTTGGGCTTTAATTATTTTCAGCTCAGGATATTTTCTGTGTCTGCTAAGAGTTGTCTGTCTAATAATCCTTGCTGGACCTCCCTTCTAAGTACTTTCCCAGCCTTGCTTTGAACCCCGGTAAAACCTCTGCGCCCCCATCTTCTTACAAGTATCTCCTTACCGCCTGTTATGTGATGAGCCATCTCCTCCTGTTTGCTGTGGACCTGTTTGATTACTTTGCTCTGATATTAGTTCTTGAGCTGGACAAGGTGGTTGACAAATAATCCCCACCCACTTCTCCAGTGAACTCAAGGTGTTGTAGACCACTGTTAAATCCCTCTCACTTGCCCCTTCTCTAGGCTGAAGCATCCCAACCCACTGGGCTGTTCGTTATAGAGAAGTCGTTCCAGACCTTATATTGTACTCGTCCTTCTGTGAACCTTTCCCTGCTGTATTTCATCTGCTTTGCACCACTGTAGCTATGTGGTGACACTATCCATGTAGTTTACCTGCTGCTAAAGAGAGTTTTGGGGTACTTTGTGTTGCTAGAGTGACCAGAATTAACTGCACGCTTTGGAGAAGCGGGCCCTCATTTGCAAAGGCTATTATGACATGAACCTTTTCAGCAAAATGGCAATTATTACAAATCCTGAAAGAGGACTCTCTGTAGCTTCCAATTACAATTCTGGCTGCATCTGATTTGAATATCATTTGCTATTTAGGGAACATTTGAAAATGCATTTTGGGAGGTGTCTTTCATTTCATTTATGGGGGCTAACATTATTTCTAAAGCTAAAGGAAATTAAAAAGTGCTTCCTGCTTTGAATCAATTAGTTTTAATGAAAAAAAAATAGGTTGCTGTATGCTGTCCACATGGCACCTGCTCCCTAGAGTGGAAAACAAAGCAGCTGTATGCAGTGGCAGGGTAGTGTGTCTGTGCTGCTTTGTAAGTTCAGCCGCACCCAGAATGACTTGGTATAACTTTGCTGGCCTTTGAAACAGGAGACACAAGGTATTGAGCTGCAAACCGAGCTGGTTCTGCTCTGAGAAATCTCCTAAAAATGCTTGATAGCTGACATGTGATGTGTACACAGATAATTTAGTTCAGATGGGCTGATTAGGTCCTATGCCATTTATTCTCTTCACCTGCTATAAGTCCAGCAAAGTGCCAAGGGGTGAAGGCTCTTGAGAACTTGTTTTTGGGAGCTGTGATATCATGATCTGGGAACTTCTGGTTAACCCAGTCATGTGCATTTGATTCAGATGAGATACCGGCATGTTGTTTCACCTCTGTTGAGTTATCCAGATCTCATGACACAGGGTTTATGCTGGCTGAGGAAAAAGAGTCAACCTGGCATAAAACATGGTCTGAGCAGATTTGAGCCACTAGCAAGAGCCTCAATGAGGTCAGGACCTTGTGTCCTATACAAGGGGCAACAGGATTCACAGTACCATCGAATGACGCTTGCAAGTGCTTTCTTGTGTTTGTGTTTGTATTTACACTTTCATGCTTGGAAACATGCACAAGTAGATCAAAAAAAGCAGTCTGGCGGATTCCAGCATTGTCAGGTGACTATTGCATTTTTTCAAGGGCTCACCCAACTCTGTTAAAAAGCGGGTTGTTACGTGTTAGTCTGAAGCCCCTTTGTTCAGCCTCAGATGTTTTTATTCCCTTTGTGGTATTTACTGAAAGAACAAGAAGAAAATAACTCAAGGTGGCATCGTGCAAAAATTACATGTTCAGAACGAGAGTGCTACGTTTTGGCTTTTCCTCGAATACGAGTGTGATACCTTGCCCCCTTTTAAGCTAAGCATTAGTTTAGAATAATAGAAAGTAAAAGAATAACCCCTAAATCAAAATCCCACTGAAAGGAAACACTACATTGCACAATTTTCCTCCTGCTTGTGTGGGGAGAGAAGGCACAGGGAGGTCGGGACAGGAGAATGCGAGAGATGGTACCACATGTGAGCGATGTTAGCCATTCTGCTTGATGTTCAAGCTGCACTCACATGGCATCAGTGAGGAAGAGGAGACATAGAAGCATAAACAATTAACTGTAACTGAACTTCCTCAGCTAATCTAGTTTTACTTGCTTATGCAGCAGCAGGGTTTTAACATTTTTTTCTTCTTCCTTTTGTTTGTTTGTTTTTTTTTTTTTTTCTTTTAAGGTGCATATTATTAAGGAGTCTAGTAAAGCATTTTATGTAATCTCTGGGAAACATTCCTAACTTGGTTTGCAACTCCGAATCCCAGAAGCTGCTTGTCTAGGAAACTCCAGAAACACTTGAGTTTATTTGAACTGTATGTCCTGGAGCCTTGCCTTGATTTGGATGATGTATTTAAACTGAGGGGAGACTGACTAAGAAGGCCTGACCATGTGTTTTGTACAATGGATTTTGCAGGCAGAGATTTAATAGGGGAGATGCATTATATTTTTTTCGATGGTACTGTTATCTATATGCCACTTTTCAAATCCTGCATGCTTTCTGAAAACATCTTGGTGTACTTGTAGGCTTGTTTGTGTTTTGATTTTTACTTGAAAATGGAGGGGAGAGTGAAGGTTATTTATGATATTTAACTCTGACTGTAGCATCTCATTTGTTTCCTTGACTTGTTCAGGGTTTTTTCAGAGCCACCTCATCTTCTGGTTTTCTAGATGAGAGTGTACCACTCTTTTGAAGGATCTCTTTTAGGCAGCTAGAGGTATCTATAAAGCATTCATCTGGACATATGTGCATGAACCAAAATTATGTTCCTTTTCACCCCAGAGTGACCAATAAGTTAAAGCTTTCACAAGTGCAGCCATGTGTAGTTAAAATAAGCTGAAATCTAGAGCTTGTGGAGGCGATTAAAACGATTTAATCAGATCCTGCATTAGGCTACATCATCCTCGTCCTGACACCTGGACTTGAGAGAGGAGAGGGCCCTTGGAGTGGGCTGCTCAGCAGTAGTGCTTCCCATGATGGGATGAGCAATGGGGTGTGCAGCAACTGCTGGCATCCAGGAGCTGGAATGCCCTGCTCAGCCCTCAGGGATGATGATTGTTTCTCTGTTCAGGCCTTCCTTCCCTTTCACTTGTTTAAACGTTGATAATCTCTTTGGTACAGTGGGTATTTGTTGTTGGACTTAGCTGTAAAGCTCCTGCAAAGCTCAGGGTGAAGGCAGGGGAACAGCTGGCAAGATGTTCCTCTAATGGGTTCAGTTAGCCCTCCCTGCCTCATGTTCTTGTGTCCAATCACCTCTTTATTTTGCTTCCTTTCTCTTCACTGCCATCCCTTTGCTCCCTTTGTTCCGCTTTCTTCTCCCTTCTCTGTTTCTGGTACCTGCTACCCGCCACCCGGATTGCAGAGTTCCCATCTGCCCACATGACCCTGATGGGACATGTCCCTGCCCAGCAGCCAGGGAGACTTGGTACTAGGTGAGAGAGATACAACCAGCAAAATACAGGTCATTTCTTATTTCAGGTTTCTGATAGTCAAAATGGATGAGAAATCCCATTTCTGCTCCTCCTCCCTTTCATTTAAGTGAAGGAGAAGAGTGAGGCTCTGGAGGATCAGTCTCAGCTTGTCTTGCCTTTTTGCCATGCTTCACTCATGGCCATCATAGGGAGGACCTTGGAGGAATCACATAAAAACATGTGGCTTGTGCGAGTCCTGCTTTCTGTTGCAAATTCCTGGCACCTCGTGGTGTGTGCACACCTCTGAGCGGGACCTGAACGACACAAGCCAAGAAGGGATGAGCCAGAGCAGAAGCCTGCTGGGATGCTGCATATTCACACTGACTCGAGTCAAGATACTCACCACCTTTCTCAGCTCTCGTGATGTGGCAGCGTTAAATATGACCACAGGCAGCTATCTAAAAGATTTAAGCACATCAGGCTTTTGCCAGTCATGCAGGTGAATGAAAACTTCCCTCCCTCTCCAGCTCTCCATAGAGACCAGCTCCCTGCTGCCTGGGTTGCCAGCCAGACACACGCTAATTGGGGCTGTCATCAAAAGAAATGAGTTTCCAGGCGAGCTGAGTTCAAGCAGGTCTGGATCTGAAGTGTGCAGCTGCCCATTGCCTTTTGTCCCCCTTCCCCTTCTGCCTTTCCTTTTTCTTCTCTCGCCTCTGTTTCTTTTCCTTTTTTTTTAAAAAAAAAAAGGTTTTGTTTTGAGGTTGTGAATGTAAATGTGCTCCCCTGAAGAGGAGGGGTGAAGCTCAGTATCCAAGTAACTTTAGAGAGGTGCGCAGGCAGGGCAGGGCTCTGCTTCTTGAGGGGATGATGTAATGCCAGTGTCAGGAAGCGTGGGTAGGGGCTATGCTCCTTGGCATGGAGCACTCCTGTCCACAACCAGCCCTCTAGAAAAGGCTGGGAGGGAGAGGAAGCCTGGTGCAATAAACGTCTCTCCCAGTCTGTGCTTCAGCATCCCTCTGGATAATCTCCGACTGCTCACTTGAAGACTGTGTCCCAGACGGGGTGGGTTGCTTCTCTTTGGCCGCTGCCTTTGGTCCCCAGAGACATCAGACCTGTGCATTGATCGTTTGTACCATCTTGGTATTTTTTCAGCACTTCATCTCACACTGATGGGCTTTGCTGGTGCCCCAGCATGGCCAGGGCTGATCATTCCTCTTTCAGACTCCCTTCTTGATGCAGACCAAATGTAATTTTGTCCTCAGAGCATCATCAGTTTTGGTAGCACTCTTAATACTCCCTGTTTCTCATTCTTCCAGGGCTATAGTAATTGTTGAAGTGTGATGGGGCCTTCTGTCATGCCTGTAAGAAATTCCATTTCCATTACAAGAAAACACAGAGCAGTTCCTTTCCAAAGGCCTGTGTCCTCTAGGTTTGCCTGGGACATGGGAGATATCTGTGCCCTGATGGTCCTGAGTGTTTGAACTGGGCAAAGACTCATCAGAGGCTGCAGATTTGGGCTATATCTCCAGCATCTCTGCTGAGATACCCTCCACAGCCTTTGGGTCCCAGAGCCACCAAGTGCTGTTGTTTGTCCAGATTTTCCAGATGTGCCATGCAGCCACATCAATGCTCTCTGCACTAGCTTGGGTCACCAGATAATACAGCTCCACCTCTTAAAGGAGCTAGATTGTCCCCTATTCCTAATGTCACCTGGCAGCTTGCTCCCCAGACCTTCCGGAGACCAAACGTGATCCCTTGTGCGACTAGTCCAGCAGAAAAGGTCGAGGGAGGAAGTGGAGAGAGGCATGACAGATGGAGAGACTACTCTACACCGCGAGAGAGCCAGCAATTACTTATTGATTAGCTCAGAAGGTGGTGCTCCAGCTTTCGCAAGCGCGATTTGGCCGGTGGGCTCTGCTCCAGGGCAGATGCTGAGTGAGCACCTGCATCAGGGGGATGGGATTTTCTTGGTGAGGAAGGGTAAGGGAGACAAGGGTGGATCCCACCATGGGCTTTGCTGTCTCTGAGGAAAACGTGAGGAGTTTCACTTAGCCCAGTGCTGACAGCTGTGTTATTAATTCAGTGAGAGGAGGCAAGGCAAAGCCTGGCCTCTCCTCCTCGCCCCCATGTCCAGCACAAAGGCTAAGCCATCGGTGGTGAAGAATGACACCAGCCGCTCAGATCCATAAGCATTATCTTATTCTCATGAGCACTTTACCCCACATATCATCAAATTTATTGAGGGCTGGACTAGGGCAAACTGGGGCAGTGCTGCCCACCATTGGAAACCATCTCCCCCCAAACCCATTTTCGCAGGGAAGCAGAGCAGGGCTTCTCCCACCACGGGGGTATTTCTTCTGGCTAGCAAAATTCATGGTTTGGGAGGTCATGAAGCCAAATGCCACCAATGGGTTCCATAAAGGGCTGGATGATTTTATGGCCAATAATAACATTTGTAGTTATACATGCTACAGTAAGATAAGGCTAATCAATTCTCACGCTTCAGGTCAGCAGCTGATTGCCGCAGGGGTCAGGAAGGAATTATTTCCTCGCCATTTACAGCTTTATTTAATTGGCTAGATGCATTAAGAGCCTTTTAATTATTTTTTTTTCTCTTCTGTCCTCTGAAGCATATGGAATTAAGCACTTCCAGAGACAACACTCCGCACTGGTAGGGCACCACTGGTCTTGTCTGGCAGGGCAAATTTTGCCTGCATTAATGAACCCTTTTAATGCTGGGATTTTTGCTGGAAGTTAGCAAGGTGGGGGTTTTTTATTCCAGAAGAGGGTATTTTATCAGTGTTTCCTGATAACTCATAGGAAAATTCATTTGATTCTTCAAAGTGAATGTTGTGTGCAGGACCTACTCTCCGTTTGGGTCCAGAGCTGGAGGGGAATTTTTCATGGCAGTGCATAGAAATTTCTGTAATTCTTGATTTCTAACTTACACTTAAAGAAGACAAACAAACAAAAAGGCAACTGGACCAAATCCAAATTGAAAAGCTTTGTTCTGAGTTGAGTCAAATTCTTTGCTTTAAATGAACCAAAGCCCACAGATAGGAGCAAAAGCAACACTACAGAGCTTCTGCTCTTTTCCTTTGCATGGGCTGTCCTCTTTGGGTTGAGCTCATCTTCACTGTGCTCTGTTGTCATGTTCTCAGCCAAAGTAAAGGAGCATCCTGGAAAACATTATCTGATAATCCCAAAGTACCATTCCTATGACTCCACACAGCTTTGCAGAAACACACAATATGCAAATCTAGCTCTGAAATTATCCTAATTTAAGACAAAAATGAGTTTTTCTTGATTCTATTCTGAGTCTCACTTTGGGGGAAACTCCATTACACCAGTCTGAACTGGTTGAGCAAGCAGCAGCACAGTGCTGTTCGGGCTGCTCATACCATTCCCTCGCTTCTGGCTGGGACTGCGCACATTTATAACCCACCTCCACGCCAGCCTAGGATTTGTCCAGAAGTACTGTTCTCTTTCATCAACAAAGAAGACAGATTACCATCCATTTGTTCAAAAAAATATAATGCTGCTTCCTCTTCAGACGAAGCCTCCAAAAGACTTTTTCATTTCAGAAGCTTTTCACTGAAAACCTGCTTTTTCGAGGGAGAATTTTTAAAAATTAATTTTCTCATTTGATTGAAACAAAATAAAAAAAAACCACAGCAAATCTTAGATCTCTAATTTAAAGAGAAAATTTTAAAAGATCCAGTTGCTGTGTGGGACTTTCAGATGAGCTGAAGCTTGTCCTGTTTCAGAATGGAGCACCACAATCCTTGCATCAAATTTCTTCTCTATCTTTTTTTCTGTTTTTTTGCAAAGTTTAGTAATTGCTGACCTTTTGTCTGACGTTTGAGAGGGAAATACATAAAACATCTCCCCTACTCTTGCAGGACAGCAACAGTACATGCTTCCCCACTCTAATTTGACACATTTCTGTTAGTAGGAAGGAAATCTCTGATAGGGAAGCCCCAGGCAAAGCCTGGCACTGCCACGTGTATTCAACAAGAATGCTGCATCATTTACTCCAATCCTCCTGATTTTAGCCACTTTTCACTGCTTTTTCTGCCTTCTAGAATGTCTTTGCACAGCAGCATCTCCAGAAGGGCTGTCCCCCTACTGCTCCAGGTGAAAAAGGCTGCCTTGCCTTGCCTCGCCTCTCCTGCGCTGCCCTCAGCAGAGCTCATGCTGGAGTAAATGTGAAGTGCCTAATGAGGTGAATAGAACAATTAGAATAATGAGGCAGTGATGTGAACCCCAGTGTTACCCCCCTGGGGCTTCAACCAGGGTGACCACACAGGAGACTGGAAGTTGCAGCAAGGTCGGAAACAGGAGGGTGGGAGCAAGGACAGGGAGCCACAGCCTGGGCTGTGATGCTAAGGAACGTCTTAACTGAATCTGCGGTTGAGTTCCTCTCGAGGCAGTTTCTGACTTGTCCGAATCACTGTTTTCATCCTGGCTGCAGTGAAACTCAATTTATTCTTGTTCGTTGAAATCCCAGGCCACCCAAGAAGCAAAGGACTGGGGTCTCGCTTGGTGTTGTGGGGAATCAGACCCTTTCTGCAGTCTGGACTGGGTGAGGAATCTCCACCCCTGTTCTGCAACAAATGCTTGCTGAAAAATTTCATCCAGCCCATCTATAGAGATATAGCGAGGTCCAATGAACCCTGCAAAAACTCCTCATTGAGAGCAAAACCTACATTTATTTTACTTACAAGACTCTCTGCTGCAGGATTTGACTTTCTGAAGTGGCTGGGTCAGGATGGAAAGGTTGCAGGCAGCTCAAAGTGTACAACATTTTAACAAACAGGAGAGCATTACAAGGGCATTCTCCTAGCTGAAGGCAAGACCCTGCTGGGCTGCTACGCTCCAGCGCCTAGCAGGGGAGATGTGTCCTTCTGTCCCGGCTTCTGTCCCTCCAGTGTCTGAGCACATCAGTACTTTTAGTGCATTTATTGTCAGGGAAATGTCTCTGAGGGGGGTTGGTCCATTGCCCCATGCTCCCAGGAGGGGTTTTGAATTCAGAAACGGTGCCTGGGACAGCAGTGACACTAGCAGGCTCAAGCTGTCACCCTGAAGTTGTTGGAGCTGCTGGACCGTGTCTTGATCTGCAGCGGTCACACCTTTCCTTTTTACCTAGTGAGAGAGAGCAATAAATTAATTGAGGATTATTAATTAGATTAATTGTAAAACTTACACGAATCACCGCCTTCTTTCCCAGTCTATAATCACTTGCCGTCCGCAATCAATTAGACAGTGCCAGTCAATATTTTAGCCTTTTTCAATACCAAGGTGACAGTGCAATGGTTTGTGCGTTGGGCTGGAATGGCATAGACCAAGAAATCATTATTGTCATTGCTTTAATATAGACTGGGAAGAGTGGGGTTCACCTGCTCCAGATTGAAGTTAGGAAAAAAGCATCAAGGAAACAACAAATTAATTCTTTCAGTTGTGGTTTGCTAAGCAGAGGGGTGCATTTATTTGCTCTCTGGTCAAAGCCTCCTGCAGAAAGCTCTGCTGGGTCTATGGGTGGGGAGGTCCTGGCTGGGTTTCAATCATTGTAGCATCAGTTCTGCCCTGTTTTTGAATCTAATGTTTAAGTATACAGCTGAGTTCCCTCTCAGCAGAGCTGGCTAAGTGGGGAAGAAGAGATGGAGATTTACACCTGTTCTCCCAATTGGAAAAAATTTGCTATTACTGATGAAATGTTGCAACTTTAAAAATGCAAGTCAGTTCTTCATTTTGATACTGCATAACTGACTGTACGGATGGGAGAAGCAGTATGACTAGTAATTGCAGACAAATTCTCTACTTCCTTTAATTGTTTCAGTAACTTGATTTACTTCTGAAATACTCTGTGGATGCTTCACTTATTTACTGTCTCTTCACATTGCTATCACTTTTTCTGCCTTGACTGATGAAGCACATTCATCATTTCTTTTCATTTGGTATGGACAGATACTGTTGGTCTTAATAACAGCTTGCTTAGAAAAAGAGCTTCTGGTGAAATGGTTAATATCAATTTAAAACAGAATAAGTGATTTATAGAGAAGCGGCAGAAGTAGTGTGAAACTGAAGAAAACACCCTATGAACATCATTTCAAGAGCATGGAGGAAAATCTAAGCAGGTTATTTTGTAGATAGGGAAAGAAATATTGGGCCACTAGGTACAGCTGGGGAGATCAGAGAAGCCGTTGGGAATACAGGTACTAAGACCATGTCTTGCCTTAGTCCTTAAGACACCAAGGTTCTAGCGAAATGCCTCCAGAAGAATTTCTAAATAGCTTGAGGACTTTACTCGGTTGTTCAGGCTTAACTAGAAGATGGCACGTGGGGTACAGCCACAGTGTCTGCATAACGCCCAGCTTACCAGCATGTTAACGGAAGCAGATGCATGAATTTATCTGGGTGTGTGTTATGAAGGCAGGCGAAATACAGCTCAACATCCACGGCATCATGAAAGGATGCTGCTAACCTGGCCCTCTTCAGCATCCCTTTGCTTCCCTTCCACGTTGCTGCGTTTCTGCACATCTCAGGCACACGGCGAGATGACCCTTTCTGCTTTGGAGATGTTCCTCCCACCTCCTGCTTCTGTAGCTAGCCAAAATTACTTGCTAGCTTTCTCTCCTTTGCCGCACCCAGGGATCCAGCCAGGTGTGTTTCTTGCTCAGCTGTGCACCTGGTTCTCATCTTCTTTCCCACCTATTGCAATAGCATTTCTTCCTCCTGTGGACCTGTTGGACCCCTGTGCTCAGCTACAGCCCATAGCTACTGTCCTCCTTTGCTACGCTTGTTGAAAAGGAGGCTGTAACAACCGTTTTAATTTCTTCAGGTCTAGCTTCAGCTTGCTGCCTCTCACCTCCAAGGACTCTGTTCTTACCTAAATCTAAACTCAGCAGTTTTTGGCCAAGACGCGAGACCTGTTCTCTATCTTATTTCCCACGTGCTCTTTGTAATGCTTTGTCTCCGGACAATTTGTGCTTTTAATTTTGCAGTGAAAATAACCTAAACTGGCTGAAATAACTGTTTCAAAGGTGATTTGCTGATTGTAAGCCAAAGCCGGGGGCTGCATTATATAGATGTTTCCTAAGCATTTTCTTCAGGAATAATCAGCCCAAAAGCTGGTCTCAGAAGAGGGCGGTGGATGAGAGTTATGAACAGACATTTTTATGAAACACAAGACTTGCACTCAAATTTCAATTCAGATAAAACAGGCCAACTGAAGTGTATCTTCCCCTTGTCACTTGCGCAGAGAGAAATTTTATTAACACCAATTGCATGGAAACAGGGGTTGGCCACGGTACCCCCGTGTAGATAAAAAGACATTAGTGCACTTAGGCTCTGACAGCAAAGAGCAGCTGGTATCATTTTATGTTCTTTTTGACTCCAGTGGGAGTTTTGCATGAACAGTGCAGGACTTTGGTGTTGAGTTCAATGATGGATCCCTCCAGTGAAAAGATGTGGTGGAAAGGCTGTGAAGGAGCAGCCCCCGCAGCATGTAGCACTGGTGGCAAGGTCTCGAGTGACTCCAGCTATATGGTAGCATGACTAAGTTATGAGGACCTCAGGATCACTGGAAATGGACGAGGGACGCTAGGTCTGAGGATGGACAGATGGTCTCAGGCAAATCCTGCTCAGATACCTGCCAATCTGTGGTGGCTGGACACTGGCAGACATTGTGTAAAAGGGCTGGGAGTGTGTGTGGGGTTATTGTCACTGCTCCCCTGGCAGATACTGGGCCACAGTCGTGGTTCATGTATCGTGGTCTTCCCCTTCCAACAGATTCATTCTTCACCATCTCAACTTACTGCCAGAGCCAGAAATGAGCTTTAGTCTGACCCAAGCAATGGATGTGGAAAGCTTTGGGAAAGGACTGTGCTTGATGTGCAGACGCACATCTGGATCCCAGTCCAGAGTGCTGTATCCATTGTGGTTTCTCTCACAGGATCACCGAGCAGGAGAAGGGCTGTGGCTCTCGCACAGGGTATGGGGCAGGAAAGCACATTTCCCAGCCCCACAACCCTGTCCCCAACACGGTGTGGTGCTGCTGGGGTTCCCTCTGTCGCAAGCTCAATCACAAGCCTCATATCATGGGACAGCATCGTTAAAAAGGCCGAGCTTTTAAAGCTCTGCTGCGCGCGTTGCTCCTGCCTGGTGTAGCCAGCTGTGATGATGGATGTATCTCTCACTCCTCGGCAGGAATTGTACAACACCTCATGACTGCGCTGCCTGATCGATTAGTACATCTCCTTCAATCAAGCAGACTATTCTGCACAAGCCTGAAGCTGGCTTCCCGAGGCCCGGGCTCCAACCTGCCTGTGCATTTTGCAGCGCTTGGGCCACCTCCCCGCTGAAAGGGGTGGGAGTTGCTTCTGGAAAAGCTTTCTCCTTCTAGGACATCTAATTTGCAGCTTTCTAATAAATAGGCTGCTCGACATTTTTTGATATAAAGGTCAACATCCTCTGATAGACTCAAAGATTTTCAGATAAGTGGAGGAAATGGCATTGGTAGGCTGACTTTGATAATGTTACTAATCTTGTGTCTGATCTTTGATAATGATACTAACCCCATCAGTGTAGTGCTCATATCTCTGAAAATGTAGCTGGTATCTTTTTTGGCAGAACCAATGCCTGTTAGCACAGAGTAGCTTTACTGGAAACTTTAACTTGTGTAAGAGCTGCCATACAGAATGCAGAAAAGGATGCCTGAATTATTTTTAGGAAAAAAATCAATCAGAGCAAGTGTTTTCAGCTAAATATGGTCGCAACTTCTGAAGTCAGCTTTCCCAAACCTCTTGTGTGTTTGCTAATTAATTATTGCAGTTGTGAGTACACGTTTGACATACCAGTCAAAATGTATTTATGGGTGGAGACTCTCGTTTGAGAGAACATCTCCAAATGCTAGAAACCCTTTTATTCACACAGACGACAGGGACTGCCCGTTATTGGTGGTACTGATGAAGCCACGAGTTTTGGGAAGCTCTGTGCTTTGGGAAAGGTGAGAAGCGGTTCAGCATGGGGCTGCACCATGTCCTTCTAGGCTGTGGGCAACAAATTTTGAAGCACCTTTCATGCTGTATGTGTTGGAGAAGGTTTCTGGCTGTTGTGGTATTTTGGAAACACTTAAAAGAGAGCAGAAAGAAGTATGTTAGGACTGGTGAGGTTTGTCTGTCCTGCAGTCCTGATGGTTACAGTGCCAGGGATGTAGGGATGTGGATTTAGAACTTCTCAGGCTCAACGGCTTTAGGACTTTGGTCTCTGAGGCTGGATGCTCACTGTTAAAGGCAAGGCTGTGGCACAGCAGGGAACAAAAGCAGTAAGCTTTCTTCCTGAGACCTGCTCACTGTGGTCTGGCTGTGGTTGTGCTTTGGAGGAGGCAAACGTGCTCACTGCTGTCCCCATCTTCGAGCCATGCTGCACAGCTCAGCTGGCCTGGGAAGGAGTCTGACTCCTGGAGACAAATGGGAGCCGAAATGGTGGGAACCATTTTGTGTCGCATGTATCTCCTCCACACCTCATTGAAGCAAAGGTCTGCCCTCCTTTACCCCAGTGGAAAGCAAAGGGGTCCCCTTGGATTTACACCAGTATAACAGATGGAAGACTGTGGTCCATAGTACTGAACTGGTGATGACATTGCTGTTCCTGCAGCAACCTTTTAAGACCTTTCTGCGCCTGGTGTTGGAAGAAGGTTTACCTCTGTAGAGCCTGATAGTTACTATGTCAGCTTGTGTTTGCACAGCACACACAGGGAGAAAAGCCCAGATCACAGAGTAGGTTTGTGATTCCTAAGAGGACTCTTCAAGCAGAGCTCTGAATCATCCAAGGATTTTTGGGGACATCAGAGCAAGTGGGGTCTGGTTTCCAGTGTATCTGTGCCCTGCGTGCTTTACTGCCTCTTGTGAATGGTACTTAAATTTTTTCTACGTGGTCCTCTAAATGGTCCTCTGGTTTCTGTTGTGATATATAACATCAATTTTCAGATAGTTTTAGACCCAGATAACTTGCTTGTCTTCTCTCTAAATGCCTGGGTTTTTTTTTCTCAAAAGCTCTGTGTATGGCATGCTTGGAGCGTGGTTCATGTGGGTCTGCTTTCTCCTCTGCACAATTTGTGCCTCTGCTGATTGTCATACGCCTCCCATGGTCCCAAAAGCCTTTATTCTCTGGGCCTATGATCTATCACAGGCACGCACTGAACGCTGATTAACATCTCTCATCAGGTGGATCAGTTATTGCTCTGTATCTGGCTCAAGACAAGGGGCTGTAGATGTTGGATCTCTTTGATAAGGTGCCAGTGTGACATTCTGATATCTGAGCCAAAGCACTGGGTAAATGCTTTTCCCATCTCCCACCATGATAGACTCCCAAATCCCAGTAGAAGCAACTCATTTCTACTGCTCGGCCACTTGCTACTATGAATTATCTGCCCTAGCAGAAGATAGTTTCCTTTCTTTCTGTTTGTTAGGCTCTTGCTATTGCTTGCTCCCTGTAGACAGGAGTATAAAACTCCTTCCAGGTGACATTTGCAGGAAAAAAAATCAATTGTTTATCAACATCCTGGCAATCAATAAATGCAGTGATAGGTGCAACTGTCTCTATTGGAGCTGAACCGTGATTGCTAAGTAGAGAGCTTTTTTGCTGAAGTCACCTGTGTCTGAAGCTTGGCTGTTTCTGTGGGGCCAAAGCACAGAGTCAGTCTCGGATCACAAGTCCTGAGAGGAGCAGAGAGTTGCTTTGTGCTGTCCTGAGACCTTCCCTTCCTCGAGACGGTGGTGCTTATCGCTCTGTGTTTATGTCTCTGACCTGTTGGCCTCTGCTGTGTAATTGAGGGAGCTCAGGAGATGCTTGTGCTCACATGGACAGTTAGCAGCCAGGAAGGCATCTGGTCTCTGGGTATTTCTACACCAAGCCTCAGTTTCACAGTGCAGAACCATGAACAAGAGACTCACCCCCAGTTCCTCACCCTAGAGGAATTCACCACCTATTTTGAAGTCGTAAGTGAAGCAGTGTCTGCTTGACCATCTCCACTAAGCCCCTAGACTCTCCTCCCTTTTTCTGAAGTACCCCAATGCCTGTATTATATTTCCCTCCCTGGTTCTCTTGGCATCTCGGGCTTGGTGCTGGAGAAGATGGGCATGGAGGAGGACCTCTTACAAGGCTTGGGTGCTCTTGCTATGGGTGTTGATGAACTTGATTTCAGCATGCCATACTGGTAGGCATCTCCAGACATCCATCGTTATCTTCCTTCTGTGCTGCATGTACCCAGCTGGTGCTGGCTGGTGGGCACAGAGCTGCTCGCTTTGCCTGGGACACCTGCAGGCTTTCACTCTTGCTTGAAGCTGTTACTTGGTATCTCATTAAATGAGGGAATTTTAAGACAGCCCTATTTACACAGGGTTCCTGAGCCTGAGATTTCCCATCTACCCAGCTTTGAGGTCTCCTAGTGACTGCTATGTGTCCAAGATACCCCCTCACAAAAAATATGGCTAGGAATGGAAGAGTTAACATCAGCAGCTCACAGACACACTGTAGAGTTACATCATGTTGCTGTGGAAACTAACTTTCTGAAACCACAGTGATGTATGGTAAAGCTTTGGGTCAGCGGGTAATAAATTCTGTTTAAAAAGTGATTTTTTCCCCATCTGCTGATGTAAACATCATTAAGAGAAATGACGGCTGAGAGATGGATTTCTTTTTATATCAATTTTCAGACAAAGAAAATAATTTTTTTTCTAATAAAAAAGTTGCTGGAAATCAGAGTGTGCTATAAATAATAAAATAAAGAAAAAGCACCGGTGATGGAACAGAAATTTTCCCTGGTGATTGGTTTACAGCTTTCTGTGATTTAATGGGAACTTGCAGTTGCCTGTGGGAAGCTGCAGCAAAGCCCTGGATGGGCTCTGTAAGCTGACGCTGTGCAAATTCTAGCCTGAATCTCAAACTCTGAGGACTTCAGAGCATCGTTTTTCTGCAAGTCCCCTGTCCTCTGCATTTGTTTGTTCTACCCGTTGCCATTGAGGGGGCATGTTTCCGACTTGCCTGAACTGGGTCATGGACTGCCATACTGCCAAGGGGATGCTCGCTCAGGTGTGGGGGTTTTGGGGTTTGTTTTTCAGCCTTCAGGACCCGGGAAGGTCTGGAGTGAGGCGGCAGTCAGTTGACACAAAGTTTACTATGTCAGTTTACACAAAGCAGTGTGACAGTCCCAGCGAACTGCAAGTGTGCTACTGGGAATGCAGACAAAGGTGTCACCGTGATTAATGGGGTAATTAATAAGCAATTAATGTGCTTTAGAGCATGGCTATACCTTTTATTCCAGCCATCCACTCAGCACTGATCCACTTTCTCTGACGACCAGGGTTCAGAGCGGCTTGGGCTGATGAAGGTGATGCTTCCAGATCTCTTCCTTGATGCCACCAAGAGCACCCCTGTGCAACTCTGCACTGGCACAGCAGGGAGTCTGCTTTGGAGGGACGGAAAGGAAATTTGGGTTTGGTTTTTTTTTTACTAACTGATGGGATTTGAAATGATTCAGTGGACTGTCCTTGAAATGAGCACTCTGAAATGTCTTTCTTTGGCAGCTTCTCTGTTCACAACCCCAAACTCTTTGAAAACTGGCCGTTGTGCAGATACCCTGCCTGGCATCACAAATTCCCATTTCCCTGACCTACAGCATTGGTCTCACCCTCTCCTTCTGCCTCTTTGCTCTCCCATCTCAGCCTGCATTTTTCACATACTCACCAGCAGCCCCTGTTAGCCTGGTTCTCTATCGTGCCCACACGGGTTCTCTCAGTTATACTAAAGCCCATCAAGGTGTTACGCTGATGTATAGGGCTAAGCAAGAAGTGTATTTTCCATTTCATGGGAAAATTCTGGAGTTTAATTTAAATGTGTTTTTTGTTCTAAAGTGTCCCTGTGAAACCATAAAAAAATTGTTTACATATTGAGTTGATTTTAGCATTTAAAAGCAATTGGAACATAAGAGAAACTTCTAAGTGAAAAGTTGTTTTAGAATGAAAATCAAAGTATTCTATGTCCTCAAAATAACGGAACATGGTGTTCTGATGTTATCATAACACTCAGGTCTTTTTTTTTGTTTAGAAACAAGAAGGTGTTGGTATTGATGTGCCCAGGTGAGTTGTTTCTTTTGCAAGAAATCAACCTTCTCCTGATGGAAAATCCCCAAGCAGCTCTGGTAAGATCAGCCAGACCTTGCCCACTTGTGTAATGCCATCCTTTTCACTCCTCAGCCTCAAGGCTTGTGCTCTATGAGCAATCCCAAAGGCTGATAATTAATCAGCGTAGCTTCTTCATAGACAGAGAGGGAATATGATAGCAAAAAAATAATAATGCTTCAATATTTGTGAGTGATTGGGTGGCCACAGAGGGCAACCAGGGCTTGCTGAAGCACCCAAGTATTTTACAGGATATGAATGTTTTAACGCAGTGTAATAAAAAAATAAATTAATGTGATAAAAAATGTTGAGCAGGTCAAGAGGCAAAAGATACCACAGCTCTGACACGGCAGAGATGGGAAATTTTGCACTTGGTTGTTGACTAAGGGAAACACTAGCAGAAATAAACGCTCACTGGTTGCTTTTAAAAAAGGAGAGGAAAAATGAATGTGTGAGATTGCAAGAAACCTCATCCCCCGAAAGCCAACACACATGTGTCATTTGAGCTCAGTGTTTTGGGATCTTAAGTGATTTTAAGTTGCCTTCGTTTATGAAGACCAGGTGCATCGCCGGGGAGCTGCCTGTGCGCTGCTCCGAAGGCAGCTCCTTGGCGGTCCCCATCGCTCCGCAGGGAAGAGGCTCGCTCCGGAAAACGTGTCTCAGGTGCTTGGCTGAATTCGCTTGCAGGTTGGACACGGTCACAAGTGGGGACACCAGCTCGACCCAGGTCCACGCATGGAATCGGAGGGACTCCCTGCTCATCACGTCCTTGTTTGCACCTGCAGGAATGGGGTTATCCCCTTGCCCCGGGAAGCTCTCCTCATAAGTGCATCCATATTCTTTTGTTTCTCAGGCCCAGCCTGGCACGTGGGTATTTTAAAGGCCACTTCTAGTCAGCCTGCCTATCTGCCAGCACAGCTTGCCTGCTGTAACCAACCCGTTCATGTCATCATTTACTGCTCCTCCAATATTTGTGTCAACTGTGATCTTTGCTGGCAGAAAGCTCATGTTTTCCCTTCCAGATCGTGGAGGAAAATCTCCAGCATCCCTGGGCTGAGAGCAGAGCTTTCCCTGAACCCTGCCTGAGCTCCCAGTTCCCTCCAGAGCAAGGCATCGGCGGCTGCCTCCGCTTCAGAGGGGTCAAGATTTCAAGTCAAGGCCCCTCAGTTCTGTTACCTCCTTTTTGTCTACCCGGCAGAATTACAGGACATGTGCTGGGGAAATTGTTTGAGCTGTGGTCTTAGCTTGACAGCAGTGACGAGAGGGCGAATGATCTTTCTGTCAATGCAGTGAAGGCCATCGCATGCTATTGATTTTTTTTTTTTTTTGAGCAGAACACTCCATTCAAAGCAGTGCAAAATGCTGTTTTAACTATTAATGCTTTCCCCCACTGCTTTTCCTCTCTGCCCCCATCTCCTTCTGTTCTGCTGCAGGTCCCTCAAACTGCCGGACAGCTGGAGGGTATTCCCACCAAATGATTAGCAGGTCGAGGACGGTGCATAAAGCACTCAGCAGTGCCCCTTTAATGTGGAAGCAACTTGACTTTTATTGCCAGTGCTGAAAGCACCTACAAACATAGATTTAGCATCAGCCTCCAGGCTTAAGATACAGCTGTTATATTTTACTTTCTTCCTTTATTTTTTTTTTCCTCTCCTTTTGCACTAATGTAATGCTTATTTAGGAACTGCAGCCATCTGTGTCTGCTATGGAAGGCATTGTTAAATTTGCTATTGCTTTCTTTCCCCTGGTTTGATGAAACTCCCAGTGCATAGAAAATTTCCCAGGACAGCAGAGACTTTCTTTGATTGCTTTTTTGATTCCCTCTGAAAGAGATTGTTCACAGTGTTCTTTCTCTGCTGGAAAAAGGTGGCGAGCCAGAGAGCTGAGGGTCCTGCTTTACGCTGGGTTAATGAAGTGAGTTTATGAACAGCAAGCCAGAAAAAAACAGTTGATGAAATTAGAGGTGGTGGCTTTATCTGCAAACAAAAAGGGAGGGAAGGAAGAAGGGCTGGGACCAGAGCCTTCCCGTTCCTCCGAGCAGCTTGCGGTTGACGGTGACACGGTTCACGTGGGAATTGGGACAGTTGCAGTACTCCAGGGAATTTTTTTAGTGTTGTTCAAGTGGAATAACTCTGCCTCGACAGATGGACAGGGACCTATCCCAAGTCGGCAATCTGGCGACCAGTGTGCGCAGCGGGAGGCTGCGGCACAGCTCCGTTCCAGCCAGGCAGAGCAAGGACGGGTGTGTGGCTGCGCCATCAGGCACTTGGCTATTTTTGTCAGGCGAGGCAGAAGTTGATTTCTTCCTGTTTTGTCGCCGAGTTGCTTGCAAATGGCTCGTGTTCACCCTTGTGAGGAAAGGTAAATCATAAAAATATCTATGAAGAGAAGAAAAAATATCTTTTGTTTGGCAAAGCCCTGTAGAGAGAGCTGCTTTAGATAGAGCCCCCAGTCCTACAAGTTCTGTACCTTTTAATCCCACTCTCTTTGATTTTGATTAGCATTTTCTCTGTCGTCTGCTCCTTTAAACTCTCCTTCATAGGAACCACAGCTCCTCTTTGCACCCTAGGTCCTCTACCCTGGTGATTGCCCTCTTAATGGAAAGGTTAATAACGAGTTTATCTGAAAATAATCTCCCATCTTACAGGGAATCATAGGCTCCAGACATTAGGTGCTGGAGATGCTTCTTTCTGGTTTGTAGGGGCTGAGGAGCTGGGATGTGTCTGATCATAAACCCTTTGGCTGTGTCTGTTTGGGTACCCAGGACTGTGCCTTGGCTCCTGTCCATACTCTTCCGCCAAAGCAGGCTATCTGTCTGCAGGCTGCGAGTCTGAAATGGCCTTGCTGTCTCCCAGGAGGGAATGAGGAGTCATTTGAAATGGTGATAATTGTCCCACTTTGAAACCAGGAAAGGGACTGCTGCAGTCATGAGATGTTGGCATTGGTCAAGTTCCAGACGTCAGGAAAGTCAGTTTAGTTTTCTAGGATGCCTGAGTGCCCCTGTGTGCCTGAAGTCACAGAGTCATTGGAAGCTCTTTAGCTGCTACCAAGACTTTCACTGATGCCTCTCCATCCTTCAAATCCAGGCAGTCAAGAGCACATGAGCGTGCCTTGCATGCTCAGAACCAGTCCCTGGGATGTGCCGCCAGCATCCCGCAGAGCCCACGGCGCGCTCGGCTCCCTGAGCTGGCGGTGTGGATTAGTACCTGCAATGCCGAAGGTGCACACACACACTGCTAACACTTGAGAGACTTGCAATATGGTTTTGCAGCTGTCAGCATGATGAATGGATGTTATGTTTTATTTCCTGCTTTATCAAATACTAATTATGTATATGATAATTCTAAGCATCATGGTTACTTTTGGCTCATTTGTTTTTTATGCTCTAGAGACAGAACAGAGGGTGTTTCTATCCCCCCCACTCCCATTCTCGAAATTCTGCTTTAATTGCTTCTCTGGCTTTTGCTTAAGGTTCCCTATTCCGAATGGGTCAGTGTATTGATCCTGCACTTTGATAAGGTCAGCAGAGATCAGCTGTGACATTTTGAAAAGATTTGCTCCTCCCCTAATGGGCTTAGTCAGCAGAGAGTTTTACAGGGGACAGGGTAAGGGAGAGCTTGAATTTAAACTCTTACATATGTTTATTCAGGCAGTCCTGCAATAGCGATATCACTTGAGAGACTGGAGCATCTGATGCACGGGTTATGAACTCTGGACGTGATACCAACCACTGTTAACAAAACTTCATTGAGCCTCCATGTCTACGACCCACACCACAGCAGATGCTGTCCAGGTAACTGGGTGAGGTGGCACTAACAGATGCCAAAGGGTGCAGAAAAAGGTGACCCTCACTCCCCACTTTTGGTACAGCTGCAAAGCCTGGGCTGTGCCTCCAGCATGGCGTCTCCAGCCGCAGCTGATCTCTGATGAATCAGAGGAAGGTGAGGAAAAAGAAAAGAAACAGCAAGCAATGTCTGTCTGGCCAAATGAGCCTGGAGGAGGAAAATAAATAAATGAATTCCTTCCTTAAGTTTGCAGGCAACTAGCTGAGTTCTTGGGGAATGAGACTGGACTACAGCTACCGGCTTAATGAGGAGCTCCAAGGCTGAGCAGCAGATAACGCAGAATTTCCTGTTCTTGTCATGGCTGAGGGGAGAAGGAAGGGAGCAGGGGCATGGAGGTATGCCCTGTGCCATCCAGCCCCTCTCCCTCTGAGGCTGGGGTTTGGATGTTCTCCCAGGAGCTGGATTAAAGCCTAGCTGTTCAAAAGTTATCTACTGCTAGGCTAACGATGTCAAACGAGGAGGATCCACACCCTTGCGAGGTTCTTCTGTGTTCGGTTTCCCTCCCTGCTGGGAAATTGCACTGTATTTTGGGATTTATCTGACCTGAACTTCCAGGCATTGAATCTTGTCATGTCTTTGTCAAAGCCTGGGAAGTCCCCTGCAACCCAGGATATTTCCATGTTTAAGATGTCTAGACATCTTGCGATCTCTTAAGCAACTCTTTGATAAACTGAGCAAGCTGAGTTATGAGTTTTTCCAGCTCTCAGCCACGTGTCTGGCCTCCTCTTAAACGCTCTCTGCTGTCTCTCCTCCCTGCATGGACACCAAGGTCTGGGGCACAGTGTGTGGAGGAGCAGGTGGTCATCAGAGAAGGTTGGCTGCATAAACTGGTTGCACATGGTTGAATCTTCAGCAGCTTTGCTGTCACCCCCGAGTCCCGCTTGGCCTCTCTTTAAAATGTGCTGGGGGTTGTTTTTTCATATGGAGTCATGTAAATGTGGGTAAAAGAGGGGCAAAATGGGGGGGTAAGAGAGGAAGCAAATGTAAATGGCCAGGGAAAGCCTGGTTCCTGTCCCTGCTTGGATGAATATTCACTTGCTGCACAGAAAGCCGCTTTAGTCCTTGCTGCAGTCAGTGCTTTCTGAGGTAATCTCTCACACTGTAAGGAGCTGTAATTTGCATTCCTGGTTCCTAGAGGTATTATCTTGCATTTGGTTGCATCAGAATGCATTTTTCCACAGTAATGTACCTAGGCAGCATAGATCAGGAGTGAGCAGCCTGTGGTTGAGGGACCATGTCTGGCTGAACAAAAACAGCCTGGGTGCTTTGTCATCTGCTTTAACCACATACGAATGTTTATCCTCTTGGATCCATGCTTGGTCACATGGATCAAGGGGCACTTGATCAGGAGCAGACTCTGTTGACACTTGATAGGACAGGGTGACAAAAATGTATTTAGTGGCTCTATAACAGGCCATGAATCCTGCCCCTTGTATCTGATGTCATTTAGCCTACTCTGTAACCTGCCCTGTTCTCATCATTACTTATTACGTGACCTCTCTTTCTGCTGTCTATAGATGTTCCCAGCAAAGAGTATCGCTCCAGCAAACAGTGGATAAAATGCCGAATGATGTGGACAGAGACCAGAGCATCGGCATTGATCTAAACTGCCCGGAGGTCCCTGCCGATTCAAGAGCAAAAGATTTTTGTTGATGTTTTCAGACTAAGAAGTGAGGCCATAAAGTTTTCAGGATATCCCAGGCAATGGCACAGCAATTCAATCAGGCTGTCTTATCAGATTCTCTTTGTCTCACTTATCTTTCCCTTCTCTTCTCCATTAGGGCAGGAAATGACTTCTCTAAAGGGCTGGTTACACATTGCTGCGATGGGCAGCTGCAGCCTTTAGCAGGGTAAGCAGATATGAAAACGGGAGGTAACTTAAAAATTCAGCTGCTTAATGAAACATCTGGCCTCCAGGTGCCCCCCAGCTCCAGTCCTGCACACCCTCGTGCCTCAGGGCTCACAATCAGACTCCCCAGGATGGGAAACACGTGTTTCTTCCCTGTCCTAGGCACACAGGCTTCTTCTCCATGGAGGAATTCCAAGATACCAGTCTCTGAAATGCTCCTGGCTGCTGCTCTTCTTGGAAGCACAGGGCAGATGTCCATCAGCTTGAGCCCACAGAGGGAGATTAAGGGTAGGTCACTTATTAAAAGGTCACTTTTTAAAAGAGTCTCTTTAACTAACTTTTTCTTGCCTGGATCTGCATTATCTCGAGAAACAGAATAGCTTTGGGTATTCTGGCTGTGGTCCCAGCACTAGCTCTGCAAATCCTGCACAGCTTAGTTAAGGTAGGGCAGTGTGAGAGAGTAGAATCAAGCAGAAGGTCTCCTGCGAGCTGGGATGTCACCAGACCATGCAGACAAATTAGGTTTTGTGTTGTACTCAGGTTAATGCTTTGCAAACACTGTTTCCAGACAAGATACAATAGTTCAGATAATGTTTAAATAAGTTTAAAGACTGGACATGAGATCTTGGAGTGGAAGGAACAGGACAGTGGAGTGCTCAGAAGCGGACTTCAGATACGTAGCTGCCTTGTTTCTGGTTCTGTCTGGGGTATGGTGTGATTTAGAACAGTCACAGGACTCCCACGGTTCAGAGTTTGAGGTACCTCAGTATCACCAAGCTGAAGGGTGCTGCATGGGCTGTGACAGTACTCTAAGTCTCCTCGAGAACCTTCCTGCATGCTCCTGGATGCTGTGACACAGCGTGGGCTGCATCAGCGGTGGAGCTGCAGTGAGCAGGGTGCAGGGTGGAGCTTGAAATGCCTTGGGAAACTGTTCTGCCAAATGTGGCTTGAGTCTCAATGTCAACAGGATTGTCGACATCTCCCTGCCAAGAAGCATCCGCGGACAGGCAGCTGAGATCTCCCTCTTTTCCCTTCCTTTTCTTTCACTCTGCTGCTCCCATTAAGCTCTCCTCACCGCACTCATCCTAATGGTCCCTCTCTCGGTTTATGTCCTTCAAACTCTTCCCTTTAAACACTTAGTCATCACTTAGCTAAACTACTATATACAAATATAGCTCTTTTGATCTTCCTACATAAATCAATACCTCCTGCCCTTTAATCTTTGTAGTGGCTTTCTCTGAGCTCTCTCCAATTTACTATCTTATCTTTGAAAGTGGGTTGTCTTTTGGGCCTGATTCTCTACAATTTCAAATCTCCCAAAGCCCCAATACCTGCCCACAGCAGGAGGATGTGGTGGCTTCTTGCCAACTCCGTTTATCTTCAAGTGGTACAAAGAGTTACATACAAAGCACCTCTTGTCCCTTGACTGGTGTGGTTCTTTATAAGCAGCCTCAGCCTGTGCTGGAATTGAACTGGGATGTGGCCCAAGCTCGTGTTACCAAGCCAGGTCTTACACGACACTGAAAGCCAAGGCACAAGCCAGCCTCAACACTGCAGTGCCATTTTGGGGCGAAGGACAGTTGTCCCACTTGGGTTACAGAAAGGAATTGCTGCAGTAATTGGTGGCTGTCGAGATGAATCCCACATTCTCCACAACAATATAGCAAATGTGTGACATAGGTACAAGGAAGCCCAAGCTGAGTGAAGGAAAATGAGATGCTAGGAGCATCTGTCCCTTCAAAGTGGGTAATGTGGTCATCTCTTCCTAGGTGGACAGCTAACCCTGCCTGGCTGCTGCTGGGGCTTCTTCATCCATGGTCGGTGGGGTTTGATCACAGGCTCAGCAGGAAGCTGGACCTGGGACACCCGTCCAAGGCGTGCATAGGGTGAGAGGCACTTGTCATTGCTGCGGCAGGGAAGGATTGCCACTTGTCAGCTGCTTGGCTGGAGCCAGGAGAGCACCAGGAGTGTTCTGCTGACGTACAGTGATGTACAGTGGGAAGTAACCTCGCGCCTTGCGGGTGTCAGACACCGAGCCCAGCTCACACTTCATCCCAAGTATTTAGCCGGTTGGTTGTGTTACGTTAGGTAAATAAAACTGTCAGTGAAGTGGTCTTGAGCATGTGACTGTGGCTTTGGGACAAGAATTAAGGCTCTCTGTAGCACTTGATTAGACTATTGTACAAACCCTCCCCCTCTCTTTGCCCCTGCTGTTACCTCCAGTTACCCTGGGACCGTTCCATCCCTGGACTGGGAATGCTGGGAAAGTCATTTAAAGCCATTACAGTAAAAAGTACTTTTTTTTTTTTTTTCCCCCTTTCAAATGAAAGGTTTATAATAGCAATAAACCCCTTATTTTAGCATGTCGTTATGGGTCAAATAAAAGCTGGTCAGAGCATGAGACAGAGAATCTCACTGCTCTGCTCATCCCCTGTGGATAAATGTAGTAGTGCTGCCGTGGGCCATATAGCTTAATTAGTCACTATTCTCTGCTGTTCCTAAAAGGGAAGAAAAAAACTTTGCAAAGCCTAGGCAGGCTGTGTCATATTTCCTGTGTTCTTAGAGGTGTTAATGAATTCATTAATCACTTAATGGCAAGGAGGGTCTTTAGGGACCAGCATCACAATTTACTGCTCCCAGGAGGCAGACTCTCTCTGTCACTGATCTAAAGTTTCAGCTCCACTAATTTGTGCCAGCAGAGCCGCTGAGCTTCTGCCTGCAGTCCTCAGAGCACACGCAAACCTCCGAGCACCGTGGCTACGAGGAGCATTGCCGCGGCACATGGAGCAACGGGGAGTGCGTTTGCTGGGTAAGGCATTGCGATGGATAACTGAGGTGTTCGGAGGCTGAGCAGGGCAGAGGAAACTTCTCCCCACCTGTGCGGTTGTGTTGCTTTCATTTTTTATTTGTTTTTTTTTTCCCCACTGGGACAGCCTTCTTGAAAATCTTGGAGTAAAAACTCCTCCTTGCCATAGGCTTGGGAGTGCATCGTGAGCCTCAGAGGTTTCTTGCTGACTTATAGGAAATATAAGCTACGGCAGCGTAGCTGTATAATCTGGCCTGGGACTGCAGGCTATGCCGTGAAATGAGTCTGTGAATCTTTTCTAATTGAAGAACGTCAGGGTGATGTATTTTGACTGAAACTGTCAGTTAAGATGTGAATTTGAATGTTTGCATTTCTGTTCCGCAGAAAATGTTGATTATTTCAGTCTCTCGCCCTTGTTGCAGGAGAGCGGCTGATGCCAAAGTTCCCTACAAAATGGCTCTTTTGGCTTATTTCTAATCACACGGCAGTTCAAGGAGAGGAGGACGCGAACAGAGCCCTGCTCTCTGCTAATTCCCTTCCACCAGCCTGTCATCACTTTGCAATTGCACATTTTTAAAGGGTTTTTTTCTCCCAGCTTTTCTGTTCTCCCATTTAACTTCTGCTCTGATTTCTTTCCCCATCTTTCCTCTCAGTCTGTTACTTCCCCAGACTGAGAGCCAAGGGGAAAGAAGTACGTAAAATGAGGGGTAGCAGGGCGGGCAGAGCCCATGAACCATGGTTGTCCGTATGCAGGCGTTTGCTCCCCATCCCTGGTACCCTCCTGGCATTCCTTCCCCGCAGTTTTATTCTGTGCTCAACAGTTATCGCAGGGATGGGCAGGATGAAAGTCAGGAGAGAAGCTACACGTTGGCCTGAGAGACAGGAGAAAGGAGGGAGAGAAAGCAGGAATAGAGAACCACTTCATCCTAGAAAACACAAAGGGAGGCAATTTCAACAAATGCCAGATGGTCAGAATTAACCAGAGGCATGTAAAGCCCTACGTGTCCAACTGTTTGCTTTGGCAGGGATCCTTCAGCTTTCTAAATGAGAGTCTCCCAGGCACCCTCTTCTTCTTGGCCTTCCCCTTCGCTCATCCTCTGGACCTCACTTCTTACCCCCACGGTGGTTCTTCTCTCCTGGGCCTCTTTCCTGGCCTCTCGTCTCCTACTGCTGCCCACGACTGACGTTGCATCTCAAATGCTGCCTTGTGTAGCGGTGATTACCCGTGCATGGGAACCAGTCTTCTCCTATGATGAAGAGGTGTCCCCGTTCAATAGCAGGCTTGTTGAACGTGGGAGCTTGCTGCATGGCCAGGCAGAGGGCATGCAACCTGCTGGGGTATCAGGATTGCTGGGAGTGAGGTGGCTGCAGATGCAGAAAGACCACTGCAACACAATCCTGCAGAAACACTGGAGCACCCCAGCTTTGGGGCTGTCCTTCCCGTAAGCATTATCTTCTTCCTCCCCTCCTGGGGGGCTTGGGTCAGCCTTTATTTTTTTGTTTTGGCTGGAAAGCCAGCAGGATCCCTTGCAAGCAGAGGACCCAGCATGTGCCGCTTACCCCAAGCGGAGCAGAGGGGATCTGGCGTCGTTAAATTCGAGCACCACCACACGAGATGTTGCTCCAGACAATGCAATCAGGAGGGCCCTTGTACACCACAGGCTGAGAGATCCAGCTAACGACGGGGTCTTTTGTGTGCGCGTGTGCTCTCTGCATTCGAAACATTTATTATTCTAAATTGCCTTCTGCACATTTTACAATAATTACGACTAGTGTTTGCCTTGTTATCTCCACAGTTACTAACAAGAATGCCATCATTATTCCAGTCATTAGCAAAATGGATGTTGTTGTCCGGAGCTGCCGGCTGTGGGACTGCTTTCAGGAGGAGGCTCATGCTCTCCAGCCTTGCTTGCTCTGTCTTTCTTACAGGGGGATATTGTTGTTCTCAGTAGGGTTGAACCTAAGGGGGCAAAGGCGGAATGGAGATCACGTGGAGAAGAATTTGTTTGAGGGAGTGCTGGTGGATGTCAAGATTAGCAGCAGTGAGCTCTGGGAAGCTGCTAATGGCAACATCAGTAGAAATTAGAGAAAAAGCAGCCATTTCCCCACACTCCTTCTGTGCTTGGTGTGTCTTAGGTCTGTTCGCGGCAGTACAGTCTGATACCTCTCCCTTGAAGCCCATGTTGCCTGGACCTGAAGAGATGCTCTTGCTCTGATGATGGAGATACACAGATGAAAGGGAAAAGGCTGGAATTAAGCTGACAGCACTCAGCTGCACTAAGGTGAGTCCAGCGATGTGCAGTCCTGTTTTCTGCTCAGTGGCACCCATCTCACCAGCAGCTGAAAGCCCCAGCAGAGATTCTCGACGCACTGGGTCTCCCTTGATACACAATCAAAAAAAGACGGGTTGGGTAGGTTATGGTTTTCAATAGGAGTATTTTTTGCTGTGGCCTTCCTCCCATAATTTGGCAACCCTGAAACATTTGGAAATTCATTTAGATTTCCCTCATTTCAGGGGGAGGGATATGGGAGGGAAATTGTACCCGACCCCACCCCCTAAAATCCTGGTCTACTTTGATGCCTTCTGTTTCATGTCCTAATGGAAATGTTGAACTTTGTATTTCAACGCTCACATACATTTTTCTTGCAACTTTACTGAGCTGTTTACAGATGTTTGGTGACCAAATGAAACATTTTGTTTAAGTGTCATTCAAACTCATATTACTGTTTTTCTCATTTTAGTAAAAAGGAAACAAACAAAGTATTTCTGAATTTTCCTTCA
>Ga0181612_114687_pt1 | contig 38243 bp, 31 predicted proteins | sample HoacroProtozoa21_FD_119630 | JGI IMG/M metagenome (GOLD analysis project Ga0181612, IMG submission 119630) | Hoatzin crop microbial communities from Cojedes, Venezuel. Combined Assembly of Gp0051906, Gp0051904, Gp0051908
AGGGTAGATCCCTTCCGTAAGGGGCGTATGTCAACCGTCCCACGATGTAACGTCAGCGGGCTGACGGTCCGTAAAAAAGGTAGGAGACCTTCGGTCGTTTTGACTACTGGACAGTTACAAGCCCACACCCTTTAGGGAGTGGGTAGTTGACGGCGGAAGGTCCTTTCGGAAAAGGAGAGGAGCCAGAAACATGCTGGAGGGAATGATGCGCATGGAGCGCAGATAGACCTTGTCCTTGACCGTGGAGACAATATCATTGAAATCTGCGAGGTGAAATACCGTGGTGCCGCAGAATATGTCCAGAGCGAACAGGAACACAGGAAGCTCGCAAACAGGCTGCTCTCTTTCCGTGAAAGTATGACTGGAAAGCGTAAAAAGGCGGTTCGGGCCGTGCTTGTTACTACGGTAGGCCTTTCAAAAGGCAAGTATTCCAGCGACTATGCGAGAGTGGCGACTCTGGACCAGCTGTTTGAGCAGGTGTAGGCTTTTATTCCCGCCAGACAAATGATCAGGCGGTATTGCAGGCCGCAGGCAATTGGGAAGGCTATTCCTCAAGCAGCCCAGGTCTCAGGCGCCTTGTCCTTTCAAGGGCCTGTTCGTCCTGCCACTGCTTTATTAGGCGCGGATTTCCGCTAAGAAGGACATCCGGGACTTTCCATCCGTTGAATTCCGCAGGACGCGTATAGACGGGAGGGGACAGCAGGCCGTCCTGGAAGCTGTCAGAAAGCGCCGATGTCTCATCGGACATGGCCCCAGGAATAAGGCGTACTATGGCATCTGCGAGCAGCGCCGCAGGAATCTCCCCGCCGCTCACTACGTAGTCTCCGACCGAGATCTCCCTTGTCACGATATGGTCCCTTATCCTTTGGTCGATTCCCTTGTAGTGGCCGCAAAGGATTATGATGTTCCCTTTGATGGACAGTTCGTTGGCGATTGCCTGGGTAAGGATCTCTCCGTCGGGTGACATATATATTACTTCGTCATAGTCCCTTTCCTTCCTGAGGTCTTCCACCATGTTGAACACGGGCTCTACCATCATTACCATTCCGGCGTCTCCGCCGTAGCTGTAGTCGTCAACAGTGAGCCTCTTTCCAAGGCCGTATTCACGGAGGTTGTGCACCTGTATGTCAACGACTCCCTTGCTCCTTGCCCTCCCTACGATAGAGTATGAGAGCGGACTTTCGAGCAGTTCCGGCACTACCGATATGATATCTATCCTCATGATGTTCTGTATTCTTGGTTTTCTGTTTGGTTGCCGGCCTAGAAATCCAGGCCGAAGCTTATGTAGAATCCTACCTTTTCCGATACGTCGGAGTAGTTCACCTGCGCCCTGATAGGACCGAAGAATGTTCTGTAGGCGTATTCCAGGGCGCATCCCCATCCCTTTTTGACAAGGGCGTCGGAGGAGAAGTCGCTGGCGCTGTAGAAGGCGTTGGCTATTGCGCTAAGGTGGCTCTTGTGAGTAAAGGAGTAGCGCAGGTCCATCCTTCCCACTGCCAGGTAGCGCCTTGTGTCGGTAAGTCCCGACACTCCCACGAACGGGATCTGCTGGTCCAGGTATCGGCTTTCCATGTATCCTCCTATGACGTTGTTCAAGCTCAGGGGTATGGATTCCCCGGTCACCATCCTTGCCCATGCCATGGGGATGAATGTGAATTTCCCGGCGCTGAGGGCCGCCCCGGCCTTGATGGACAGGATGTGAGTTCCCTTGGAGTTCTCCTTCCATAGGGAGTCCGTGCAGTGCAGCACGTATTCGTAGGAAGCGAATGCGACATTTCCGGAGGTGGGGAAGTACCTGTCGTCAAAGGAGTCGAATTTTACCTCCGCCAGGGCCGAGAGGACGTCGGTCTTCTGCCCTTCGTATCCCCACTGGCCGAGTGTCGCGCCGCTCATTGTGATGGTCTTGAGGTTGTACCAGTCGTTCCTCAGGGCTAGCTTCCATCTTGCGGGGGAGTATGCGCTCTCGCTAAGGTATATCTCCTGCCTCAGGTTCGAAAAGGACAGGGACATGTCGGTCCTTTCGGGATTGAACAGCCTGCTCATGTTCACGAAGTTGGCCGAGAGGGAAAGGTTCACCAGAGGGCCTCTCCTGGGACGGTAGTAAAGGTGCGCATCGGCAAACGGGTTGAGCCCTATCTTTGCGCTCAGGACGGCCGCCGGGCCGGAAAGCCTCCTGGACTTTATTCCATATGAAAGGAGGGCTGCGATGATCTCCTCGGAGTCTACCCTGAGGCCCACTCCTATCTGGTCGTCGGGGCCGTCCTCGCAGTTTATCCTCAGGCGGTACGGCTCGCTACCGCCTAGCAGCTCGTAGTTTACGGATGTGAACGCCTTCGAGGAGTAGAGGCGGGTGGCCATGGCGTTGAGCCCCTTTTCGTCCACGGAAGTGGCCCCGTCAAGGGCCGCTATCCTTCTTACCAGCTGAAGGTCCTTGTCGTGCACTCCTGATATCTCATATGACTGGATGGGCACGGAGCTGAAGAAAAGGTTGCGGGCCTGGGGTGCGCCGAGTGCCTTGGTCGCGACTCCTACCTTCTCCTTTATTCTGAGAAGGGCCTCCCTGCTGCCGTTAGCCGCCACGTATCCCCTCTGCACCATGTCCTCGATGCCTTCCTTTGTGAAGCCCATGAGCTTGGCTCCCGTCATGTCCGGACGGATGTTCACGTCGGGCTCCGCTCCAAGGGCGGCAAGGTCCTTCCTGTGGGATATGTTGAATACCTTGGATACCATTCCAACGGGGTTCCGCACCTTATCATAGGAATTGTAGTCCATGCTCACGTCCACACCTATCATTATGTCGGCGCCAAGGTCCCTTGCGACGTCGGCGGGATAGTTGTTCAGCATTCCGCCGTCGACAAGGATCATCTGCCCGACCTCAACGGGGGTGAACACTCCGGCAATCGACATGGTGGAGCGCATCGCCTGGGATAGCTTCCCTCCGTACCATACCTTTTCCCTGTCTTTCACAAGGTCTACCGCGACGCATGCAAATGGTATGGGCAGCCTTGCGAACATGGTGGAATCCTCGTACCCTACCGCCAGGGAAGAAAGGGTGTTCTCCACATACATGCCCCTTGTCCTTCCGAGCTGTATGCTCTCCGCGGGATTGCCTTCGAAGGCTATGTTCAGGATGAACTTGTCGCGGTAGTCGCTGTCCATGAAGTTCCTTTGCTCGTAGGGGATCCTGTCGTTCATTACCTGGTCCCAGTCCATCTGCGAGAGCACCGATGAAATCTCCGCGGGGGAGTATCCAAGGGCGTATATTCCACCGACAAGGCCTCCCATGCTTGTCCCTACGACAAGGTCGACTGGTATGCCGAGCTCCTCTATGTAGCGTATGACGCCAACATGGGCCGCACCCTTGGCGGCTCCTCCGCTAAGGACGAGCCCTACGGTAGGACGGGTTTTGCGGACACTGTCCAGCCTTTCGCGGATAGCCTGCCTTGCCGCGGCATCGTCAAAGGACTGCCGGGCGTGGAGCGGAAAAGTCGAAAGCGCTGCGAAAAGCAGGACTGCCGGTAGGAAGGCCAGTTTGCGTGAAAACATGATGGGCTCAGGTTTGGAGGGTATGATTCACAAAGGTACGAAAACTTTCCTTTGGGAAGTCGGGCTGGCGGCTTTTCTGCCGCCCTCCCGCTCTTTGCGGATTGCAGCGGATTTTGTAAATTTGTGCTCGGGAGGCGCCTTCTGCCAGTGCGCCTTCACTTTATCGCAATACGCTACCATTTTCACAGTTTTAGACAATGAGAAGACTCCTTCTTTCGCTGCTGGCCTTTGTGCCAATGCTCCTAAGCGGGCAGAACATTTCTGTTTCAACAAATAATACCCAGCTCGTTCTGAAAGCTGAAAAAGGCTCGCCCCTTGGCTTTGCCTACTACGGTCCCAAGGTGGGTGACGCTGATGGGCTTTCTTCCATCCACAGCGCATATCCTGCATACGGAATGGACTGCAGGCCCGAAACAGCCATTGCCGTAAGGCATTCGGACGGAGACCTCACCCTCGACCTTGTAGTGGAGGGAACGTCGAGTGAGGACGGGGCCACCGTTGTTGAAATGAAGGACCGGGTGTACCCTTTCCGCGTGAAGGTTTTCTACAAGAGCTATCCTTCCGCCGACATGATAGAGACATGGACGGAGATATCCCATGAAGAGGCATCGCCCGTAGTCCTCCTCAGGTTCGACTCCGCCTACCTTCCCATAAGAAGGGGAGACGTGTGGATGAGCTACCTATACGGGACGTGGGCGAACGAGGCCAGGTTAGTCGAGGAGCCGGTGCGCCCTGGATTGAGACAGATAAAGAACAAGGACGGTGTGAGGAACACCCATACATCCCATCCAGAGGTGATGTTCTCCCTTGACGGAAAACCTTCCGAGAACGAGGGAAGGGTGATCGGTGCAGCCCTGTGCTACAACGGAAACTACCAGCTGAGGGTAGACACCGACGATACCGACTACCATCATTTCTTCGCCGGCATAAACCCCGACAATTCCTTCTACTACCTTGAGAAGGGAGAGGTTTTCAGCACTCCGGCAGTGGCCCTTACGTACAGTGACAGGGGAAAGAGCGGGGTGAGCCGCAACTTCCACAGGTGGGCCCGCTCGGAGAAGCTCTCGCACGGGGATGTCCCCAGAAAGATTCTCCTGAATAGCTGGGAGGGTGTGTATTTCAGCATAAACGAACAGACCATGGACCAGATGATGGGGGACATATCCTCCATGGGAGGGGAGCTTTTCGTGATGGACGACGGATGGTTCGGCGACAAGTATCCCCGTAACAACGATTCCTCATCCCTCGGTGACTGGGTGGTTGACAGGCGGAAGCTCCCCGGCGGGATAGCCTCCCTTGTCAGGATGGCCTCCTCCCACGGGATAGATTTCGGAATATGGATCGAGCCCGAGATGACAAACACAGTAAGCGAACTGTATGAAAAGCACCCCGATTGGGTCGTAAAGCCCGTAGGAAGGGAGCCTGTAACCGGCAGGGGAGGCACCCAGCTCGTCCTTGACCTTTCCAATCCCGAGGTGCAGGACTTCGTCTTCTCCGTCGTTGACAACATCATGATCGAGAATCCCCAGATAAAGTACATAAAGTGGGATGCCAACATGCCGATAATGAGCCAGGGTTCGCAGTATCTGCCTTCCGACAGGCAGAGCCACCTATATATAGAATATCACAGGGGGCTTATAAATGTATGTAAGAGGGTGAGGGAGAAGTATCCCGACCTGGTGATACAGTGCTGCGCCAGCGGCGGCGGAAGGGCCAACTACGGGATTCTCCCTTATTTTGACGAATTCTGGGTGAGCGACAACACGGACGCCCTCCAGAGGGTGTACATGCAGTGGGGCACCTCCCATTTCTTCCCCGCGATCGCCATGGCCTCCCACGTGAGCGCATCCCCCAACCACCAGACCGGAAGGACCATTCCCATAAAGTACCGCATAGATGTTGCGATGAGCGGCCGGCTGGGTCTCGAGATACAGCCCCGCAACATGACAGAGGACGAGGTCTCCCTTTGCAAGAGAGCGATCTCCCAATACAAGGACATAAGGGACGTAGTGCAGTTTGGCGACATCTACAGGCTAATCTCCCCGTATGACGACCTCGGGGTGGCTTCGCTCATGTACGTGGCACCCGACAGGGGCAGGGCCGTATTTTTCTGGTGGAAGATGGAGCATTTCTGCGACCAGCATCTCCCCAGGGTGAGGATGAGCGGACTCGACCCTTCAAGGACCTATACCGTAAGGGAGCTTGACAGGATTGATTCAGAGCCGCTTCCATTTGAAGGGAAGTCCTTCTCGGGAGAGTACCTCATGAATGTCGGGCTGGACATTCCCGTCACCCACAAGGTACCTTATCCCTACGACTACGCAAGCCGCGTACTTTCGCTCGAATAGTGGGATAAAACATTGGCACATAAGCTCTTCTCTGCTTTTGGAGAAGGGCTTTGCCGTTTTTGGACCTATTTGCAGGAAGGGCATTTGCAAAAAATTGGGGAAATATTGCTACATTTGCATTTTAGCGCCTGGAAAGGTCGGGTTGAATATTAATTACCATCAATATTATGAACGAAGAGATGAAACCTGATGTAAAAATCACATCAGATGTAGAACAGAAGACTGAGTCCCTCGGGGATGCAGCAAAGAATCTTGCACAGAAGGTTGCCGACAAGGTGGAGGATATCGCCGAGGCCGCAGCCGACAAGCTTGACACAGCAAAGCAGGTCGTAGCCGAAAAGGCTGCCGAGGTCAAGGAAGCCGTACAGGAGAAGGTGGAGGATGCCAAGGAGGCAGTCTCTGATGCCGCCGAAGCCGCAGCCGACAAGCTTGACACTGCAAAACAGGTTGCAGCCGAAAAGGCCGCCGATGTAAAGGAAGCCGTGCAGGAGAAGGTAGAGGACGTGAAGGAGAAGATTGCTGAAAAGAAGGAGGATGCTTCTGAAAAGGCTGCTGACGTAAAGGAGGCTGTATCCGAAAAGGCCGAGGAAGTGAAGGAGAAGGTAGAGGAGGCAAAGGAAGAAGTGAAGGAGAAGGCTGAGGAAGTGAAGGAAGCCGTGCAGGAGAAGGTCGAGGACGTGAAGGAGGAGATTGCCGAAAAGAAGGAGGATGCTTCCGAGAAAGCCGAGGAAGTGGAAGAGGCCGTAGAGGAGAAGGTTGAAGCCTCCGAAGAGAAACCTGTTGAGGAAACTGTCGACTATTCAGGAATGACACTTGCCGAGCTTGTCGCCGCATTCGAGGCCCTCATGAAAGACGAGGACAGGATGCGCAAGAACAAGAGCGTGGAAGCCATAAAGAGCTCTTTCTACCGCACCCTTTCAAAGGAGAGGGAGGCGGCCGGAGTAGAGGGCGCTGCAAACGAGCCTTCAGGTGACAGCGTAGAGGTCGAGGAGGCTTCAGAGGCTGACGACTCATTCACTGCGATAGAGAAGTCCTTCAAGGCGATGTACTCGCAGTATAAGAAGGAAAGGGCCGAGTACAACAAGGAGATGGACCTTCAGAGGGCCGACAACCTTGTGAAGAAGCAGGCTGTCATCGATGAGCTCAAGACCCTGGTTGAAACCCCTGACAAGGTCGGATTCCCCGAGTTCCGCGCACTCCAGGCACGCTGGAGGGAGATTGGCCCCGTTCCTCAGAAGGACATGAACGACATCAACCAGACATATCACTTCTATGTAGAGCAGTTCTACGACAAGGCTTCGATGGACCGCGCCATGCGCGACCTTGACTTCAAGAAAAACCTAGAGGCGAAGGAGAAGTTCTGCGAGGAGGCCGAGAGGCTTTCCGAGAGCGAGGATGTCGTAGGCGCATTCAAGGAGCTCCAGAAACTCCACGAGCAGTGGAAGGAGTTCGGCCCTGTGGCAAAGGAGTTCAGGGAGTCCATCTGGGAGAGGTTCCGCGCGGCCACTTCCGTAATCAACAAGAAATACCAGGCCTTCTTCGAGGGGCAGAAGGAGAAGCTTGCCGAGAACCTTCAGAAGAAGCAGGCTCTCTGTGAAAGGGTCGAGGCCATTGCAGCCCGCACCGACATAGGCTCATCCCGCGAGTGGAACTCGCTCTCCGACGAGATCGAGGGCATACAGAAGGAGTGGAAGGGCATAGGCTTCACTTCCCGCAAGGACAATCAGAAGATCTACGAGCGCTTCCGCGCCGCATGCGATGCCTTCTACCTTCGCAAGAGAGAGTTCTACACAGGCTTCAAGGCCAACATGAACGAGAACTACGACAAGAAGATGGAGCTCATAGAGCAGGCCGAGGCCCTCAAGGACAGCACCGACTGGAAGAGCACATCTGACAAGCTCATCGAGCTTCAGAAGCAGTGGAAGGAGATAGGAGCCGTTCCCCGTAAGAAGAGCGAGCAGCTTTGGAAGAGGTTCCGCAGCGCATGCGATGCGTTCTTCAACGAGAGGGACAAGAACAATCCCAAGGGAGAGAACGACTACGGCGCCAACCTCAAGGCCAAGAAGGCCATAATAGAGGAAATCAATGCCTATGACGGCTCCGACAGCGAGGCCGCATCTGACTTCCTCCAGAGGTTTCAGGCCATCGGATTCGTTCCCTACAAGGAAAAGGAGTCCATCCAGCAGGCCTTCAGGGATGCCATGGCAGCCAAGTTCCCCGACTTCTCCCTCAGGGGCTCGTCTCGTACGAGGGGACAGCGTCCGTCCGAGGGCAGGGGACAGCGCCCCGGCAGGCCGCTAACCGAAAAGGACAAGCTCGTCGCCAAGTACAACGCCCTCCAGGGTGAGATTGACACCTACGAGAACAACATAGGATTCTTCGCTGCATCCAAGAATGCCGAGGCCCTCATCGCCCAGACCATGAAGAAGGTCGAGGAGGCTAAGAAGGAGCTCAAGGAGCTTGAGGAGAAGATCCGCAAGATAGAGGAAGCAGAATAGGCAAGGAATGGATAGGAACAGCGTAATCGGCTGGTTGCTGATAGCCCTGATTTTCATAGGCTTCATGTTCTACCAGAACAAACAGGTCGAAAAGCAGCAGGCATATCTGAGGTATCAGGATTCACTGGCACAGGTTGAGTTGGCCGCCAAGATGGCGGCCGATTCGGCGTACCGTGCACAGGTCGGAATCGACTCTCTCGCCAGCGGAGACTCCATTGTTCCCGCAAGGGATGCCTCCCCCATATACAGGGACTCGCTCCTTGAGAGCGCGTCAAAGGCCGAAGGCCAGATCGTAACAATCGAGAACGAGCTTCTCGCCCTTGAAATCAACACCCGTGGAGCGCAGCCCTGGTCGGCCAGGGTAAAGGACTACCGCAACTACGACTCCACGGACCTGTACATCTTCAAAAGGGGCGGAAGCGAAATGGGGTACAGTATCTATGCCGGACAGAACATAAACACAAAGGACTTCACGTTCTCCGTCGAGCAGAAGACGGATACATCCGTTGTCCTAGCCCTCCCCATAGGAGGAGGGGTCGTCCGTCAGAGGTACGCCCTCCGCGATGGCGAATACATGGTAGACAACACCCTTTCCTTCGAGGGACTCGAGAATGTCATTCCAAGGAATGTCTCCTCGATCGATTTCGACTGGAAGGCCACCATCCCCAGGATGGAGAAGGGTTACAAGAACGAGAGCCAGTACTCCAAGCTAGACTACTACTTCGAGGGTGACAAGAACATCTCCGAGATCGGAAGGGGCAGGAACGCGTCAAAGAGGGTGGACTACCTGAGCTGGTTCGCTTTCCAGCAGCAGTTCTTCTCTGCCATCATGCGCCCGAAGGAGGCTTTCAACTCCGGCAGCCTCGAGGTGAAGTTCGTACCCGAGAATGACGAGTCGCATAACCTCATGACATGCTCGGCGTCAATGCGTTCCGAGTTCAAGAGCGGCCCGGATGTGCGCCTTGAGAACGAGTTCTACTTCGGCCCCAACGGATTCAAGCTCCTAAAGAGCTACGACCATAAGTTCGAAAAGATAGTGCCCCTTGGCGGATGGCTCGTAGGATGGTTCACCCGCTTTGTGATAATCCCTCTGTTCGACTTCCTTCACAAGTTCATCTCCAACTACGGTATCATCATCCTCCTGATGACCATATTCATCAAGATCGTGGTGCTCCCGTTCGCCTACAAGAGTTACTCTTCGTCGGCGAAGATGCAGGCCATAAAGCCCGAGATTGACAAGCTGAACGAGAAATATCCCAAGCCGGAGGATGCCATGAAGAAGCAGCAGGCCACAATGGACCTCTACAGCAGGGCCGGAATCAGTCCGGCCGGAGGATGCCTCCCGATGCTGCTGCAGTTCCCGATCCTGTGGGCGATGTTCCGCTTCTTCCCTGCGTCTATCGAGCTCCGTCAGCAGCGTTTCCTGTGGGCTGAGGACCTCAGCGCATACGATTCGATCCTGGACTTCGGCACGAGGGTGCCTCTGCTGGGCGACCACATTTCCCTGTTCGCCCTTCTGATGGCTCTTTCGATGTTCTTCTATTCGAAGATAACGATTGCCGGCCAGTCCACGAACCCGAACGACCCTACGGCATCCTCGATGAGGTTCATGAGCCTCTACATGATGCCTATCATGATGTTCTTCATATGTAACAGCCTTTCTTCGGGACTTAGCTACTACTATCTCGTGTCGAACCTCATCACGATGATCGAGACATGGGTCATAAAGAAATGGTTCGTCCATCCCGAGAAAATCCAGGCACGCCTGAAGGCATCCGCCGGAAAACCCGCACCCAAGAGCAAGTGGCAGCAGAGGCTCGAGCAGGCTCAGAAGATGCAGGAGCAGCAGATGCGCCAGCAACAGCAGCAGCGCAAGAGCGGCGGAAAGAATCGCTAGGGAATGGCTTCGATAAGAGAAAACATAGAGAAGATAAAGGAAGTGCTGCCACCGCAAGTAAAGCTGGTGGCAGTTTCCAAATTCCATCCGGTGGAGGCCTTGAAGGAGGCCTATGACGCCGGGCAGAGAGCCTTCGGGGAGAGCCGCCCCCAGGAGCTCGCAGCCAAGGTCCCGCTCCTCCCTTTTGACATAGAGTGGCATTTCATAGGGCATCTCCAGACGAACAAGCTGAAGATGGTCCTTCCGTATGCGTACCTCGTCCAGAGTGTTGACACCCTTCACTTGCTAGGCGCAATCAGTGCCTGGGGCGAGTTCAACGGCAGGAAAATCCGCATCCTTCTTGAAATGCACCTTGGAGCAGAGCAGACAAAGCAGGGATTCTCTGCTGATGAGATAAGGGAGATCCTTTCAGATACGTCCAGATATCCCGGCATAGTCTTCTGCGGCCTTATGGGGATGGCTACCAACACGGACGACGAGTCCATAGTGCGGTCTGATTTCGAAAGGATCTCATCACTCTTTACGGATCTCAGGTCCCAGCATCCAGATCTGGAAGACTTCAGGGAGCTTTCCATTGGAATGAGCGCCGACTATCCCATTGCCATCGAGTGCGGAGCCACCATGGTAAGGATAGGAACCGACATATTCGGTCCAAGGGAGTACTAGGATCCATCCACAACGCATAGTAGAAAAAAACAGGCGGTGCGGGGCAAATGCTCCGCACCGCTTTTCTGCTTCGCCGCACCCGGTCAGGCTCCATGGCAGCCGCTCCACCTCCGGCTTAGACCTCTTTTCCCCACTGCGAGGCGGTCGTTCATCTTTCGCATCATTTTCATTTCACGGTGGCTTACAGGGACCGTACAGACATACAGGAAAAGGTCCATGTCCCTGTTGCCGGCCCTGAACGCTTCGCCGTTTGAAGAGTGCTCGGTAAGGATGATTTCTTCACCTAGGCGCATCTTGCTTACCATGGGCAGGGAGTCGTGGCTCCATTCGAGGATGGATACCTCCTTTCCCGTCCTTGTCACGATTCTTCCGCAGGTCTCTCCAGCCTGGATGGCCCTGGCGTCCTTAGCGTTGAACTTTCTTAGCTCCCACCCCTGGGTTGCGGGGTGAACCTTCGCTGCAAGCAATCTTTTCAGTTTCCTTTGTGATACTCCTGTCATATGTTTTTTATGTTACATGGGCTAAGGAAATGACGGCTTTTCCAGGCGGAGTTTTTTTACTGTACCGATACTCTTGGGTATGCATATATCCTTGTCGCATGGACGAAAAAAGACGCCGGGGAGAGTGCCGGCGCCTTTGCTTTCACGGTAGGATGGTGCCTACCTCTTGTCCATCAGTCCGTATTTCGCCCACTTCTCCTGCGGGAAGCTGGACTTTATCATCTTTCGCAGTTTCATCGCCTCGTCCTTCACTTTCAGAAGCTGGGCGTTGGCCTCGGCACGGCGCTTTGATATGGCTTCCTGCATGGAGTCGACCTCCCTTGTCATTTCGATTGCCTTCAGTGCCTCTTCCTTCAGGGAGTCCAGGGAAGCTTCGCTCACGCCAAGCCCCTTTACGTCTGAGTAGTTCTTCTTCAGTCCCTCTGCAAGTGAGAGGGCCTTCTGTGCGTTGGTTTCAAATGTCTTTGACATTGTCTTTTCGTGTTTTTGGTCTAACTTGAACCTACCAAGGGTCCATTGCAAAATTAGCAAGAAATCTGAAAAATTGCAAAAATATTTCTTTAAAAATATATGTATATATTATCTATATGATATGTTATAGTATAATAATATATATCTATACATTACAACAATATAAATTATCTAGAATAGCCCTGTTGGAACACCGTTTTGAAAAAATGTCCCTGCAAGTGGTTGACAATCGGCTGAAAATGCCTATTTTTAGCAAAATAAACCAACTTTTGTTCATCATGTCAACTCTAATCATTGTCCTAATCATCCTTGGCGTCCTCGTACTTTGGGGAATAAGGGTGCAGAACAACCTCGTGCAGGCAGACGAGCTTTGCAAGAACTCCCTTAAGCAGATAAATGTCCAGCAGCAGAGCCGCTACGATGCAATCGCAGCCCTTGTGAAGCTCACAAGGGAGTACTCCACCTATGAGAGCGACACCCTTCAGAAGGTGATCGAGCAGCGCAAGATAACCTCCAGCGCCAACCCCACGGCGGCTGAGATAAACCAGAACGAGGCTGCCATCCAGGGCGTGCTTTCCCGACTTATCGCTGTAGCTGAGCAGTATCCCGACCTCAAGGCCAACCAGCAGTACCAGCAGACGATGACCGAGATTAAGAACTATGAGGAGAAGGTGCGTCTTGCAAGGATGACCTTCAACGATACCGTGACCCGTTTCAACAACCAGGTCCGCATGTTCCCCGGAAGCGTTGTGGCAAAGATGCTGGGCTTCTCCCAGAGGGAGTATCTCGAGGAGGACAAGACAAAGACGGAATATCCTGCAATATGACACTGCTGCGTAGAGCCTTTGCGTCAGCGCTCCTTGGAGTGCTGTCACTTGGCGTAGCCTTCTGTCAGGAAATCAGAAACGTCGAGACCGTCGTCCACCTCTATGGCGACGGCTCCGCCCGCATTGACCAGAAATGGGATGTCACGGTGGTCGAGGGTACCGAGTGGTACATTCCCATCGGGAATCTCCAGGGCATGAGCGTAAGCGATCTCGTTGTCGTCGAGGACGGCGTCAAGTACGAGGACGAAGGCCGCTCGTGGGATGTGGACCGCAGCCTCGAGGAGAAGGCCTTCCGCAGCGGAATCGTCGACAAGGGGCGTAACTCCGTCGAGCTGTGCTGGGGCGAAGGTTCGATGGGCGACCACGTCTGGCTCATCGCCTATACGGTGACGGGCCTTGTGAAGTCCTACAAGGACTACGACGGGTTCAACTACATGTTCGTGAATCCCGGACTTGTGGCATCTCCAAAGAATGTCACGCTGAGGATAGTGAACGACACCGGCGGGAAGGAATGGACTATCGACAACACAAAGGTGTGGGGGTTCGGCTCCATAGGAAACATCTATGTGAAGAACGGCCAGGTCGAGTACGACAGCACGGAGCCCTACGGCTACGATTCCAAGCTGATTGCCATGGTGCGCTTCGACAAGGGGATGCTCTCTCCTGCGGTGAGCGTGGACAAGAGCTTTGACGATGTGAAGGAAGAGGCCCTCAAGGACAGCGACTATAGCAAGAACGAGGACTGGACCTTCTATCTTGTTGTCGCCCTCATGTCCCTTTTCTTCATCATCCCGCTGCTCTATCTCATATACATGGGCATAGAGACGCTCCTTGGAAAGAAGTATTCGAAGAAGATATTCGGCGTAAAGAAGATTGACGGGTACTGGAGGGAGCCTCCATTCCAGGGCGACATCTGCACGAACCAGTATGTGTTCACAAACGGAATGCGCTTCCGCACTCCAAAGAACGATAACCTCATCGGTGCGTTCTTCCTCAAGTGGATAATGGACGGGGTCGTGACCGTGAAGGAGGACCTCACATCAGACAAGGCTACAACCCTCATAATGAACGAGGAGGATCCCGCGTTTGACTCAGCGAGCGAGAAGTCTCTCTACAAGATGGCCTACGAGGCTGCCGGAAGCAACCGCATTCTCGAGCCCGGAGAGTTCGAGGACTGGTCCTACAAGCACGATGAAAGGGTGTTCAACTGGCCGAAGAAAGCCATCCTCGAAGGGGGCAAGAGCTTCAAGGCCTACGATTCTACCATTAGCGGCTATTCCCGTGAGGAGGAGGCCCAGCATGCAGTGCAGTTCAAGAACTTCCTCAAGCATTTCACCCTCTCCGACCAGAGGAGCGCGTTCGAGGTGAAGCTGTGGAAGGACTATCTTGTCTTCGCGCAGATGTACGGCGTGGCCGACAAGGTGGCAAAGCAGATGAAAAAGCTCTACCCGGCCGACTTCGAGAAACTTGCCCAGGCTATCGGAATATCCGAGGGGTCGCTGGCCAACACCATATCTGCAAACAGGATAACTTTCACAAGGGCCTACAACATGGCCTCCAGCAAGTATGCCGACAGGCAGATCGGCTCTTCCAAGGGCCTTGGCGGCGGAACTTCGTTCGGTGGCGGTGGCGGATTCTCGGGCGGAGGATTCGGTGGCGGAAGCAGATAGGCTTCCTGCCGGAAATATTCTACCTATGGTCGCGGTTCTCCCTTTGAGAGTTCCGCGATCATTGCTTTTGCGACTTCCCGGCTGGCCCCTTTCCCTCCGAGGGCGTCCCTTATGAGGGCGTAGTCGCCGATCATGCCTTCCCTGTAGGCCGAGTCTTCTATAAGGCGCCTTGTCTCGCTTACAAGGTTCTCCGGCGTGAAATGGTACTGCATGAGTTCCTTGAAGGCCTTTCTTCCGAGGATGAGGTTCCCGAGGCTTATGCACTCAACCTTCACGATATGCTTTGCCACGTCGAAGTTGAAGTCGCTGCAGGCGTAGGCGACGACCTGCGGAGTCCCGACAAGGCAGGCCTCGAGAGACGCAGTGCCTGAGTTTATGACTGCGGCTTCGCTCTGATGAAGGACCGCATAGGTCTTTCCGAAAAGGACATGGACATTCTTCCGTCCTGAGATGAAGGCGGCATAGTCTTCCATCGTCCGTGAAGGGGCTCCTGCCACGAGGAAGTGGAAGTCTTCGTACCCGGGAATCCCGCCCAGCATGTCCACGAACTGCATGAATACGCTCATCATGCTGGCGACTTCCCCTTTTCTGGAGCCTGCCAGCAGCGCTATGAACCTTTTGTCTGGAAGGCTGTTCTCGGATAGGAAATCCTCCCTAGACTGTGCAAGGGCGGGGGAGGAGTCGATTGCGTCAATAAGCGGATTGCCTTTGTAGGTGTATGGAACGCCCTTCCTTTCGAAGTACTCCTTCTCGAAGGGGAACACTATGAAAAGCCGGTCTACGTAGGCCTTCAGCTTGCGGATCCTCCCTTCCCTTGACGCCCAGACCTTGGGGGCTATGTAGTAGAACACCCTGAGGCCTTTCTTGTGGGCGGCTTCGGCAACCCGGAAGTTGAACCCGGGGTAGTCTATGAGGATTACGGCATCGGGAGAGAAGGCGATAATGTCCTTCATGCAGTCGGAAAGGCGCCTGAGGTACTTTCCTATGTGGAGGATGACCTGGCTGAATCCGATGACTGCACCTTCGCTGTAGTCCTTTACAAGTCCTTCTCCGCTCTGGTGCTCCCTGTAGACAGAGTCCATCAGCGGACCTCCCCAGAAGCGGATGGATGCGGATTTGTCCTCCGCATAGAGTCCCCTCATGAGGTTGGAGCCGTGAAGGTCGCCGGATGCCTCTCCCGCTATGATGTAGTATTTCATAGTGAACTAAAAGTCCCTGTCCAGGCCGAAAGAGAGCATCCTCTGGATCTCGGTCTGGTCCGAATTGAAGGCGTTGTGGGCCGAAACCGTGATGTATCCCTGGGCGAGGAAGTGATGGTCTGCATCGGACGGGTTCTCCTCGTTGTCAACAAGGGTGCCGATCATCATGTAGAGCTTCTCGCCATCTTCGGCATGGACTTCCCTCGGGTCCCCGTAGAACTTGGACAGGTCCCCGAATTTTTTGAGATACTCCGGGTCCCACTCATGGAATTCCCTTACCCAGTGGCTGTATCCCATGGATGCCACCCTTATTCCCTTCACTTCCTTTTTAGGGGAGGGGAAGTTTACGTCGTAGTAGATTCCGTAGCGTGGCCTTCCCATCGTGACGAGGGATTCGACAATCGAGGGGAAATGCTTTTCTACATGCGAGAAGTCGGCATCGTGACTGATGTCGTCAAGGGAGACTCCTATTGCATGGATACCGTAGACTGCGGCTTCGGCTGCTGCGCCGAGGGTGCCGGAGTAGCAACCGGCCGAGGATGCGTTTGAGCCGTGGTTGATGCCGGATACGACTATGTCCGGTTCGACTCCGAAGGGAGAGAAGTTCATCGCGAACTTTACGCACGAGGCGGGTGTGGCGTCAAGGTATGCCCAGCTTATCCCGTCCTCCGTCCCGAGGTCCTTGTAGGCTATGGGTTTCATTCCAATCGATACGGACATTCCCGTACCTGACTGGTGGCGCTTGGGGGCTATTACCGCCACGTCTCCGAACCTTTTCATTATCCTGGCAAGAGTCCTTATCCCCTTGGCTGAATATCCGTCGTCGTTGGTTATGAGTATCTTCATATTGAGTGGATCCTCGGATAAATCGTTTAAAGTTTCTCTACTGGTGCAAAGATATCCATTTTTAGGCGTTTTGCACGGCAAGTTGCACTGTTTTTGCAGTATGGAAACATCGGAAAGGCGTCAAGAAAGCCTCCCTGAAATCTAAACCAAAAGCCTTGCAAGCTACATGATCAGACTTGGCATCAACGGATTTGGCCGCATCGGCCGCATGGTGCTTCGCGCCGCAGTTGAGAATTTTTCAGATGAAGTTCTGGTAGTGGGCATAAACGACCTGCTGGACCCGGGATACCTGTCGTACATGCTGAAGTACGATTCGGTGCACGGAAGGTTCTCCCATGATGTGAGCGTCGATGGCAGCGACCTTGTGGTGGACGGCAGGCGCGCGCGCCTTTTCAGGGAGATGGATCCGGCGAACCTTCGCTGGGGGGATGTCGGGTGCGACGTGGTAGTCGAGGCTACGGGACTGTTCCTTACCGACGAGAAGGCCAGAAAGCATATAGACGCGGGGGCGAAGAAGGTCATAATGAGCGCTCCTTCGAAGGACGACACTCCGATGTTCGTATTCGGCGTGAACGACTCCGCTTATGCAGGGCAGGACATCATCTCGAATGCTTCCTGCACCACCAACTGCCTTGCGACTCTTGCAAAGGTGATTGACGACGGCTTCGGGTTCGTCCGCGGACTGATGACAACCGTCCATGCCACGACGGCATCCCACAAGACCGTTGACGGCCCCTCGAAGAAGGACTGGAGGGGCGGCCGCGGAATCCTCGAGAACATAATCCCTTCGAGCACCGGGGCGGCAAAGGCCGTCGGAAAGGTGCTCCCTTCCCTCGAGGGCAAGCTTACCGGGATGTCTCTCAAGGTGCCTACCTCGGATGTGTCATTTGTGGACCTTACGGTGGAGATAGCAAAGCCCTCGACATATGAAGATGTGTGCCAGGCCATGAAGGAGGCTTCGCAGGGGAGCCTCTCGGGAGTGCTCGGCTATACTGACGAGCCGCTCGTTGCAACCGACCTCCGCGGCGATCCCCATACGGCGATATTCGACCAGAATGCGGGAATCCAGCTGGACCCTACGTTCATGAAGATATGCGCCTGGTATGACAACGAGTGGGGCTACTCCAACAAGGTCCTCGAGATGGCGAAGGTGATTGCAGGGTAGGGCCTTGGAAATGTGAAAAAAAGGCCGCCATTTTTACTAATGTTCCGCTATGCGGATTCAAGAAATATTAGTAAATTTGTAAGCTCAAAACGGGAAAACGGTTACAAAAACTCATGATGAGTTTCTGCCGTCCCGCAAGATTGGAAAAAGAAAACGAATATTACATAAACCATTTTTAATTTTTTAATAAAACATGACAAAAGTAGCAATTAACGGTTTTGGCCGTATTGGTCGCCTCGCATTCCGTCAGATGTTCGAGGCTCCTGGTTATGAGGTAGTCGCTATCAACGACCTTACAAGCCCCAAGATGCTTGCACACCTTCTGAAGTATGACACCGCACAGGGTGGCTTCGCAGGCAAGTTCGGCGAGGGAAAGCACACCGTATCCCACAAGGATGCAGTTCTCGCTGAGGATGGCAAGACAGTCGTTACCCCCGGTTCCATCACTGTTGACGGAAAGGAGATCACCATTTACGCAAAACCCAACGCAGCCGACCTCCCTTGGGGAGAGCTTGACGTAGACGTAGTTCTCGAGTGCACAGGTTTCTACACATCCAAGGCTAAGAGCCAGGCCCATATCCAGGCTGGTGCAAAGAAGGTTGTCATCTCCGCTCCCGCTGGAAACGACCTTCCTACCATCGTTTACAATGTAAACCACAAGACCCTTACCCCTAGCGACACCATCATCAGCGCCGCTTCCTGCACCACCAACTGCCTCGCCCCCATGGCTGCAGCTCTTAACGGTTACGCTCCCATCGTATCCGGTATCATGTCTACCATCCACGCCTACACCGGTGACCAGATGATCCTCGACGGTCCTCAGCGCAAGGGTGACCTCCGTCGTAGCCGCGCCGGCGCTTGCAACATCGTTCCTAACTCGACAGGTGCTGCAAAGGCTATCGGTCTCGTTATCCCCGAGCTCAACGGAAAGCTCATCGGTTCCGCTCAGAGGGTTCCTACCCCTACCGGTTCCACCACCATCCTCATCGCTGTAGTAAAGGGCAAGGATGTTACCGTTGAAGGCATCAACGCTGCCATGAAGGCTGCCGCCAACGAGTCCTTCGGATACAACGAGGACCAGATCGTTTCTTCAGACGTTATCGGCATGAAGTTCGGTTCCCTGTTCGACGCTACCCAGACCATGGTATCCAAGATCGATGACGACACCTATCAGGTTCAGGTCGTTTCCTGGTACGACAATGAGAACTCCTACACTTCTCAGATGGTTCGCACAATCAAGTATCTCTCCGAGCTCAAATAAGTCTCGAATAAGTAGATAAGATAAGAAGATGGGTGATCGGGAAATTCCGGTTACCCTTCTCTTTTTTACCCTATTGCGAAAAACGGGTTGATCTACTTTTTGCGGAAAATTACTCCGCCTTCGTCTATGGTGCACAGTAAAACGTTATTTTTGTACACGTAGACACCACTGAATATCTTGTATTGCTGCAACGTCATAAAAATAGAATGTTCAGGTCCAGAGGTATTCACTCACTCTGCAAAGAATAGCGGCAACTCGTCCCTCTCTTGCAGAAAGACGGTACTGAGAATGTCAATGTGCTCGTTTTGAGGCTTTATGATGCACTCAATAGCGGTGATGTAGACTCTTTCATTTCTGAAATGCAGACCTTTATTGCCGGAATGTACTATGAGTTTTTCGAAAATACCGAACAGGCCTTCCAATCCGTCTTCTACATTGTGAGTGTATTGCTCGGAGCTGAAACCAAACCCGAACTCCATACCAACAGGGGCAGGATTGACCTTGTTACGCAGACAAAAGGCTACATCTACATATTCGAGTTCATACTTGACGGGACTCCCGAGGATGCTCTTGCGCAGATTAAGGAGAAGGGATATGCCGATCAGTGGAAGACAGACAGGAGGGAAAAGTTCCTTGTGGGGGTTAATTTCTCTTCAGAGGAGCGTAACATACCCGATGGGGGATGGATTATTGAGATATCGAGATGATTCGTTCACATTGAAATTACTGGTCACCCCCTTCTTTTTTATATGTGCATCCGTTAGACGTAGCGGATCTTTCTGCAGAACTCTTCCTCGTACCTCCTGAATACTGACGGAAGAACTTCACTCAGCCTTTCACTGTCAAAGTCGCCCATGAACTGGACTTGTTCCTTTGTGGGATTATAGCTGTCAATGGCGCTGGAGAACTTCCGGACAAGGCTTCTGAACTTCCATTCCAGGGGGAGTGTCTTTTGAAGGGTGAGGGGAGTTGCAGCTTCAAGGAAGATGTTCCATGTCACGCAGTTCAGCGCTCCACCATATTCTACGACCTCCTTTGCCGGTATTGGAACGGTCTTGCAGGATGGAAGGGCCGCGGAAATCTGCTCCATGGCCTTTTCGTCATCAGGCTTATCCAGCTGCGGGACCAGGGCGAGGTTCCCGACCCTCAGGAAGTTCACATAGGCCCACGCCGATTCGTTTTTCCTGTCAAGGCGGAGCTCCACCACGTTGAACCTCTTTTCCAGAATTTGCAGGAACTTTCTGCGGTAGTAGTATGAGAAGGCCCTGTAGTCAGTAATGATTACCGTGCCGTCGCCGACGAAATGTACGATTCCGTCGCTGTGCCCGAAGATTTCCGCCCTGTCCCATGGAAGGAAGATGATTTCGGATTCGAAAGCCTCCTCAAGGGCGCGGACGACCTGCTCCCTTGTCATGGAAGGATTCTCGTAGAACACCTTTTCCGTCATGATGATTGCCCCATCGCATTTTACGGTGTTTCCTCCGTCAATGACAAGTCCAAGCTCGATGCCAGGTGATGCGACTATGCCCTTTGTCCGGTATCGGTGATCCTTATTGTGCTTCACAAGGTAGTCAGGGGCGAATTCAAAGGATACGAACCTGTCCTCTGAAACCTGGACTGGCATGTAGTCCCTGCACCAGATATCGCTGGTGATGCAGTCAAGTGTCTGGAAAGAAAGCCCTTTTTCGGATGATACGGCCCTTTCGATGCTGGCGAATGTGTTTCCATATCCCTTCAGGAGAGGGGAGACGAAAACAGTGTTTGCATGGGAGTCGTCTATCATGGCCGTGGGCTTTTTCAGTTTCTGTGCTTGAGAGACTGAGCCCATGACGGGTATTGGTGCATGGATGCCGGCTTCAGGTATTCTTTCGTGCCCATTGCACGATGGAACCTGTTTCCTGTTGAAGGTAGAATCATCTTTGCGCGATATCATGTTGATGCAAAGATAGGCCTTCAAAGTGAGATAGGCAAAGAAGTTTTGTTAAGAATTGTTAAGATTATTCAAATATTTATTAATTTACAATTATATTTATTAAATAAATAATAAGAATATATAAATCAAATTGAATAGCAGATGCTATCTCTTCTTCACATCGAGGTCCACCTTCCCCTTTATACCGTAGATTACTGCCTTGCATGAGAGCTGCCAGTATTCCCAGTCATCCCTCATGGGATAGGGGGTTTCATAGTGCGCAATCCAGAGGGGGTAGCTATTAATGAGGTCCTGCGACAGATGGTTTTTGGCAAAGCTCTCATATGTATATATTATGGGTTTCTTGCCGTAGTGCTTCTCCACTATCTCAAGCCATTTGCGGCATGCTGCATTGAGTTGCTCATTGGTGCAGCCCTTGTGGATGTCCTCTATGTCAAGAACCGGAGGAAGGTCCTTGTAGCGCATTGTCCCTACCGTGCGTATGAAGTTCTCCGCCTGGGTCGCAGGGTCGTAGTTCGTCCGGAAGAAATGGTACGCTCCTCTCTTTATGTTGACCTTTCCTGCGTTTTCCCAGTTATCTTTGAAATTGTTGTCTACGAATGTCACGGCTTCCGTAGCCTTCATGAATACAAAGTCCACGGGGAAGATCTCCTTGGAACTCATAAGGTCCTTTGTCGTATGGCCTGACGGATCCACCATCACGTACAGGGAGTCCCAGATTATGTCATCCCCGTTGTGGACGGATATGTCGATTCCGTAGCTGTACGACCCCTTGAGAATCCCTTCCGGGATGGAGTCTCCGCTGCTGGGACCCTGGTCGATGACTTCGATTACCCTTTTGACAGGCCATATGAGAATCAGCAATATGATCAGTCCTCCTATTATCATCACTCTTTTGTCCGAGCGGGAGTACTGGGAGAACTTGCGGCGCTTTTTCCTGGCCTTCTTTCCTGATTTGCCCTTGGGGTCCTTCTTCGAAGATGAGCCGGTGGAGCTGCCTGAAGCCCCGCCGGTGGATGCGTCTTTACCGTTTCCGTAATGCTTCGCCCAGTACGAGCTCACGCCTTTTGATGATTCCTTCTCTGCCATATGCGTATTTTATTGGCAAATTTAGCTATTTTTGGCCATGGAACATACAATCCTTTACGTTCATGGTATGGGAGGGGGAGGTGACAGCCGCATTCCTTCGATACTTTCCGAGAAAGTCAACAGCTCTTCTCCCGAGGGCAGGAGCATCCGCGTCGTAGTGCGGACATACCCTTTCAATCCGGCTGAGGGATGGGATAAGGTCAGCTCATGGTACGATTCCCTTAGGCCCTCCCTTGTCATAGGGGAGTCAATGGGGGCGGTACACGCCCTCGCCCTTGAAGGGGTCCCCCATATAATGGTATCTCCTGCAATCGGCGTGGCCCCGATGTTTACGCTTCTTTCCCACACTGTCTTCATCCCTGGTGTCACCCCTCTTTGCGACTGGATATGGAAGCCCCGTGAGGGAGACCGGCAGGCGCTTCATTTCACAAGGGAGAATCTTTCCGGATGGATGCAAGCCCAGGAGCGGTTCCTCTCAAGATCCCCTCTGAGCGGTTCAAAGGACTATTTCTTCGCATTTTTCGGAAAAAGGGACCACTACCGCAAGTACAGCGTAGTCAACATATCAAAGTGGAAGAAGTATTACGGAGAGGATTCATGCTTCATATACAATGGGTCGCATTTCATGGAGAACGAGTATGTGGAATCCCTTCTCATCCCGAAAATTCATGAAGTCCTTGGAAATGTCGAAAAGAATCTCTAATTTTGAAAAATTAAAAATTAGAAATATCACTCATCATTAATTCACGACATTATGGATCTAAAAGGGACAAAGACCGAAAGAAACCTAAGGGAGGCCTTCGCAGGGGAGAGCCAGGCCCATACCAAGTATCTCTACTACGCTTCAAAGGCGAAAAAGGACGGCTTCGTGCAGATAGGAAAGCTCTTCGAGGAGACCGCCCTTAATGAAAAGGAGCATGCCAAGATATGGTTCAAGCTCCTTCACGGAGGAGAGATGCCTTCCACGCAGGAGAACCTTTCCGATGCCGCAGCGGGAGAGAACTACGAATGGACCGATATGTACGAGTCCTTTGCAAAGGAGGCAAGGGAGGAAGGCTTCACCGAGATAGCGTCCCTCTTTGAGAAGGTCGGCGCCATAGAGAAGACACATGAGCAGAGGTATCGCCGCCTTCTAGACAACATACAGAAGGAGAGGGTGTTCTCCCGTGACGGGGACGCCATCTGGGAGTGCTCGAACTGCGGACACATAGTGGTAGGGAAGAAGGCTCCCGAGGTATGTCCTGTATGCAAGCATCCAAGGAGCTACTTCCAGCTTAGGGCTGAAAACTACTAGTCTTCCAAAGGCTATACAGTAAAAGGGGCGGACCTTACGGCAGGGTTCGCCCTTTTCTTCTATTGGGTAATGATTGAAAAAGGCTATATTTGCAAGGAAGAAAAAATACTCATTTCAGCAAAGCCAGATGAAAAGATTTCACCTCATGCTAGCGGCGGCCCTCATTCTTGCCGGCTGCACCAATTCATCAAAGACCAAGGTTGTCGGAGACATTTCCGCATATGACGCTCCTGATACCGTCTATGTATACCAGATGGGGGACGAGACCCCCATGAAGGTTCCTGTAAAGGAAGGCAAGTTCTCCTTCGAGGTGCCTACGGACAAGACTTCGGGCTGCTTTGTCGGCGCCCCTGACGATCCTTCCATGCTTGGCATTTTCGTTCCGGAGGGAGGAACCGTAAGGGTAAGCCGCAATCCCGACGGGGAGCTTATTGTGAAAGGCAGCGGAAAGCAGTCCCTTACGGATGCCCTCCAGGATTTCTACATGACATATGACGGAATAGCCCGCAGGTTCTCAGCCATCGCGGATTCCCTCTATGAAAAAGGTGCGGTAACCAAGGAGAACGAGGAGGAGACTTTTGCTGATCTGGATGCCAAGTACCTGGACGAGGTTGCGGCTCTCTGCGAGAAGACCGCTTCTTCAAACAAGGACAATTTCGTCGGTCTCACGGCAGTAGAGTCCCTCGCCAATGCGGCAGGCGTCGAGAGGGTGCGCTCTCTGGTTGGCGTACTTGACCCTGCGCTATGGGAGAAGGACGGCTACAAGGACCTCAAGAACATGGTGGACGCCATCGGCGCCACCGAGGAGGGGAAGATGTTTGTTGATTTCTCGGTGGCTCAGAGCGACGGCAGCGAGGCCAGCCTTTCCGACTACGTCGGCAAGGGAAAGTACGTTGTCCTTGATTTCTGGGCAAGCTGGTGCGCCCCTTGCGCGGCTGAGCTTCCCACCTTGAAACAGATAGCTTCCCGCTACCCTGGCGACAAGGTCGCTCTGGTCGGTGTCGCCGTATGGGACGACGAGGCGGAATCCAGGCGCTTCCTCTCGGAGGAGAACATCACCTGGCCCCAGATTCTCGGAGTACAGGGCGAGGCTTCCATCTTCTACGGGGTGCAGACCATACCCCATATGATTCTCTTCGGCCCTGATGGAATCATCCTCAGGCGCTCCGCCCATGCTTCCGACATAATGGAGGCTCTGGACAAGGCTCTGAAGTAGCTTTCTCCACCCTTCCGATAAAGAAAAATGAAAGGCCCCGCGAACTGCGAGGCCTTCTTCCTTAATAGCTAGTCGGGCTAGTATACATTTGTATAGATGACTCCGTTGTGGGGGGCAGGATCGGTACCCCTAAGGCGGAACATCTCCTCCACTGTCAGGAACTCGAAGCCTCTTGCCTTCAGTTCGGGGATTATGATATCAAGGGCTTCGGCCGTAGCCTCGTTGCCTTCGAAGTCATGCAGAAGGAGGATGTCTCCGTCCTGAACTTCAGAAAGAACCCTTTCGGCTCTCATCTTGGCGGTCACCTTCTCTTCCCAGTCCTCGCATCCTCTTCCGCAGATGAACGTGAGGGGGATTGTCCTGTACATCTTCTCATCTACGTTGATGTACGGGGGACGGAAGTAGCGGGGAGCCCTGCCGGTGTATTTCTCGACAAGGGCGCTGGTCCTCTCGATCTCATCTGCAATCTGCTCCTCAGATAGCTCCGGCATCGACGAATGGGTGAACGAATGGTTCTCAACCTGGCATCCCTGCTCCACGGCCCTTTGCATCATCTTTGCGCTCTGCTCGTTGATGTTCTGTCCGATTACAAAGAATGAGCCCCTCACGCCGTGCTTCTTCAGGACGTCCAGCATGACAGGCGTAGTCTTCGTGTTCGGACCATCGTCAAATGATAGGCAGACGTACTTTGGAAATTTCACCGGCATGCTGGCAAGCCTTCCGGCAAGGGCGTAGGCCATTCTCTTGTGCCCTGGTGTATTGGGGTGGAGACGGTCCGTCTCGGCGTTCCTGAAATACCCCGCCTGGCTGTCAAGCATGGGGTAGAGTCCGCTCTCCGAAGCCAGGTCGATGACGGGGATGGCCCAGAGCACTCCGGCATCCTTTACGGCCTGCATGTAGTCTTCGATGAAAAGCCCCTGCCCGTTGGAGTAGGACTCGTCCGGCTGGATGTTGTCATCCCCGAACGTTGCGTAGCCTCTGTGAAGGGGAGTGAGGAATATTATCTGCTTTCCGGGGAACGTCTCCTTGAGGTACTTCATTGCGCAGTTGAGCCTTCCCTTGAAGGTGTCCTCGGAGAGCACCATCGTCCTTTTCTTTCTCTGGACCATCACATGCCCGTCCTCTTCCACGGAAGCTTCCTCTGTCGTGTAGAACTCTCCCATGGGGATGGATGCATTGTAGTCGTTGGTGCCGGCGAACACTATGATTGCGTCAACCTCGGAGCCGTGCTCCTCGAGGAGCTTCTTCCCCTGGGGAACAATCTGGTTCATGCGGTTGCCGTTGATTCCATACACGTACGGGGTTATCCCCAGCATCTCGGAGAGGAAGTTCCAGTATGTGTTGTTTGTCTTTTCCACCTGGCGCTCATCTGTTATCGAGTCGCCGAGGAATGCCACCTTCGCTCCGTTCCACTGGCTCTTGAAAAGAGGCTGCGAGAATGCCGGCGAAAGTGTAAGGAACAGCCCTGCGAAAAGGGCTATCATGCGTCTTGGTGTCATAATCCGTGTGGGTAGGGCGCCCTATTTGAGGGGAAAGAGCGCGAAGAATATGTTCATTAGGATGTATACCGTGAAGGAGGCCAGCACGATCATCGACCAGTTCGCCCCCAGGACGGCTACCACTATTGCGATTATTGCAACTATCGAAAGGAATGCCGTGCGCATCATCCCTGTTCTGGTATCGGATTTCTTCCCGCCTCCGAACTTCATCGAGAACATAGGGATCTCGCTGACAAGGAGCGCCGAAAGGACTATCGAGAGCACCGGGATGAACCATGCGCCAGAGCACAGTGTGGCTAGCCTTCCGCCGGGGTTTGCGGCCACGAAGTAGCATAGCGATGCGCATATCAGCGCAGCCGAAGGCGTGGCGAGACCTATGAACCCGTCCTTCTGCCTGGGGTCAAGGTTGAACTTGGCGAGGCGCACTGCCGAGAAAACAGCCAGTATAAGGGGAATGAAGCATATCCACTCCCATCCGGAAGCCTTCATGAGGGCGTAAAGCATAAGCGAGGGAAGGACTCCGAAGCTAACCATGTCGGCAAGGGAGTCAAGCTCTCCTCCGATTGGGGAGTGCGCATCCAGCAGCCTTGCCGCCAGCCCGTCGCAGAAGTCGAATACGCAGGCTCCCAGCATAAGGGGGAAGGCTACGTCTATCCTTCCGCGGAGAGTGAAAATCACCCCGAGGAGTCCGCAGAGCAGATTTATCGAGGTGATAGTGTTCGGTATGTGTTTCTTCAAAGACATCTCTACCTGATGCCGAGTTTGTCCTTGAGGGCCTTGGGGAGGGCGTCCTTGTGGACCATGAAGTCAATGGCCTTCGCCTTGCAGAAGTTCTCGGAAATGTACCAGATGCCGTTATACTTGCCGCTCTCGCCCCAGGAGTTCTTGATCATGAGGTAGCGGTTGCCGTATTGGTCCTTGGCGATTCCGTAGGCGTGCATTCCGTGGTCGTCGGTGGTGGTCTTCTCATCGAAGCCCTTCTGGCGGCTCTCCTGAGTCACTTCAAGCTCCTTGGGAGCCTCGGGGGCTGATGCCTCCGCACTGGGATCGTCAGCCTTGCCGACCCACCTTTCCTGGTCGGAGCCGGAGGTGCTCTTTACGGAAGTGTCCAGAAGAAGGGCGGTTCCCCTGCGGGTGAAACCGACTTCCGAAACGTCACCGCCCCATGTGGTGGTGTATCCGTGCTCGAGTGCGTAGAACCATGCGTCCATGAACTCGTCCAGGGGCACGTTGTATGCCTGGTCGCCCCTCCAGTTGTCGCACACCTCGATGGCGAACTTGGTGTAGAAGGGATGGTGGGTGAAGGATGTTAGGGTTACGTAGTCGCTCTCCTTGAGCTTATATGAATCCCTGTAGCTCTGGGGAGTGTAGCTCTTTCCCTTGTAGGTGAACTCGGTGGGGCATTCTCCGAGGTAGGCGTCCATTATAGCCTTGAATCCAGTCTTCCAGGCGGGGGAGAGGGTCCTGTTGGGGTTCTTCGCTATGGCCTCCACATATGACTTCGCGGCTGCGTCAAGCTCTCCGTGCACGGGAAGCTCGGTGCCGTAGTTGTTGCCTTTCATGATTTCCTGGGGAACCAGGCCGTAGTCGTTCATCACATGCAGTACATCCTCGCACTCGCTGCCGGCTGCAAAGTTGAGATGGCCGTCCAGACGGATGTACTTGTCAGCGCGGTCCTGGTAGGAGTGGCTTACGATGAACATCTCGGAAAAGTCGGGATAGTCTTCCGGCTTTAGGTTGTTTATCCTTATGGCCTCGCTCTCAAGGAAGGAGATGGCCGAGAAGCACCAGCAGGTGCCGCTGCGGTTCTGGTTCTTGATGGAAGTGATGGGATTCTCCTTCACGGTCGTGAAGGTGAGTCCCGGATCTTTCTGGGGAGGCCTCTGCTGCGCAAATGATGCCGTGCAATAGAATGCTGCGGCCACGATGGCGATACTCTGGAGTTTCATGAAAAATAAATTTATTAAATTCCGAATTATATTATATGTGCTTTGCACAAAGTACAAACTTACCAAAAAAATCTTTTTCGTGCAAAAAACAAAAGGTTCCGTGACCTTCGCACGTGTGCGGGCCAGTTCTTGCCTTTGCCGTTGTGCGCACTTTGACGTTTTTTTTCACTATCTTCGCTTGCGCAGGGAACGATGTGGGAAGGTGAGCGGCCTTCTCTCTCTCCCGGAGAATGCCCTGGCGCCCATTGCTACGGTGACAGGCTATCAGCATCCAATGGATGCCGAGGGGTAAGTGAAAGGAAAACAATGTGTCATACAATAAGTTAGGTAAAGAGCAATGAAAAAGGTGATTCTGGCGGCTGCTGCCGCTGCCCTGGCCGCTTTGGCCGTATCATGTTCCCAGGGGACGGGAAATAACCCAAATACAAACTCAAAGTCTATGACGGAGAACTCTTTTGACAGGGCGAAGATACTTTCCGAAGCCCAGAAGTACTTTTCAAATGACGGCGGCCTCCTTCTCTGTGCGGGAGACGGGGAGAAGAGCAATGCAATGACAATAGCATGGGGCGCTCTGGGCACCCTGTGGCAGAAACCCGCACTGACCGTGTATGTCGCCGAAGGGAGGTATACCTACTCTTTCATGGAGAAGGCCAAGTACTTCACAGTGATGCAATTCAAGGATAAGGACGTGCTGCGTTACATGGGGACAAACAGCGGAAGGGATGGCGACAAGGCTGCGCACCTTGGCCTTCACACCCTTTACACTGAAAACGGAACTCCCTACTACAAGGAGGCCGACCTGGTGATAGAGTGCCGCCTGATGTACAAGGCGCCTTTCGATCCGGAGGGATTCACCGACGAAGTCCCGAAAAAATTCTACGAAGGATTCAAGGCGGGATACCACCATATGTACATAGGAGAGATAGTAGACACTATCGTGAAGAAATAGGCTCCGCACATGCGGTTGTCATCTCCATCCGGCTGCCTTCATCGGTCAGGCCGGATTTTTCTTCCCAGTGCCCGATGAAGTCCTTGCTGAGGGATATCGAGAGCGTCTTGCCCCTTAGGTACCCTTCTGAAAGGTACCACACGCCGCCAAATCTACCTTTCTTTCCCCAGGAATTCTTGGCCATGGCGTAGCGGTTCCCGTTCTGGTCTCTTGCGATTCCGAAAAGGTGCATCGCATGGTCGTCGGTGGTCTTTCCCCTGTCAATGCCCCTCTGCCTTTCCTCCGCAGAGATTTCCTCTTTTCCCGGCGGGATGGATTCCAGGGCTACGCCGCTTTTCAGGAACCCGTTCTCGGAAATGTCTCCAAGCCAGGTCAATGTGAAACCTTCTTCCAGGGCGTGCCAGATGATGTCCGTCATGTAATCAAGGTCGATGTTGAAGGCTGACAGGGAGAAATGGTTGTCAGGGCTCTCTATCAAGGTCCAGCAGAAATACAATTGCCCTGTGTCGGAGCATAGGGTGATGAATTTGGATGGATCTATCCCCAGGTGCTTCATATAGGAGCGTGGCGAATAGCGTACTCCTTCGACTTCGAACCTTCTAGGCGGCTCTCCGATGCTGGATGAGAGGATGTCTCTTATTCCATCCATCATATCTTCGATCTTATCTTCAATGTCCTTGTCTTCAATGTCGCTTTCGCAAAGTTTCTTCGCCTTTTTGGCATATTCCACAATTTCATGGTCCATCTTCGTGTGGTCGAGCTTAGATGGAAGGACGTTTTCAGGGCATACCCCGTAGCGCGAGGCAAGAACGAATACGTCTTCGCATTCGCCCCTCGGGGAGAAACTGGGGATGTCTTCGTAAAAGTAAAGCCGTGCTTTTTCAATGAAAGAGCAAAAGACGAAGTAGTCCTCCGACAGGATGGGGCATTGCTCCACCGGAATGGACGGATCCATCCTCATTGTCTCGCTCTCCAGAAAGGATGTGGAAGCGTAGCTCCAGCACGTGTTCCCTTTCCCCTGGTTGCGGACCGGAGTTATTGGATTCTGGATGACTGTAGTAAAGACAAGGGAATCGGCATAGGCGGAAAATTCCTTCCTTGACGGCCCCTTGGAGCATCCGTCAAGAAGCGTGCACCCTGCAACGAAGAGGGCGGCAAGATGATATGGCCTTATGGTAAGCATTCCTGAGGCTGAAATCCTAGTCTAGACAGGTTTCTCCTACGCCGCTTAGACACTTCAAGGCTCCTCGAAGGGATTCTGTGATGTTCCTTTTTGCGGTCTCCTTCTCCATGGCAAGCGAAAGGGGAGTACCTTCGGGTGTCACCTGGATTACGGAGTCGAACCCTGCCTCCCTCAGGAGGAACTCGTCTTCGACCTTGCCGGCTAGAAGGATTGCCTTCCTTGAAGGGTCTCTCCCGAATAGGGGGTCCCTGTCCCTTACGTATTCAAGGACGCCAAGTGGAGTCTTTCCCTGGAGAGTCTGCCGGTCGGTTTTCCCTTCTCCGGTGACCAGGATGTAGGGGCCTTCAAGGTATGACTGGAAGTCCACTATGTCGAGGAACCCTTCTATGCCGTTTTTAGCCTTTGCGTGCAGGACCGCAATGGCCGCGGCTCCGATTCCGCCTGCCGCGCCTGCTCCAGGAACCTCTCCGACCGGGAATCCGCAGTATCTCGAATACAGGGCTGATATCGAGTACAGCCATCCGTCAAGCGACAGGGCCATCTGCTGCCCTGCGCCTTTCTGCATGGAGTAGGAGAGTGCCGCTCCGCCCCTTCCGTAGAGTGGTGCCGCGACATCGTGGAATACGGTGAACCTTACTGAAGACAGTCCTCTGTGCCTGTGGTCCGGGTCGATGGATGTGATGTTTGCAAGAACGGGGTTCTGGACCATTCCCGAAGGGGTCGAGAAGCGGTAGCCGAGGGCCTGCAGCATGCCTATGCCGGCATCGCAGGTTGCGCTTCCGCCCATTCCGATCCAGATTGATTCGACACCTTCGTCGATTGCGTCGGAAATCAGCTCCCCGCTTCCGTAGGAAGATGCGTACAGGGGATTGCGTCTCTGTTCGGGAACAAGGGTGAGGCCGCTTGCGGATGCTATGTCTATGACGGCCACCTCGCCGCCATGGACTATTCCGTAGGATGCATCTATGGGATTGCCCATAGGGTCGTGGACCCTTGCCGTCTTCCTCTTTCCACCAAGGGCGGAAGTGAGAATTTCGCTGAACCCTTCACCTCCGTCGGATACGGGAACTTCGATTACGGTATCATCCCTGTCGAACGCCCTGGCGGCCGCCTTCTCTGCTTCGGAAGAGGAAAGGCAGCCCTTGAAAGAGTCAATTGCAAGTATCGCTCTCACTCTTCCCTATATAATTATAGAGTGCGTCCGGGGTAGGCCTTTAGACCTTCCTCGAGCACCTTCATTGCCTTGTGCAGTTCGGGTATCTCAAGGACGTAGGCGATCCTTACCTGGTTCAGACCCTTTCCCGGGGTGCTGTAGAATGTCTTCGCGGGGGTTATCTGCACGGTCTGCCCTTCGTATCGGAAGTCGGTGAGCATCCACCTCGCGAAATCCTCCGCATCGTCTACGGGCAGGGATACGATTGTGTAGAATGCTCCCTGGGGAGTGGGGGTGAACACTCCTTCCATCGCATTTAGCGCGCCGATGGTGTAGTCTCTTCTTCGGATGTACTCCTCCTTTACGGCCTGGAAGTACTCCTTTGGCGTATCGAGGGCGCCAAGGGCCGCTATCTGGCCGTATGCAGGAGGGCTCAGCCTTGCCTGTGCGTACTTGGTTGCGGCTGCAAGGACCTCGTGGTTCTTCGTGACTATCGTGCCTATCCTGGCTCCGCAGAGGTTGTACCTCTTGGATATGGAGTCCACCATCACGACGTTCTGCTCAAGGCCTGGAATGCTCATTGCCGAGAAATGCGGCTCGTCTGTGTAGCAGAACTCCCTGTAGACTTCGTCGGATATGAGGAACAGGTCATGCTTTCTGGCAATCTCTCCAAGGGAAAGGATCTCCTCTTTTGTGTAGAGCGTTCCTGTGGGGTTACCCGGATGGCTTATCATTATGGCCTTCGTCCTGGGGGTGACGAGCTTCTCGAACTCATCCATCGAAGGGACCTTGAACCCGTTGCGGATGTCTGTGGGGACGGGGCGGATTACGATCTCGTTCTCGATTGCGAAGGTATTGTAGTTCGTGTAGTAGGGCTCCATCAGGATGAGCTCGTCGCCGGGGTTCATGAGTATCTTCATGGCCATGTCAATAGCCTCGCTTCCGGCTACGGTGACGAGCAGGTCGTCAGGCGTGATGTCCACTCCGCAGCTCTTGTAATACCTGTTTGCAAATCCTTCCCTCAGTTCCAGAAGTCCGGCTGAATTCGTGTAGGACACGTGGTCCATGACGTGGTTTTTCACGGCATCCAAGGCGCACTGGGGACTCTTGATGTCGGGAGCGCCGATGTTGAGGCGGTATACCTTTACGCCCTGGCTCCGAGCCTTGTCTGCGAGGGGAATCATTTTACGGATGGCTGAAGCGGGGATGTCCGCTGCCCTTTTGGAAATACTTGCCATGTCGGATTGTTTTGGAAGTTAGTGGCGGACCCGGGAGCCCGTCAGTGCAAATTTAACAAAATGGAGTGTAATTTCCAGCACCATTGAAGGACAATTTCGCCATTGGCCACTGAGGACCGGCATACCTTGAAAATATGCATTTGCGTCTCATTGAAGATTCGCTGAAAGTAGTTATATTTGTGGGATAAGTGTTCTTAACAAAATAGGCTATGGCTACTTTCAGACAGATTGCTCTCAAGGATGCTGCCTCCCACAGTGCGCAGCGATTCTACCAGGAGGACGGCCCCATATCCTCCTACTTCGGCATGAACGTTTTCGACATCACCAAGATGCGCCGCTACATGTCGACCAATGCTCTTGACGCCATCCTTTCGGCTATCCGCGAAGGAAGCGAGATCGACCGAAGCGCCGCCAATGAGATCGCCACCGCGATGAAAACGTGGGCGATGGAGATGGGCGCTACTCATTTTTCGCACCTCTTCCAGCCCCTTACCGGAGCTACCGCTGAAAAACACGAGGCCTTCCTCTCCGTCCGTGACGGAAAGCCTTTTGAAAAGTTCAGCGGCAACGCCCTCGTACAGCAGGAGCCGGACGCTTCCTCATTCCCCAGCGGAGGGCTCCGCAACACCTTCGAGGCCAGGGGCTACTCTGCATGGGACCCCAACTCTCCCGTGTTCATCCTTGACGGGACCCTCTGCATCCCCTCCGTATTCGTTTCATATACGGGCGAGGCTCTTGACATGAAAGTCCCCAACCTCCGCTCCGCCCAGGCACTTGACGAGGCGGCAACATCTGTTTGCAACCTCTTTGACAAAAAGGTGAAGAGCGTGGGAATCAACTGCGGACTCGAGCAGGAGTACTTCCTCGTAGACGAGTCACTGTACAACGCGCGTCCCGACCTCAAGCTCTGCGAAAGGACGGTCATAGGCCACACTTCCGCTAAGGACCAGCAGCTCTCCGACCACTATTTCGGAGCGATTCCTGCAAGGGTGAGCGCCTTCATGAAGGACTTCGAGACCGAGGCTTACAAACTTGGAATAACCCTCCAGACAAGACACAACGAGGTGGCTCCCAACCAGTTCGAGTGCGCTCCCGTATTCTGCGAGCACACCCGTGCCATCGACCAGAACATGCTTCTGATGATAGTGATGCCGAAGGTTGCGGAAAAGCACCACTTGAAGGTGATCTTCCATGAGAAGCCATTCGACGGTGTGAACGGTAGCGGCAAGCACTGCAACTGGTCTCTTCAGACAGATACCGGCGTGAACCTTCTCTCCCCTGGGAAGACTCCCGCCAAGAACCTTGCATTCCTGGCGTTCTACTCCTCGATCGCAAGGGCCGTATACAAGCACAACCTCCTTCTGATGACAAGCGTATGCTCGCTTAACAACTCCTACCGCCTTGGCGGCCACGAGGCTCCCCCTGCGGTAATGAGCATATTCTCGGGCTCCGACCTGTCAAGGATATTCACCAGCATACTTAAGGAGGAGGACCTCCCGGATGCGAAGACCACCGCCGACAGCATAAAGATGGTCAGCAACATCCCCGACATCCATCCCGACAACACGGACCGCAACCGTACTTCTCCTTTCGCCTTCACCGGCAACCGTTTCGAGTTCCGCGCCCTTGGCTCTTCGATGAACCCCGCTGGAGCCGTGTACGTGCTCAATTCCATCGTGGCTGAGAGCCTGAGGGACTTCCGCAGCGAGACCGACAAGCTCACAAAGGAAGGAATGGATGTGCCCACCGCTGCCATGACTGTCATCAAGAAGTTCCTCGGCGAGGCGCGCAACGTCATGTTCGAGGGCAACGGATACAGCGAGGAGTGGCACAAGGAGGCAAAGGAGAGGGGACTCGAAGTGATAGACAATGTTCCCGAGGCCTTCAAGGTGTTCCTGAGGAAGGATACCATCGACATGTTCAAGAACCTCGGAGTCCTCACCCCCGCAGAGGTGGAGGCCCGCTACGAGGTTGCCAACGAGACATATGTAAAGAAACTCCAGATAGAGGCCAGGGTAATTGGTGACATCTGCCTCAACCACGTAATCCCTGCGGCCAACATCTACCGCAACATACTCATAAAGGGCATAAACGGTGCGAAGGAGGCTTTCGGGGACGAGTTCCAGAGCCTGTGCGAGAGCGAGATATCGACCTTCAAAAAGATATCATCCTATGTCAACTCGCTTTCCCAGAGCGTAAGCGAACTGGTGGAGGAGCGAAAGAAGGCCAACCGCGAGCCTGATATGGCAAAGAGGGCGAAAATCTACTCTACGGCCGTGATGGACCAGATGGCCAAGGTAAGGCGCAACGCGGACAAGCTGGAGATGCTGGTCGACGACGAGCTGTGGCCCCTGCCCAAGTACAGGGAGCTGCTGTTCTTCTAAGCCCAGTCTTTAAAAGCAGTTTTTAAATGATGCACGTATCAAGACACATGCAAAGGACATTGGCAGCCGCCCTTGCAGGAGCCCTTCTCCTGATGGCACCTTCGTGCGCAAGACGGGGCATTTCCACCGAAGGCGACATATGCCAGTATGCAAGGGACGTACTTGCCGACACTTCGGCCAGGGCGTTCCACCTTCTTCGGGACTTCGACCCCAAGGACCCGGAAGGCTCGATAGCAATAGTGGGGGAGCCGGGCGAAGTCATGGCGATAACCGAGTACATGCTCTCATGCGACCGCTACTCGAATATCTCCGGAGCGACCACCCCGGACGGGCTTCCGGATTTTTCCGGCGAGACCCTTTCCCCTGTCCTTGACATAGCCAACAGCCCCTATTCCAAGCTTTGCCAGGGGGAGGACGGGTTGCCTCTTAGGGAGGTCGCCGTGCGCAACTTCCTTTCGTGCCTTGATACCGTGTGCTACATGACGATACTGGACACCGTCCCTACGGTGCCCCGGCAGAAGGCCAAGATGGTGGTCCTTTCATGCTCATACACTGCAGCCTTCGGGCTCTCCGACATCGACACCCTCCGCTCCCTTTCCGGTAGTGACATCCCTATTGTCTCCGCACCCAATGCGATGGTGAGGTATTCCTGCGCCCATGCCGGGAACAAGGATGTGAACATAGGGGTGTGGGCGTCAAAGGAGATACTCCTTTCGGGAGTCTACGCTTCCGTTTTCACAAGGGAGTCTGAAAGAAGGGGCCTTGGAAAGATCCCCTACGAGGTGTTCAGCGCTGATTCGGCTTCCGATGTGAAGGGAAGGTTCACCGAGTTCCTGCACAGGTACTCCCTCTCCGGCAACACCGCGAAGCTTACCAGCCTCATAATAGACGACCCTTCCGTCCCGCTTTCCGAGCTGGAGGAGGTCGTAGACAGGATGAGGACTTCGGATGACGACAGGGACATAGCCTATTCATCCATGCTTTCGGATGATTTCGTGTGCGTGGATCCCAGTACCGCCATAGCCTGGTCATGCTTCCGCCAGATGCGCTCGGCCAACACCTTCACCCACGCCGTAGCCTATCCCGACATGAAGGGGTACGCCACCGCAAAGAGGGAGGACGGAGAGTCCTACGTGATGGTGGAGCTCCTTGACAGATACCTGCCTTCCTCGCTTGCGCTTGAGATGGAGGAGAAGGCCCCCAACATGTTTTCACTGTATGTTCGTTGAGACGATTACTCCCGAGGAGATAGAGAAGATGCCCCACGCTTCGTTCCCGGGGAGCATACACCTGATTGACAGGAGGGGACGCGAGTTCGACGAGGCCGTCGAGCACCTGCGCACTTTCGATGCAATCGGGTTCGATACCGAGTCCAGGCCCTGCTTCACGCCGGGTCAGAAGGGCTTTGGGGTATCGCTTCTGCAGCTCTCCACAGGGGACGACGCCTTCCTTTTCAGGGTCAAGATGACGGGCCTTTCAAAGGGTCTTTGCGCCCTGCTCGCATCTCCTGACACCCTCAAGATAGGGGCTGCTGTGCATGACGACATAGCCGGACTCTGCAAGCGGGCCCAGTTCAGGCCCCAGGGATTTGTCGACCTTCAGAAGATAGTCAGGGAGTGGGGGATAAGGGATATGAGCGTAAAGAAGATGGCGGCCATAATCCTCGGTGTGAAGATATCAAAGACCCAGCAGCTGTCGAACTGGGAGGCTCGCGAGCTCTCCACTTCGCAGAAGATGTACGGGGCTACGGATGCATGGGTGTGCCTGAGGATGTACGAGACGCTCCTTGCAAGTCCCAAAAACCCTCTTCCGCCAAGGGACCAGTGATTTTAGAAAAGAGTGAAATGGTAAAGGTAATACTGAAGAAAGGCAGGGATGAATCCATCAGAAGGTTCCATCCGTGGGTGTTCTCCGGCGCTATAGCCCAGATTGTGGGCTCTCCCGCCGAGGGCGATATCGTAGGCGTATATTCCCATTCGGGAGAGTTCCTCGCCAGCGGGCACTACCAGATAGGCTCCATAGCGGTAAGGATCCTCAGCTTCGACTCCGAAGTGCTGGATCCCGATTTCTGGAAGATCATGCTCTCGCGCGCCCTTGCCGTGAGGATCGCTTCGGGCCTTGCGGACAATCCCGATACGACCTGCTACCGCCTGGTGCACGGGGAAGGGGACAACCTTCCGGGGCTCATTGTGGACTACTACGACGGCGTATGCGTTCTCCAGGCCCATTCCGTTGGAATGTTCAGGTCAAAAAAGCAGATATCAGACGCCCTAAGGGAAATCTACGGGGACAGGCTCAAGGCTGTCTATGACAAGAGTAGCGGAACGGCTCCATTCAAAGCCGGGCTTGACCTCGTCGACGGATACGTGTACAGGGCCGACGGGTTCTCGGATGAGAACTACAGCGTCCTTGAGCACGGCCATCGCTTCCTTGTCGACTGGACTTCGGGGCAGAAGACTGGCTTCTTCCTCGACCAGAGGGAGAACCGTGCTCTTGTTAAGAAATACGCCGAAGGGAGGAACGTCCTCAACCTTTTCTGCTATACCGGAGGGTTCTCGGTATACGCCCTTGCCGGGGGAGCCGCCCATGTGGATTCCGTGGACAGCTCGAAAAAAGCCGTGTCCCTGCTGGAGAAGAACATATCCCTTGGCGGATTCGCCCCTTCTCTTCACGGGGCGGTTTGCGATGATGCCATAGAGTACCTCAAGTGTGTCCCCGAGGACAGGTACGACATGATGATAGTCGACCCTCCCGCATTCGCAAAGCACAGGGACGCCCTGAAGACAGCCCTCAGGGCTTATCAGAAACTCAACGCCCTCGCGATATCAAGGGTGGCCGCAGGAGGCATCGTGTTCACGTTCAGCTGTTCGCAGGTCGTGGACAAGGAAGCCTTCGCCCTGGCTGTGTTCTCCGCCGCCGCATCTACGGGACGTAGCGTACGCATACTCGACCGCCTCAACCAGCCATCAGACCATCCTGTGAACATATATCATCCGGAAGGGGAGTACCTCAAGGGGCTCGTACTTTACGTCGAATGACAGGTCCGGTCCCACTCCGGAAACAGTTAGCCATCTGAACAAACTTCTATCGTGCCTGATTTCGATCTTCCTGAAGAGTCGTGGAGCCTTCTATGCGACAGCGCAAAGTGATCGGCCACATGCCCGCATGGCGATTCTATGTGAGTATTCGAACCACACTCTCCATAAATAAATTGCATTACATGTTTTCGGTCCCGTCCACAAAGGCGGGACCGTTTCAGTAATGGGTACGACAGCAGACATGGCCAAGTGCCCCTCAGGCGGATGCTTGATGCAAGGAAGGATGATGGGAGTGGGCGATCTCTATCCCGTCTTTGACAGTTTCGATCGAATAGGATACCCCTAACTCCCTCACCCCTCCCGTAGGCCAACCTCCACAGGCCCAGATACATCCCTGCACCGGCGGTGCAGGGATTTTTTTACA
>Ga0181612_120973_pt1 | contig 38186 bp, 30 predicted proteins | sample HoacroProtozoa21_FD_119630 | JGI IMG/M metagenome (GOLD analysis project Ga0181612, IMG submission 119630) | Hoatzin crop microbial communities from Cojedes, Venezuel. Combined Assembly of Gp0051906, Gp0051904, Gp0051908
AAAAAAGGAGGCGGTGTGGCAAAGGTGGCAAGACAACAGCTTGAAAATCAATTAGGTAGGTCTGTCATCTCTAGTCAAAACGCAAAAGACATACGAACATTAGAGTCACCAGAAGACCAGAAGCAGATAGAAGACTGATTTTAGAAGAGAACTTCATTTAGAAACATGTAGGTTATGAAACATTCATCTGATAATGGCACAGATAAAATCCTCCGTATTCCCGAGGGAGTAACCGAGGTGAATGGGGAACATTTGCTTGGGCGTTCAGATTGGGTAGAAATTCATATTCCAAAATCTGTAACAAAAGTTGCTGAACGAGCATTTATCTGGGGTTGTCCGCAACTCAAAAAGTTGATTATAGAAAATCTGGACATTGAGTTTGATAGGTATGCGTTACGAGATTGCGGTTTTCCTGAGGGGCTCTCATTCCAGACAGCGAAATACGCTTGTGAGAAGGGCTTTTTATTCAATGCCAACAAGACAGTGCTTCTGTATAGTTGGCTCAACGAAAAAATAATTAAACAAATCAGAACAACGGGTGGCTATGACCTTGTCATCCCCGATAATGTAAGGGAAATCTCAACCGACAAGAATAATTCCTATCCTGTAGGCATGTATCCTTTTGGTGACTATTCCGGTTGTATAAGAACCCTGACTCTACCCAAATCTCTGGTCAAAATAGGAATGAATGCTTTCGGCCATTGCGACAAACTAACAGAAGTGATTATCCCAGAGGGAGTTGAAGAGATTAGCAAGGGAGCTTTTGCAAATTGCAGTAACCTTAGAAAAGTTGTATTCCCTAATTCCCTGAAGATGATTAGAGAGTGCGCTTTTGCCAAATGTACGAAGTTGAAAGAAGCTGAAATTCCAAATGGAGCTCACATAGAGCCCGATGCCTTCCATAGATGTCCGGACCTGCCAGGGCATGAAGAGGATAGAGAAAGAATAAAGGGAGAAGCATTCGAAGACATTATTGATTGTTTGTGTATGCAGCAAATGGGAGTCCGCGTTTGCGACGAATTCGGCTTGAGTCAACGTCTTTATAAATATTGTCTGGTTAATGGGTTAAACTTTGTCTCATTCGATTGCAGGGAAATCCTGTCAGAAGACCAAGAAAAGGAAGCTTGTACAAAACTCGATGGGGCAGATATCGTGCTGATAGAACATAGCGATGAATATCCACACGAGCAGGACCACTATTATTTTCTTGAATGGTTACAAGGTCGTGAAGACGGTGAGTCCGAAGAAAACGAAAAGAAATGTGTGATCTTCTCCTATGCCCCCGACACAGACAAGACTGGCAAGTTCGGAGTCAAATCCGAAAATCTTTTTGCTATTAGTTACAATGAATATGATTTTGATGGCCGTTACAGGAATTGGGGTGGTGGACCTTCAAAGTATATGGAACTTCATGCGCTTTGGCCCTCCGATTTGTATAAAGAAAACGGCTGGCCCTGGCCCAATTTGGATGAGTTCGCTTTAAATGCCGGCAATGACGCTGCGCAGGGGATTTCCGAAAGAGTTTTCCGCAAGGGATTGCCATAGAAAAGTGGCTCTGACGAGGTTCTGGCGAACAATCTATACATCCTTAATGCACGACAATGCATACAGGGGAATGTCAGTCACATGGTCTCCCTTGAAATAAGGCTCCAAGGAAGTCCGTAAAATCACTTCTGGCTGATATTTCTGCGAGAATGTCTTAAGGGATTTGGCCTTTAGATTTCGCTCTGCCTTGGCCTCAAGCGGAATTACCTTCCCGTTCAGCTGTATCACAAAATCAACCTCAGCCATGCCGGTATCGGGAGACCAATAATGGATGCGAATATCTTCAAGCCCTACCAACTGCTGCATTACATATTGCTCCGTAAGTGCTCCCTTGAACTGTTTAAAGTATTCATTTCCTGTAATAAGACTATCCATAGTCAGACCTGTCATGGCGCCCAGTAGGCCTATATCAACAAGGAACATTTTGAACGAATCCATGTCTGCAAACCCATCCAATGGTAGTTCCCCACTGGAAACTCTTGTTACTTTGTATATTGCGCCAGCATCACAGAGCCATTGAATAGCTTCCTCGTAATCCCTTGCTCTAGCACTTTTTTTAATGGCCGAATACGTGAATTTCTTATTCTCCTTTGAAAGTTGGGCAGGGATATTTTGCCACAACAACCTCATTTTCGCCACTATCTCTTTTGGTGGATGTTTTGTAAAATCCTTTTCGTAGGTCTCTATAATCTCTTTTTGAATCTGCCTGCAAGCAAGATAGTCCTTCGTATTTACAAAGGCCTTAACAACCTCTGGCATGCCTCCGGTAAAATAATACTGCCTTAAATATTCGGTAAATTTATTGGAGAACACATTAATCAACTCCCAATCAGACCTTTTCAGCATTTCAACAAGACTATCTTCCCCAACGGCCGTCAAAAATTCGGGGAAATTAAGCGGATATGTTTTCAAAAGTTTAACATACCCAACAGGGAAAGAATCATCGTCATGGTCATGCAGACCCATAAAAGAATCGGCCGCAATTACGTGATACTCAGGGGCATCCAGTTTAAAAAACTTTAGAGACATCAATCCCCTTGGGGCGTGCCCTATCTCATCAAGGAAGATAAGTGTCTTGCCTGGCTGTATGTCCTTTCCAGATACGGCTCGCAGAGCCAAGATAATCCTATTGATATCAAAATCCCCTTCGAATAACGAATTCAGTGAAGGCATTTTTTCGAAATTTACCTCCACGAACGTCTCGAATTCCTTATCTCCTAGTTCTTGAGCCAACCAGGACTTCCCTGTTTGTCTGGCTCCTTCAAGTATTAACGGCTTTCTATATGCGTCCGGAGTGTTTTTCCACTCAAGAAGCTTACTGTATAATTCCCTTTTCATGGTGCAAATATACACATTTTTCGTATGAAAAAATGGCAAAGTATCACATTTTTCATATTAAAAACGTGGTAGCAAACAAACTGTCACCTGTTGAAAATGAAATGACTACAAATTGTAGCCGGTTGAAATTGATGGAGCGCCAAGGCTCCCCGATACTGAAGATTACAAAAATAAGGTAAAAATGGGGTGAATTATTCAAAATTATTGCTATCTTTGGAGGATTGAATAAATTCGTGTACACAAAATGAAAGATTCCATTATTATTCTTTGTGGCGGTGGTCCGGCTCCCGGAATGAATACCGTCGTTTGCTCTGTGGCAAAGACCTTCCTTTCGAATGGTTATCGTGTAATCGGCCTTCATGAGGGCTACAGCGGGCTTTTTAATAAGAATCCCCGTACTGAGGACCTCGATTTCTTCAAGGCTGACGCTTACTTCAACAGGGGAGGCAGCTACCTGCAGATGAGCCGTTTCAAACCCACCGACGAGGACTTCGAGAAGAACTTCAACCTCGACCTCTTCAAGGACAACAACATCAAGCTCCTGGTTACCGTGGGTGGCGATGATACCGCTTCCACAGCCAACCGAATCGCAAAATTCCTTGAGGCCAAGAAGTATCCCATCAAGAACATTCACATCCCTAAGACCATCGACAACGACCTGCCTCTGCCCGGCAACGCTCCTACCTTCGGATTCAACTCCGCAAAGGACGAGGGCGCACACCTTGCACGCACCATCTACGAGGATGCACGCACCAGCGGTAACTGGCTGTTAATCAGCGCAATGGGCCGCAGTGCAGGCCATCTTGCACTTGGCATCGGTGAGGCAACCCATTGCCCTATGACCATCATCCCCGAGATGTTCAACAAGACCGAAATCTCCCTCGACAAGATTCTCAAGCTCACCGTTTCTACCATCATAAAGCGTAGAATTATGGGAATCCACTATGGCACCGTAGTTATCGCAGAGGGCGTTTTCCACGATGTTGACCCCGAGGATATCAAAAAGGCAGGCGTACACCTGACCTACGATGAGCACGGACACCCCGAGCTTGGCAAGATCAGCAAGGCAGTGCTCTTCAACGACCTTCTTGAGAAGGAATTCAAAAGAATCGGCTACAAGCAGAAGACCCGTCCCGTTGAAATCGGCTACGATGTTCGTTGCCAGGACCCTATCGCTTACGACCTGACCTACTGCACCGAGCTTGCAATGGGAGCATACGAGCTCTTCGAGAAAGGGGAGACCGGTTGCATGGTATATGTTGACCCTAACGGCACCGCTAAACCCTTGTATCTCAAGGATTTGCAGGGAGCTGACGGCAAGATTCCTCCTCGTCGCGTAGACATCGAAGGCGGTACCGCACAGAACTACTACGAGCACATCTGCCACTACATCACCGAGGCTGACTATGAGGCTGCCAAGAAGTATGTAGACAACCCCGCAGAGTACGACTTTAAGAAAATCCTCAATTGGTAAATATCACTTTTTATTAACTCCTAAAACTTTTTAAAATGGGAAAATTTGAAATCAAAGTAAGGAAGGATGGAGAATTCCAGTTCAACCTTAAGGCCGCCAACGGCCAGGTAGTTCTCACCAGCGAGGGCTATACCGCAAAGGCAAGCTGCCTTAACGGCATCGAGTCCGTTCGTAAGAACAGCCAGGACGAGAGCAAGTACGAAATCAAGGAAGCCAAGAACGGCAAGCCTTACTTCAACCTTATGGCAGGCAATGGCCAGGTTATCGGCAGCAGCCAGATGTATGCATCTCTTGCTACCCTTAAGAAGGGCATTGCATCTGTTAAGGCTAATGCTCCTACCGCTCCCGTTGTAGAGCTTGAAGCTGAATAATCTACAGCCTTATATTTGCAAAAAATCTCCCCGTTAAAGGGAGATTTTTTTTATTGTTGCGTCGTAGGGTTTGGTGCTGACCGTGATTGAGTTGCCGTAGCGTTCTTTGAGTTCATCGGGGAAATAGAGGGTGACTTTGCCTTTACCTGGCCCTAGGTTGCAGAATACTAGGTAGCTTTCGCTTTCGTTATATCTTAGGAAGGCGAAATGGCAGTCTCGGTCAAATCCGGGTGCTTCGTAATTGCACCAGCATAAATCGTAGTTGGCTCCTTCTTGGAAAACTTTTAGCTTGGTATAGCTTAGAATTTCCCTGTATTTTTCTAATATTGATTGCTCTGATTTGGAAAGAGTTGCAACTGACTGCCAACCCTCGGAGCATAATATTTTGGAAGAGGCTCCTTCGGTGTTGGCAGTCAGCTGGCTACTGTTAGAACCTAAATTTTTCGAAGAAGTTCCTTTATTGTTGGCAGTCAGCTGGCTACAGTTAATCATATTATAAATATGCTGCAAGCTTTTAACGCGAGCGCGACTGAAGATGGAGGTGCGGCCTTCGGCGCCTTCGGAGGCAGTTTCGCCGAGTTCTTGACCGGCGTAGAGCATGAAGGAGGCGCCGTTGAAAAGGGCTTCGAAGGCTACTGCGGCGTAGGCCTTGGAAGCCTTGCCGGCGAAGTAGGGGGAGGCGAAGCGCTGCTCGTCGTGATTCTCCATGAAATTGAGCATATTGCGCTGAATATCACCAAGTTGCTGCCAGTTGTAGCTAAGGTTGGTGGCTGATACGCCATTGCAGATTATCGACCTTAGGATGTCGTAGACACCAGATTTGTCGTAGAGGAGGTCGAAACCTAGGTCTTTGACATAGCGGTGGTAATTGCCCTTTTCGTAGACCTCGGCGACAAAAAGGAAGTCGGGGTATTGGGCCTTAACCTCGGAAATAAGCCATTTTAAGAAGGCAGGAGGCACCATCTCCACCATATCGCATCGAAGGCCATCCACGCCCTTACCAGCCCAGAAAAGGGCTATTTCGCGCATTTTATCCCATGTTCCGGGCGCTCCGTAGTTTATCTTGCGGGTATCGGTCCAATCGTAGTCGCAGAAGTCGAAAGTTGCAACATCCTTGCACTCTGGTGCCACATGGTTTGGTACATAGTCAATCAGCACCTTCAGCCCGGCCTTGTGGGTGCGCTTCACCAGCGAGGCGAATTCTGCCATTCTACGGCCCTCATTATCAGCAAGATAGGGATTTACATCGAAATAATTGGATATTGCGTATGGGGAACCCAGGTCGCCCTTGGTGTAGGGCTTGCCCGTCGAGTGCCTAATGACGCCGGTATACCAAATGGCCGTAGCGCCAAGGGTCTTGACATATTCAAATGCACTGCTATTCCAATCGCTAAATTTTCCATTTCCCCACAGACGGGGAAGAACCTGGTATATTACTTCCATCTTCTTTTGAATTCAGATACAGTTACGGCGGTAGCGATTGCCACATTCAAGGACTCAGCGCCTCCGCCAAAAGAGGGGATTGTGAGTCGCGTATCCACCTGAGCCGCCACCGCATCGCTAATACCGTTGGCTTCATTGCCCATTACAACCAAAGCCTTTTGTGGCAGATCCGCAGCGTAAATATCCTCGCCGCCCAAAAAGGTCCCAAATACGGCAACTCCCGCATCCTTGGCCTGTTGACACAGTTCGGGTAAATCACAATAAATCAACGGCTTACGAAATATCGCCCCCATACTAGCCTGCACTACCTTAGGATTATACACATCCGCCGTATCCCTTGACGCAAAAATCGCCTCCACCCCAAACCAATCAGCAATCCTCAATATCGTCCCCAAATTCCCCGGGTCCCGAATCGCGTCCAGCGCCAGATACAGCGCACCATCACTCCCGTTGGAATTTTGGTAGGACGGTTTGGGCTCGCCGGAGACAACGGAATCCTTTTCGTGGCGGAGACTGGAATTGGTTTTTTTTGGGGTAGGGGCCCCGAAAAAAATAATTCCAGCGGAGCTGTGTACGGACTTTTGTTTTACAACCGCCAACACCGGAGAAGGGGAGGACAGGCCGCTAATCCGCTCCATGACCTTATCGCCAATCTCCTCGCGCCGATAAACCTTCACCACCTCAAAATCCGAGTTAAGCGCCTCCGCCACCATCTTCTCGCCCTCCACCACAAACAACCCCGTCTCATCGCGGAACTTCTTCTGCTGCAGCGACTTAACTTCTTTTATTTCGTTATTACTAATCATATTCGTCAGAACGGATAACCCACACCAAAGTGGAAGGCGTTATATCCCGACTTCAACCACTGGCTGGCCCCGATAATACGCGAACCCTCCTCAAGCGAAGGGTCAATCAGCTTCATACCAAAGTCCAGTCGAAGCAGGATAAAATTCAGGTTCACCCTCAAGCCCAGACCCCAGTCAGCAGCCAGCGTTTTATAAAAATCCTTGATGCGGAAGGCACCCTCGTTAAACTCATCATCGTAATTGAAGTTCCAGACATTACCCACATCCCCAAACAGCGCACCTTCCAGCTTCCAGAACATATCGAAACGATACTCCACATTGCCCTCCAGCCTAATATCGCCGGTCTGGCTGGGGATGGAGAACATCTCGTTCATCTGGGCAGCACCGGGGCCAAGGGAACGGGCCTGCCAGCCCCTCATGCTGGAAGCTCCACCTGCGTAGAACTGCATTTCAAAGGGCATAGTGGAGGAATTTCCGTAAGCATAGCCGGCTCCAGCAAGCAGTCTGACTGCCACTGCAGTATTCTCTGTATAGTTCCAGGACTTTGCAAAAGCGTATTCTGCACGCACATACTGGGCAAAAGGAGACCCTCCGATAGTAGCAAAGCCATCATCGTTCTTGGGCATCATACCCCTAAAAAGATAGAGCAGATTGCCGGAAAGATTAATGGTAAAGCGGTGGGAAGTATAGCTTTCCTGAGGCACAATTTCCGAACTGCTATTATAGTAGAAGGCAGCGCTCACACCGGCATCCATGTGGTCCTGATAGGCATAACGCATAAAGGGATTGCCAAGCAGGGTACGCTCAAACTCAGAATCGAGGTTATAGAGCTTCACGAAGTTCACTTTGAGCGGATAGAGCTGATAGGAAAAGTTCTTCATGCGGTTGAAAACGCCCGTGTAGCCAAATGAGGTGGAGAAAATGTTCCTGGTAAACTCCGGGCGCATCTGATGGCTGAAAGAGAGATTAATCTCGGTTCTAGGCACATTCGGCCCCTTGAACATTGAAGAAGGCAGCCCCAGAAAACGGGGGAAACTGATACCCGTTGAGACACCGATTTCAGTTGCCCTTGTATCGTCCTTGGTGCTAAACTGGAAATCTCCCGAAAAACCAAGGCTAAGCCACTCGCCACCGTGGAAAATATTTTTGTGATAGTAGGAAATCTGCGGCGATACGCCGAACAGCCCGGTGGAGTTGGTAGAACCCTCCAGATTCACCTTGAAGCCCTGGGGGCGGGAAGGGGAGAGCGAAATCATACAATCCACGCTGGAGGAGTCTGTAGGGGTCATTTCGATACCCACAGCGCTGAAAGCCTTGATATTGGAGAGCCTCGAATAAGTGTTGTTTACCGCCGTTTCACTATAGATATCGCCGGTGTGCACCATATTGAGCTCGCGGATAATCTTCTCCTTGAATTTCAGGTCCTTGGGGCGGGAAACATACACATCGCCAATGCTATAGCGGTTCAGAGGGCGGTCGAACTCCTCGCTTTCGCTGCGGGAATGGCCCTTAATGCGGTAGTAAAGAGTAGCGATACCGCTGCTAAGTGTATCAGCCTCAAAGGAATAGCTATTCTTTGTAAGGTCAAAATAACCCTTGTTCCTAAAGAAAGAAACCGAGCGACTCACCTCATCAGTGAGCATATCTTCCGAAAGATACTGCCCAAGCAGAGCCTTGCTGATATTGGCAGAATCCAGCGGAAAGTCCTCTGTAAAATCGGAACCCTGCTGCACATCAAAGCAGAGACTATCTATCACATAACGCTTGCCCAGGTCTACTATATACTTGACTTTCACCACCTTACCCGACTTTGACTCCTCAGCCCGAACATTGGAATTATAGTAGCCAAGATAGTCCAGGCGGGTCTTGAGATTGGAGATGCTCATGGCGGTAGCATTGGCATCGTACACCACCGGAGCGGTGCCTAACTTATGGAAAAGCCCATCCTTCAGCGACCAGTTGTAAACGCACATAAAAGGCTTCCAGCCGAAAATTCCCGACGAACCCGCATCCTGGCGGATGTAGGAGTAAATGCTGCTGGTTTTGAAGTGGGAATCCCCATTAACCTCGATTTCGTTCTTATCCAGACGATATTCATCCTCGCCCAGAACCCGGGTAGTGCTGCACGCTGCGGCAGCAAGCGCAACCGCAATTACAGGTACTATTCCCAGATGGAGCCTCATACAATCTACAAAAATAGCAAAAATTATTTTTTAGGATAGTATTTTGGCCAGCAAGCCTGCAAATAAGCTTTCAGCCTGTCCTCGTGGGAGTTGGGTTGGGGATTGTAGAAGACCCTGCCACTCATGGAATCAGGCAAGAATTCCAGATTGGCAAAATGCCCTGGATAATCGTGAGCATATTTATAACCGTCAGAGTAACCGAGGTCCTTCATTAGCTTGGTAGGAGCGTTCCTTAAATATAGGGGAACGGGCGCCATCTTATCCTCATCAGCAGCTGCAAGTGCTTCATTTATAGCCATATACGCCGAATTGCTTTTAGGTGAGGATGCCAGATAAATGGCACATTCGCTAAGCGGAATGCGAGCCTCCGGCATGCCGATTGAATCAACAATTCGGAAGGTAGCATCAGCTATCAACAGGGCATTGGGATTGGCAAGACCGATATCCTCGGCGGCGAGGATGCAGAGCCTGCGGGCAATGAAAAGCGGGTCTTCGCCGCCGGAGAGCATTCGTGCCATATAGTACACGGCAGCATTGGGGTCGGACCCTCTCACACTCTTGATAAAGGCGGAGATTAGGTCGTAATGCATCTCCCCGTCCTTATCGTAAATAGCCATGTTGTTTTGCAGGCAATCGGTTACCAACTTATTGGTAATCTGAATCTTATCTGCACCGGCCTGGGAATCGGTAACGATTTCGAGGATGTTCAGGAGCTTGCGGGCGTCGCCTCCGCTCTGGCGGAACATGGCATCGGTCTCAAGCACCTCAATATTCCTTTCCTTCAGCACCTCATCTTCCTTGATAGCCCTGTCCAGAAGTATTCTAAGGTCCTCTGTATCAAGGGATTTAAGCACATAAACCTGGCAGCGCGAAAGCAGGGGAGTAATTATCTCGAATGAGGGGTTTTCGGTGGTAGCGCCTATCAGCACAACCGTGCCTGCTTCTACCGCCCCAAGGAGTGCGTCCTGCTGAGCTTTATTGAATCGGTGAATCTCATCTATAAAGAGGATGGGAGCGGCCTTGGCATTGAACAGTCCACCTGATTTGGCGGCATCAATCACATCCCGCACATCTTTGACCCCGGCACTCACGGCACTCAGGGTGAAGAATTCCCTATCCATCGAATCGGCGATTATCCTTGCAAGGCTGGTCTTGCCCACACCGGGAGGACCCCAGAGGATGAAAGACCCTAGGTTGCCGCTCTCAATCATATTACGAAGTATGCAACCCTTGCCCACAAGGTGCTTCTGCCCCACATACCTATCCAGCGTATGAGGCCTCATTCTTTCGGGCAGAGGAGCTAGCATTTCGTTCATGGCATTTTCTTGATATAGCAACGGCGCTTCTTGCAGAAATCAGGATTAAAGGGAGCGAACTGCTGGCGAACCTTCAGGTTCTCCTCAAGTTCGGCATTAGACTCTGCCCATTTAACTCCTAACTCCTTGTATTTGTGGAAGATATCATTAATCATCACGGCATTGATACCGGAGTTCTGATAGTCGGGGCGAACCCCAATCAGCATCAGCTCTGCACCTTCGGAATGTTTGATTTTCAATTCCTTGATAAGATGCCACCAGCCGAAGGGGAAAAGGCGGCCCCTGGTCTTTTGTAGCACTTTAGCCAGGCTGGGCATGGTGATTCCGAAGCCCACCAGCTCGTTCTTCTCGTTCTCAACAAGGGTTACATACCTGAAATCCAGCACTTTAAGATAGAAGCCGATGTACCTGTCGGCAAACTTCATGGGAAGTTCCGTCACCTCGTAGATATTCTTGTAGGTCTCGTTGATCATGGAGAATATCTTGTGGGCGTAGTCCTCTTTGCGCACCATCTTGCGGGTCAGCTTGCGGATATGCACATCATTGCGCTCCATCACCATCTTGGCAATGCGCTCTATCTTTTCGGGTACATGGTCGGGTATCTGCACCACAAACTCATCCCAATCGACATCCTTCTTGAACCCCATTCCCTCGATATGGTCAACATAATAGGGATGGTTGTATATCAGAGGCATTGTGCTGATGCGGTCAAAGCCCTCTATCAGTAAGCCTTCTGGGTCAAGGTCTGTGAAGCCCAAAGGGCCCACAATCTCCTCGGTTCCGTGCTTCTTTCCAAACTCTATCACCTTGTCCATCAAGGCTTTAGACACTTCCTTATCGTCTACAAAGTCTATCCATCCAAAGCGCACTTGATTGTGCTTCCATTGCTCATTGTTAAGGTGATTGACTATCGCAGCCACCCTGCCGACGGGCTTGCCGTCGCGGTAGGCCATATAAAGTTCGTAGTCGCAGAATTCCGAAGCAGGGGAGGTCTTGGGATTGAGGGTATCTATCTGGTCAAATTCCAGATAGGGCACATAATAGGGATTGTTCTTGTATAGAAGTTCGGGGAAGCGCACAAATTCGCGCAGCGCTTTCTTGCCTTCTATTTTTTTGATCTCCAATGACATAGGCTCGGTTTTTAGTATTTTTGGCGTTGTAAACCAAGGTGCTAATTTACACTTAATATGGCAAAAATCAAAGTTTTTTTATAACTTCGCCATTGTGTCACTGAAAACCTACCTTACCTGTGTCGCTTGCACCCTGGGTTTCTGCTTGAACCTTGGCGCACAGGGCTTTTCTGTAGGGCTATTCCATTCACCAAAAGGTCTGGGAGCCGCTTACGAGCGGGTTGACTTCGAGACCGAAGAATCCGAATGTGTGCTGCTCTATGCCGATATGGCGGATGTTTTCGATGGCACTTTCGACGACCCGGGAATCAAGGCTACATACCTTCACAACTTCGTTTTTGCGGTTGCAGATGACCCTGGAGCCGACATTCGGGTGCTGGTTGGGCTAGGGGCCAGCCTGGGCTATGTCAGAGACCGCAGCGAGGCTGGCTATGGCTGCTGCAGCTCGGTATGTGCCAACCTTGCCTGCAAGGTACTTTTCCGCCCCAACATCGACATCCACTTCGGCTTTATCCCCGAATTCGGTCTTTTTGTCAAGAAAAACGACAGTGAAACCGAGGTCAAGCTCTACCGCAACGGCCTAACCAACGCCATACTCCCTTATATAACCATTGCCTACCGATTCCGATGAAACGCTGTCTTCTCATATTCAGCCTTTTACTGCTTTCGCTCACCCTGCAAGCCCAGGGGGAGTGGAGGAGCCGCAGCGCCTTCAGATTCGGCGTAGAATGGGGATACAGCGGCACCTTCTACATGTACTACCACAACAACTACATCGAGGCAACCGATGGCTACAGAGTCGACGATGAAGGCAACTCTACAAGCCTGAAGGCCAATGCCTACGCCACCGTAATGTTGGGGGCAGATATCAGCAGACACGGCAATCTAGCAGCCTACTTTGGCTATAGCGGCGTCTGCAGGAATGAAAGGTTGTTCACCCTTGCCCTGAGGGGGAGCTGGTTCTGGAATGGGGTAGATAACAACGGCTGGTTCAGCTTCATCGAAGGTGGCGGCGGCATCAACGAGTATTTCACCTCGAAAATAGGCTGGCACACCCGCATCGGCGGTGGCTACAGGGTCAGCCTTAGCAGGGTAGGAAACATGGACTTCAACCTATCCTATCGCACCTGCCTTTCTCATCCCAGCATCTGGGACGATTGGGAGGGTAAATATGTAGAAAAGCGCTATGTTCGTAGGAACAACGCGCTTTACCATTCTTTATGTTTGGGTATTGCTATCTCTTTCTAGAAGAGCTTGTCTACCTCTGAAATAATCTCGTCTGCACTCAGGTTCGGGTCAAGAATCAAATCGGGAGATTTGAGGTTGTATCCCTTGCCCATTGCTGCTAGGGTGCCACCACCGGTAATGTTCAGCATAACAACATCTTCCTTGCTCACCTTGCCCTCCTGAACTGCGGTTGCAAGGGCCTGCACTGCACATGCGGGAGCAGGGAGGATATCGTAACCTTCGAGGTTACGGAACTGGAGAATCCAGTAAACGATATCGTCGTTGGTAGCGAGGAAAACATCACCATTGGTATCGGAGAGTGTATCAAAGAGGCCACCGGCAAGGCTGTACGGGGGTTTACGGTTACTGAGCACCTTGGCCAGTATCACCTCAGCCTGACGGCGACCCTCGGTAGGGTCGAGGTTTACAAGGTCCCTCTGATGAGCCTTCCAAGAGTCGTGAAGCAGGGTGAAAGGCTTGTTCTGAGCAACATAAATCCTCATTTTATTGGTACCGTAGCGACCATCTTCGATGAGCCTGAGGTTGTTTTCCCAAGCGGCAATAGCGCCGGTACCGGAACCTACAGCCTGGAAGTATGCATCGGGAATCCTGCCAATCTTTTCTACCGCTGAAAGCACTGTAGTGCCCATTCCGTCGCGCCTAGCAACATTCTTGGCACCACCTTCGGCGAAGTAGCGGCTATCCTGGCAGAGCTTGTCACCAAGGGTGATGGCATCGTAGTAGTCGCAGCCGTGGGGAGCGGCAACCAGCTTGACGCAGGGATGCAGCTTCTTCTGGAACCAAAGGTCGTGAAGGTTGTCCTCGGGAACGCAGATAACTACGGGAATGAGGTTATCAGAGCATACCTGAGCAAAGGCGCGGGCAGTATTTCCCGCACTCTGCACTACCAGAATGCGTTTTTCCTTCTTGCTCATGCGGGCGCAAACGCTGAAGGCCTCGGTCTCCTTGAAGGAGCAGGTCTGGAACTTGGCGCCAATCTTGGGATTGTAGCCGGAGAAGGTGATATAGAGGTTGTCCAGCCCCAGATGCTTGCCCAGGCCCTTGCTATGGTAGGTTACAGGGGCGCAGGACTTGCGAAGGGTCCTCTGGATAGGCATCCATTCGGCATAGCGGTAAAGCCCGTCAAGGTCGTCGCGAGGAGTGAATTTCTTGTTTGCGTACATGGCACGTACCAGCGAAGGCTTATCGCCCTCAGGGTCGGCAAGGGTCCAGCCCCTGTCCTCAAAGATACGGCCATTGCTGACATTCATCAGCTTGTATTCGGTAGGTTTAAATTTCATACACTTTTATATTATAGTTTCATAAAAAGCCAAACCATATAGGCAATGAAGGCAATCAGCATAATGCAGGCGTCGAAGCGGTCCAGAAGGTTCTTTTTGCCGGTATAAACGCTTGTCCAGATGAGGATTGCGCTGACTGCAAGAGCAGCGATATCCACCAAATCCACAGAAGCGAAGCTCATAGGGCAGATGAGGGAGGAAACACCAAGAATCAGCAGGATGTTGAATACGTTTGAGCCGATGATATTGCCCAGAGCCATCTGACCCTTGTGCTTAGCGAGAGCAACGATGCTAGTCACCAGCTCGGGGAGGGAAGTGCCCATTGCAAGCAGGGTAATAGCGATGAATTTATCGCTGACATTGAGAGCGCGAGCAATGTTAACTGAGTGATTTACAAAGAGTTTACCTCCGACAATCAGCGCCAGCAGACCCATCACAGTAAATATTATCGCCTGGAAAACAGGGTAAACCTTCACCTGCTCTGCCTCTGCATCTTCGGGGGTAGGGGGGAGTGCATTGTCCTTATCCGTCTTAAAGCAGTAAATCATATATAGGATAAAGAGCACTATCATTACAGCTCCTTCGATACGGCTGAGGCCGTTCACATGCCCAAGCCCGAGCAGAGTCTTGGACATTCCCAGAATAATCAACAGGAAGGTAGTGAGCAGCATGATGGGAATGTCGCGGAACTTGTTGTGACGGGTGATTACCATCGGCACAAACAAGGCGGAAACTGCCAGAATAAAGAGGGAATTGAAGATGTTTGAACCGATAACATTGCCCACGGCAACATCGGAATTGCCCTGGAGGGCACCGGTAACACTAACTACCAGTTCGGGGAGGGAAGTGCCAAAGCCGACGATAGTCAGGCCGATTACAAACTCGCTCACACCCCATTTGCGGGCAAGCGAGGAAGCACCATCCACCACGAAGTTGGCTCCACCCACAACGAGGGCGAGGCCAAGAATCACTAAAAGAATTTCAATAGTCATAATTAAGCCATAAAGTTAAGAAATCAATTCCAATTTGCAAACATTTTCGACATGCTGGGTATGGGGGAACATATCTACAGGTTGAACATCAACAATTTTATATTTCTCACCCAGAATTGCTAGGTCCCTAGCCTGAGAGGCGGGATTGCAGCTAACATAAACTATTCTGGGGGCTGCTGCGTTCAGGATTACCTTGGCAACATCGGGGTGGATTCCGGCCCTGGGAGGGTCCAGAATGATGACATCCGGCCTGCCATGCTCGGCAATGAAGTCATCGGTAAGCACATCCTTCATATCGCCAGCATAGAAAAGGCAGTTGTCAATGCCGTTGTTGCGGGCATTGAGTTTTGCATCCTCGATAGCCTCGGGAACATACTCGATTCCGATTACCTTGGAGGCCTTGGAAGACACGAACTGGGCGATGGTACCGGTGCCGGTGTAAAGGTCGTAAACCAGCTCATCTCCCTTTAAATCAGCGAATTGCCTTGCTACTTTGTAGAGTTCGTAGGCCTGGTCGGAATTGGTCTGATAGAAGGACTTGGGACCGATTTTGAACTTTAGCCCTTCCATCTGCTCGTAGATTGCGTCCTGACCGCTGTAAAGGATGGGGGATTGGTCGGAAATGGAATCGTTGAGTTTGGAGTTTACTATATAATATAAGGATGTAATTTCGGGGAAATTGGCCTTCAGGGCATCTAGAAGCCCGGTTACGGCAGGGGAGAGGGAGGCCACACACACTATCACCATCACCTCGCCGCTAGAGGAGGTGCGCACAAAAACGGTGCGGAGCACCCCATGATTTTCCCTAAGATTGTAGAAGCTGATGCCGTTGCGAAGGGCATAGTCTTTTACAAAGAGCCTGATGCTATTGGAAGGTTCCCTCTGCAGGTGACATTCCTTAAGGTCCAGCACCTTATCGAAAAACTTGCCTACATGGAAGCCCAGGCCACATTTTTCTTCAGGGGAGAGACCTTCCGGGTCCTCATCGGGCAGTATCCAGCGGCGCTCGGAGGCCGAAAATTCCAGCTTATTGCGGTAATATCGCGTTTCTTTTGAAGGGATAATCGGCTTAATTTCAGGCACTTGCAAATGTCCGATGCGCACCAGCTGGTCATAAACCTGCTGCTGCTTGGCCTGCAGCTGCATTTCGTATGGCAGGGGTTGCCATTTGCAGCCGCCACAAACCCCGAAATGCTGGCAAAATGGCTCCAGACGATGTTCTGATGGCTTTTTAATCTGAATTATAAAACCCTCCAGATAATTTTTCTTCTTTTTGGTAACCCGTATGTCCACAACATCGCCAGGCACGGCAAACGGCACAAAAACCACGGCGCCTTCGGCCGTATGTGCCAGCGCCTTGCCTTCGGCGGCCACAGCTTCGATACAAACATCCTCAAGCACCAAATCCAGTTTCTTTCTCATACAGGGGAGTTTTTCAATATATGCAACTTAACATAATATAAATTGTGTAACAAATCTACATATAGGGTTCCTTAGCCACAACCGGGTTGCCGTAGATATGCCAGAATATGTCGCGCAATTCGTCTTTGTTGAACTTGTTCTCGAGTTTTCCGAGCTTGTGTTCGGTGTAAGCTTTGAATTTGTCAACTTCTTCCTGAGAATATTTGTCGGCGTACTTGGTCGTGCCGTTCATCAGGTCGTAGGCTATGTAATTTGTCTTCCAGAGTTTGTATCCGCTCAGGATTCTGTCGTCCATTGTACGACGCAGCGCCTGATAGCGATAATTCTTCTCGTACCAAGATGCCTTGTCGATTTCGCGCTTGGTAATGGGTTTGCCAATGCACAGATGCACGCCGCCTTTCCACTGGCGGATTCCGGTCAGGATGCTGTGCATATCTTCCTTATCCTTTTTAATATATTCGCCGGTTTTGGACTTGATGTAGATTTCGCGGGCTTTTTTGGCGTCGCAGGGCTCATATTCGTAGGATATGGACATCGGAATTATGTTAAGTTCCTTGAAATTTTCCTTGAAATCGCCGGTTCCGCTCATGTCAAACATCTTCAAAAGACCCTGCTCAGTGATGTCTAGGCCGTTTTTTGTGCGTCCTTCACGCTGTGCAATCCAAACGGAGGCCTTCCCCGAAGTGATGGTGCTGCGGATGTATTTGCTGAGCACCTGGCTTGATAGGTAGAGTTCCCTAGCGGAGATGCCGCGGATTACTTTAATCATGCGGTTGGAACGCATCAAATCCTCTACTGTGCGACTGCTAAGCAGGTTTGTACCCACGCAGATTTCGGTCATCGGCAGGTTCTCGGTGAACATAACATATTGAATCAGAGCGGGGTCCAGCACAATATCGCGGTGGTCGGATATTGCCAAGAACTTCTTGTCGCCCTTCAGGTACTCTACCCCTTCGTAGGTAAAGCCGGAGGTTGTGCTGTCAATCACGCCCTTGACTGCCTTGGACATGAATTTCTGCTGGAAATCGTCAATGCTCTGCACACTTTGCAGTTCATTCTTGAATACACTTACAGGTACATCCGGGAAAAAATACTTGCAGATTGCAGGCAGGGCCGGATGCCTAGATAGCCTCTTTAGCGCTTCTACCGCTTGTTCGTCGGTATACGGGCTTATGCTTTCGAATTCTTCGTTCATATCTTAAACTCTTTTATACAATAGTGAACTGTCGCCATAGCTCAGGAAGCGGAATTCATGAGCCAAGGCATAATTGTAGATGGTCTTCCAATCCCCTGCCACAAATGCAGATACCAGCAGTATCAAAGTGCTTTCGGGCTGATGGAAGTTTGTTACCATCATATCTACAATACGGAAGTTGAATCCAGGTACTATTATAATTTTAGTGCCAATTTTCAACTCGTTTAAATTATTATCTTTTAGATATTTAATAATTGCATCTAAAGATTCGCTTAAGGTATAGGGATATTCCCTTTCGTATGGGGCCCACTGCTTTACATCCTCAGGTCTTCCCTGCTCTATGCAGGAAACTCCAACATAGTAAAGAGATTCCAGAGTTCTTACCGAAGTGGTGCCAACGGCTATTACCTTCTTGCCGGAATTGCGAAGCTTTTCAAGTAGCTGAAGGCTGACGCTAAAAGGTTCTCTGTGCATGGGATGCTCAGATACCAGAGAGGACTTGACGGGCAGGAATGTTCCCGCTCCAACATGAAGACAAACCTGCTCTAAATCAATAGATTTAGCCTTAATCTTATCAAGTTCAACTTTAGTAAAATGGAGACCAGCCGTGGGGGCTGCAACCGACCCACGATATTTGGCATAAACGGTCTGATAGCGTTCTAGGTCAATATCTTGGGTTTCGCGGTTTAGATACGGTGGAATGGGCACTTCCCCACAGAGTTCAAGCACTTTGGAGAAGGACTCCCCTCCCTCCCAGCGGAAACGGACAATGCCGGTTTGACCATCCTTTTCCACCAGTTCGGCAGTGAGATGCATGACTGAAATGGCTGCTTCCGGCGGGCAGTCAAAATGCAAAATATCGCCCTTCCAGCGCTTTGAATTGCCGATTACACACTTCCAGCAACAGGTTTCTGTGCAAGCAAAGGAGCTCACATATTCGGCAGGGTCAACAGGTTCTAGGCAGAAAATCTCTATCCTGGCACCGCTCTCCCTTAGGAAATGCAGTCTTGCAGGCACCACGCGCGTGTCATTGATTACCATTATTGAATCGGAAGGAAGCAAGTCAGGAATCTGCGAAAATACATATTCCGAAACCGCCCCATCCTTGTACAGCAGCAATTTCGACATATCACGCTGCTCCAAAGGGTATTTGGCAATTCTATCGTCTGTAAGTGGATAATTGTAATCCTCTATATGTAGTTCAGGAATCATTACACTGCTAAATTCTCAACAAATTTAACATTTTATTGCCAAAAAAGAAAACTCACATAAAGAAAGATTTCTACTGTTTTCCCGTGGACACATTTGTAAATTTTGGCGCAAATAAATGTAAATTTACAGATGTTTCAGAACTAGAATTTACAAAATTTTTCAAAAGGGTATAAGAAAATTTTATAATGGATTTTGTAAATAGTTAAATATTTCTAAATCAGAGATTTCTGCAATTTATCTAAATTTTTAATTCTGGGATTTTGGCTAATTTTCGAACATAAGTCTCCCTTGCCGTGAAAAATTCGCCAGTTTTGTAATAATTAACTCTATTATAATCAGTATTTTAATCGGTGATAACTAAATATTAATTTCATGCCATTTTGGGGTATTTTGCCCCTTCTGTCTACAAATGTAAATGTAAACAACTCTTGCAAAATTGTAAAATACTTACTACATTTGTAAACTAAATGTTTAGCGTATGGAAAAGCGTCTTTTACAGTTCATTCAGGCCGAAAACATCAGTCAAGCTCAGTTTGCTGATACCATAGGTGTCGCTAGGGCCAGTGTATCCCACATTTTAGCCGGCAGGAACAAGCCTGGCTTCGATTTTATCGAAAGCATGAGCAGGCACTTCCCCAGCCTAAATATCGAGTGGCTGATAACAGGAAAGGGCAGAATGTATAAGGACAAAACGGCCTCTGAAGCCACTGCAGCGCCGATTTACACTACTCCGGAGCCTGTGGAAGCGGGCCTTTTCGACAGGATGATTGACGAAGAACCCGCCAGTACCACTATTGAAAGTAAAACTTCAGTAAAACAAGCAAAACTTGCTGATAATAAGAGAAATATCTCTAAAATTATAATTTTCTACGACGATAATACTTTTCAGGAATTGAAATAATCGCTAACTTTGCCTGCAAATGCAGGAGGTTTTCGATATCAAGTTCCGTAACAGGCTCGGTTCTACACTGGGTCTGGAGGACTTTTCCAAGCCACTGAAGTTACGCAAGACCTCGCTCTGCTCCTTTCTGGAGCTGGGGCCGGTGTCATTTCTGGGCAAAAACAACATTAGAGGCGCTTTAAACTGGTTTTTAAACACCCATAGGGATAATGACACGGTAATAGCTTTAAGGCTCTCTAAAAGCCCCGATGTGAGCTCTGAGGAGCAATTCCGCAAGAATATGCTGCTCTCCTTTACCTACGCCTACGACTTTGCCGACTTCTTTGTGCTGGACTTTGGCCGCCCGGAGATCGGAGCTGTGCAGGAACTGGACTTCATCAGGGCCATTACCGACCCGATTCTGGACGCCAGAATGACATACGAGGAGTTCAAACCTGTACTACTTAAACTCTCCCCCATACTCAACGCGGACTTACTAGAAGGCGTTCTCGACTACTGCATGATGAACGGTATAGATGGAGTGGAACTCTCTGATATTCAGCAGATTAAGAACACTGTTGAATTCTCGAAAGGCAGACTTCCTATCATCGGAGCAGTACACGCACCCGACGCCACTGACATATCTTCAGTGCTAGAAGCGGGCGCCAGCCTTGCCGATATCGATGCTCCCCATATCTTCCGCCCGCAGATAAAATACATCTTCAAATCGCTTAAGAACCTATGATAAAGGCCAGTATATGCACCATTGGCGATGAAATTCTCATCGGTCAGATAGTAGATACCAACTCCTCGCACATTGCAAGAGCGCTGGGCTCTGCAGGCATCGAGGTTGCTAGGATGGAATCGATTGCAGACAAGCGCGAAGAAATCATTTCCATCCTATCTAAAGAGCTGAAAGACAATGACATAGTTATCTGCACCGGCGGTCTTGGCCCTACCAAAGACGATATCACCAAAGATGCTCTGGCAGAGCTTAGTGGCAGCAAAGGCTATGTCAAAAACGAAGAGCAGGAGGCCATTGTATACGATATCCTGCACTCCAGAGGCCTGGAGGTGCTGGACATTAATCTAAAGCAGGCAATGGTACCTGATACCTGCGAAGTAATTCTAAACAAAGTCGGCACAGCCCCTATAATGGCCTTCCATTTCCCGGAGGAAAAATTCGGTCACAAGGCCGCTCTCTACTCCATGCCTGGCGTTCCCCACGAGACTTTAACCGCACTTGGCGAGGTTGTAGAAGATATTAAGCGCAACTTTAGCACAAATTCGATATATCACAAGACCATAATGGTTTACGGCTATGCAGAGTCCGCACTTTCCAAGCTAATCGAGCCCTGGGAGGATGCCCTGCCTGCCGATATGCACCTTGCCTACCTTCCTAACACCCTTACAGGCGTGCGCTTGCGCCTAACAGTGCATGGAGGCGATGGGGAAAGCCAGAAAAGGCGTGCAAATGCCCAAATTGAGGCATTAAAGCCTTATCTGGGCGACCACCTATACTCTGAGCAGGACGACTGCTTAGAGGCCGTTGTAGGCCGTTTATTAAAGGAAAACGGCAAAACTCTGGGCATTGCAGAGTCCGCAACGGGCGGAGAAATCGCCCATCTTATCACTACAATCCCAGGGTCATCGGCATATTTCCTAGGTTCGGTTACCTCATATTCCCCCGAAATCAAGAAAAAAGTGCTGGGGGTTAAGGCGGAGACTATTGAGCAAAAAGGGATAGTTAGCAGCGAGGTTGCAGCCGCCATGGCAGAGGGAGTCCGCAAGGTTTTGGGCAGCGACTTCTCGGTCGCCACCACCGGTTGGGCCGATGCTTACGGCGATGAGTTCGAACCCGCCGGAACGGTATGGGTCGGAGTCAGCGGACCTGCCGGAACAGTGACCAAAAGATACCAGTATCACAACGACAGAAAGCGCAATATTGAGCGTTTTGCGGCTTCAGCTTTGGATACATTGCGAATTTACATACTTAATTGTTTAACTCATTGATAATCAATAAAAGAAACAAAAGAGTATAACAACGAAACAAAAATGTTACATTTATATCTGTAAATTATAAGTAATTGTAATACAATGATTTACTTTATTTTAACACTTATGGCTATCGGAGCCGTTTTAGGGCTCGTTTTTTCCAAGTCAGGTGAAGAATCGCAGGCTGCTTGGAAGGGTGCAAAGAGCGGTTTGAAGATCGGATGTGGCTGTCTTACCATCATCGTTTTGCTCTTCTTTCTCTTTGCAATTTTGGTATTCGGTGGAAGCCTTGCCGGCATGGGTATCACCCCCGATGACCTGCCGTCGGTAGGTGGCGGAACCGTCGAAAATGTTCAGAACATCTAGATTATCAGGCTACCCCATTCATCGGTCCAAGCATCAAGATTGCGCTTGAGTTCGAGGTACTCGCGGGTAAGTTCCATGATATCGTCATTTGGGCCGGGGGCGCTAAGCACGGATTCGATTTCCTTGTGACGCGCCTCCGCCTTTTCTATTTCCCTTTCAAGGTATTCAACCCTGTTTTTCCGCTTCTTTTCCTCCTTGTTTCGGCTTTTTAGCTCAGAATAGGAGATTGCAGCAGGGGTTGCAGCGGCCTGCGCAGGCGCAGAGGCAGTGCTTTCATCACCCCTTTCAAGGTCTCGTAGGGATTCCAGCTTAAGCTTTGCAAGAAAATCAGCCACCCCGCCAAGGTGCTCTTTAACCGTCCCTCCGCGGAATTCATAGAGTTTGTCCACCAGCCCCTCGAGGAAGTCTCTATCGTGAGAAACGAGGATTAAAGTGCCGTCAAAGGCCTTCAGAGCCTGTTTTAGTATGTCCTTGGACTTGATATCAAGATGGTTGGTAGGCTCATCCAGAGCCAGCACATTGTGGCTCTGAAGCATCAGTTTGGCCATACCAAGACGGGAACGCTCTCCTCCGCTCAGCACACTGACCTTTTTGTCAATGTCCTCGCCACGGAAAAGGAATTGGGCCAGCAGGTCCCTGAGTTTGGGGCGCATATCCCCCACCGCTATCCTGTCAACAGTCTCCCAAACAGTATCATTCGGGTCAAGCACATCTTGCTGATTCTGAGCGAAATAACCCAGGTCTACATTATGTCCAAGTTTAGATTCGCCGGAGATTGGTTCCAACTCCCCTGCTATCACCCTCATTAGGGTTGTCTTACCCTCGCCATTGCGACCAACAAAGGCCACCTTCTCCCCTCGTTTGATTTCCACATTGGCGCCGGTGAAAACCACCTTGCCGGGATAGCCTACGCTCAAATCGCTGCACTTATATACAATGTCGCCGGTGCGGGAAGCGGGCGGGAACTTTACCGTAAGTGTCACATTATCAGTCTCATCCACCTCAATTCGCTCCAATTTCTCCAGCGCTCTGATTCTCTGCTGTACCTGGTTGCTCTTTGTGGGCTTGTAGCGGAAGGCGCGGATAAACTCCTCGCTTTCCTTAATCATCTTCTGCTGATTGCGGTAGGCTGCAAGCTGCTGGGCCATTCGCTCCTGCCTCAACTCCACATATTTGCTGTAGGGCACCTTATAATCGTGAATCTTGCCCAGAACAATCTCAACAGTGCGGTTGGTGACATTGTCCAGGAACTTTCTATCGTGGGAAACCAGCAGAATTGCCCCTTTATAGCCCTTTAAATAGCCTTCCAGCCACTCTATGGACTCGATATCCAGATGGTTGGTAGGCTCGTCCAAAAGCAGCAATTGGGGCCTTTTCAGCAGAATCTTTGCAAGCTCGATACGCATATTCCAGCCCTGGGAAAAGGTTTCGCAGTTGCGAAGCAGCTCATCGGGTAGGAAACCCAAGCCGCGAAGGGTCTTTTCGGCCTCACCGGGGCCTGCTTCAGGGCAACTGGCCTTCACCTCATCGATGACGCTGCGGCCCTTGTTATGGCTCATTATCTGCGGCAGATAGCCGATGCTGATGCCGTCTGGCTTGTCTACACTGCCTGAACTGGGGTTCTGCTCCCCCACAATTATCTTCATAAGAGTAGACTTGCCGGCGCCGTTCTTGCCGACAAGTCCAATCTTGTCCTTTTCAGATATATGGAAATTAATGCCATCCAGCAGGGTAAAACTGCCGTAATTGACACTAAGATTGCCGATGGAAATCATTACAGTGCCTTAAGCGACTCTTCCAGAGCCTTGATGCGGGCAAGCGAATCGGCTTCCTTCTTGCGTTCAACTGCAACCACAGCCTCGGGAGCATGGGCAACGAACTTCTCGTTGGAAAGCTTTTTCTGCACGGTTGCAAGGAAGTTCTGCTGGTACTCAAGCTCCTTTTCGAGCCTAGCCCTCTCCTCGTCAACATTAACATAGCCACCGAGAGGAACGCTCATCTTAACATTGCCGGAAACGAAGGAAACTGCAGTTCCCTCAGCTACTCCGCGGGAAATCTTTACATTTGCAAGCTTGGCAATCACAGGCTCGAATTCCTTGAGCATATCGGCGCTATCTATGTATAAATCAAGCGAATCCTTGAATGCTATCCCCTTTTGCTGACGGATGTTTCGGATATTGTTCACTACCTCCTGGCTGGCCTTGAAGTTGTCAAGCACCTTCTGATCGAAGGGGCCGCCTACCGGAGTGCTCTGATACATAATGGTTTCGCCGGGATGGCGCTCATCCATTGCGTGCCAGATTTCCTCGGTAATGAAAGGCATAACGGGGTGAATCAGCTTGATGAGCTTGTCAAAGAACAGCACGGTTGCTTCGTAGGTAATTCCGTCAATGGCAGCGCCGTAGGCAGGTTTTACCATTTCAAGATACCAGTTGCAGAACTCGTCCCAGAATAGGATATAAGTATCCATCAGGGCATCAGAAATGCGGAACTTGTCGTAATTGTCCTTGATGCTTGCGATGCTTTCGGAAAGACGGTTGTCGAACCATTTGACAGCTACCCTTGCATATTCGGGCTGCTGGGCCTTTTCGTCTACATTCCAGCCACTTACAAGCCTCCAGGCATTCCAAATCTTGCCGCAGAAATTGCGTCCCTGCTGTACCTGAGCCTCATCGTAGAAGATATCGTTGCCTGCCGAAGAGCAGAGCAGCATACCGATTCTAACTGCATCAGCGCCGTATTTCTCTATCAAATCCAGAGGATTGGGGCTATTGCCGAGGGTCTTGCTCATCTTGCGCCCAAGCTTGTCGCGGACGATACCGGTGAGGTAGACATTGTGGAAAGGTACATCGTGCATGAACTCGTCACCAGCCATAATCATCCTGGCTACCCAGAAGAAGAGGATATCCGGACCGGTTACAAGGTCGCTGGTGGGATAGTAGTAGCTCAAATCGCGGTTGGGCTTGTGGTCGGGATGGCCGGGAAGCTCAGGATCGAACACGCTGATAGGCCAGAGCCAAGAGCTGAACCAGGTATCAAGCACATCCTCGTCCTGCCTCAAATCGGCAGCGGTATAATCGGGATTGATGGTCTGGGCAGCCTTGAGAGCCTCCTCGGGGGTGGATTCCACAACTATCTTTCCATCAGGGAGATAGTATGCAGGGATGCGCTGACCCCACCAGAGCTGGCGAGAGATGCACCAATCATGAACATTCTCCATCCAGTGACGATAAGTGTTGCGATATTTATCGGGAATAAGCTTAACCTTGCCGCTCTCAACTGAATCCAGAGCCATTTTTGCCAGCTCGTCCATCTTCAGGAACCACTGGGCGGAGAGCCTAGGCTCAATTACCGCATTGGTGCGCTCGCTATATCCTACAGGTGAGGTATATTCCTCAATCTTTTCGAGATTGCCGGCATCCTGAAGCATCTTTACAATCTTCTCGCGGGCAACAAATCGGTCTTCGCCGACCAGAATCTGAGCCTTTTCGTTCAGACGGCCGTGGTCGTCGATAATATCCAGTACAGGTAGATTGTGCCTAAGGCCAATTTCATAGTCATGGGCATCGTGAGCGGGCGTAACCTTGAGGCAGCCGGTGCCAAAGTCCATCTCCACATAGTCATCTTCAATTACAGGTATCTCCCTGTTAATCAGAGGGATAAGTACCTTTTTGCCGTGCAGGTGGAAGTGCCTCTCATCCTTGGGATTGACGCAGATGGCAGCATCGGCCATAATGGTCTCGGGGCGGGTGGTTGCAATCACCAGATAGTCCTTGGTAGGATTGCCGTTGCCATCACTGATATAGTATTTGAGGTGATAGAAATGGCTCTTTGTATCCTTGTGGATAACCTCCTCGTCGGAAACTGCGGTGTGGCCCTCGGGGTCCCAGTTCACCATGCGCACGCCCCTGTAAATCCAGCCTTTCTTGTAGAAATAAACGAAGGTGTTGATTACGGCCTTGCTAAGTTCAGGCTCCATTGTGAAGCGGGTGCGGTCCCAATCGCAGCTTGCTCCCAACTTGCGCAGCTGTTGCAAAATGATGCCACCGTGCTCTTCCTTCCACTCCCAGGCATATTTGAGAAATTCCTCGCGGGTGAGGTCTTCCTTCTTGATGCCGCGCTCCTTGAGCCTGGATACAACCTTGTTTTCAGTTGCGATGGAGGCATGGTCGGTACCAGGCACCCAGCAGGCGTTCTTGCCATCCATGCGTGCCTTGCGAATCAGCACATCGTTCAGAGTGTTGTTCAGCACATGCCCCATGTGAAGAATGCCCGTCACATTGGGCGGCGGAATCACTATGGTATAGGGTTCCCTATTGTCGGGTTCTGAATGAAAACACCTGTTCTTAATCCAGTATTCGTACCATTTGTCCTCTACAACGGACGGATTGTATTTAGCATCTAATTCCATAATCGCTTTTGTAAATCCTGCAAATATAACAAATATTTCCTAAGCTAGCGCAATGAGCATCAGCAACTGAGCAACAATCACCCTGAGGAACATCGACAGAGGATAAACCGTTGCATAATTGACTGATGTATAGTCGGTACCGTATGCTCCCTGGGCGAATGCAAGCACAGGGGCATTTGTGGTGGAACCGGTCAGCAGACCACAGATTTCGTAGAAATTCATCTTCATCACAACTCTGCACAGGATACCAATCAGCAGGGTCGGCACGATGGTGATGATTGCACCGTAGAGTATCCACCACCAACCGCCGCCAAGCAGCGAGGAAACGAAGTTCTCCCCTGCTCCAATACCAACTGCGGCCAGGAAGAGGTCAAGTCCAATCTCGCGAATCATCATATTGGCGCTGAGGGTGGTATAGGTTGTGATGTGCCATTTGGGGCCGAAGTAGCCAAGCAGGATGGCCACAATGAGGGGGCCTCCTGCCAGACCAAGGCGCACCGGCTGGGGTATGCCAGGGAAATGGAAGGGTATCATACCAAACACAACACCCAGTGCAATACCGGCAAAAATCGGCACCAGATTGGGGTGTGAGAGGGTTTCAGGCTTGTTTCCGACTATCTTGGCAGCAGCCTCAATGCTCTCTTTGGACCCAAGAACCTGAATGCTGTCGCCCATTTGCAGGCGCAGTGAAGGAGTTGCCACCAGCTGAACGCCTGCCCTAAGCACGCGGGTAACGGTCACACCGTAGAACTCCCTCATGTGCAGGTCTTTAAGCTTCTTTCCGGTCAGGGAAGACTTGGTGATACTGAGGCGCTTGGACACGATGTTGGAGCTCATTTTCTGCCAATCCTCAAGATGCATGGGGATTTCCTTGCCGAAAATCACCCTGAGTTTGTCAACACTGCTCTGGCTAGTAACGAGCAGCACCTTATCGCCCTGATTCAGCACAAAGTCAGGTCCGGGAACGGAAATCTGCCCATCGTGCATCACACGGGTAACCACAAAATTTATATTGCCGTAGCAGCTTGAGATATCGCTGATACTCTTGCCGAAAATTCCGGGATTTTCCACCTCACAGTGCATTCTACGGGCAGAATCTGCGCTCTCCTCGTCAGCCTCAAGGGCCTTGCGCTCGGTATCCAGGTCAATCTTAAAAATAGACTTAATTAGAATCAGCACGGCAATCACTCCCAGCACACCCAGAGGGTAGGCCACTGCGTATGAGGAGGCAATGGCAGAGCTGGCGGCAGCTGCGGCTTCACCGCTGGCACCCTCCGAAATCAGCACATCGGAAAGGCTCTGCTGGGCGGCACCAAGGCCGGGGGTATTGGTAACAGCACCCGACATTACACCCACCATAGTTTGGAGGGATTCCCCGCTTATAACGCTGATTAAATAGGTAATAATGCAGGCCAGGAGCACTATGCAAAGGGCCAGCAGATTCATCTTGACTCCCCCTTTCATAAAGGAATGGAAGAAGCCCGGACCCACCTGGAGGCCTATTGAAAATACAAAAAGGATAAGGCCGAAGTCCTTGAGCAGCGACAGTGCCTGCGGGTTGGCCCTAAAGCCAAAATGGCTTAAAAGAATTCCAACAAAGAGTATCCAGGTTGCCCCTATCGACACTCCCTTGACTTTGTAACGCCCTAGGAACAGGCCCAGAGCAATAACAACGGCGAACAGCAAAATAGTATGTGCGATTCCCGTTCCAAAAAACAACTCATTCATAGTCTACAAATCCCAATCTGATGAGCTAAAGCTGGATTTAGGTGCATTAGGTACATTCGTAAAATAGGTGTAGCCGGTTATCTTTTCCAAGTCGCTGATACTCATCAGCTCGGTGGAAGTAACCTTCTGACCCTTGGTACCGCTGGCGTGAGCTCTTACAAAGGCCACAGCCTGAAGTTCGTTGGCAGAACACTTGGCTACGCTCTTGCCGCTGTTGCCCTTCTTGGTACGCAGGCAAGCATAGTAGAACATTGTAGGTATCTGCACTGTGGTACCCATGAAACTGGCCGAAGTTTTCTTGGCGCTATTGCCGTATGCATCGGTGTAATTCTCAAAGTAACAACCAATTACGATGTATAGGGTATCGGAGCACACCTGGGTATCAATATAGTCTTCGAGGGTATTCCAACCGCCACCGCCGGTGTTAAACCAAGAGGAATTCTGAGGAGCAATATTGCTATAATAGAATACCTGCTTGTTGGTTGCAGATGAGGATGTCCTTTCGGCAGAACCCAGCATGTGACCCTTGTTATAACCGGACCCCGCCTTCTTATTGTTCTGCTGTACGCTTGAAGGGATATCAGGGTCTACCTGATAAGCATTGGTGCGGCTTGCAGACCCTTCGTAGCAATCGTGCCTTGGAGCAGCAACCCAAACAGGGCAATGATATTCCCCATTATAGCAAACAGTGTAGTTGCGGGCGGTAGTTCCGCTAGGGGATTTCTCACCACCAGCGCAGAGATGATATGCGTAATAAATATTGCTGTTATTACTGTCTATCAGATAGTTACCGCTCTTTCTGGAGTTAATTACAGGGAGTTCGAACCAGCCTGCACCGGAGCTTGTGCTGCCCGAAGCGGATGCGGTGGTAAAGGACTTCACTGCACCATAGTAGTATACATATTTACCATCCTCATACACTGCGATATAGGCCTGATAGTAATAGGTTGTAGCAGATGAAAGGTCGGGCAGAGTTACGCTAAAGTTGCCGCTGGTGGAGCTCAGGCTGGTCTCGGACTGGATGTCCCCATCAAGATTGCTAGCTGAAGTTCCCCACATAAATCCCTTGTAGGTAGGAACCGCCGAAGCGTTGGAGTAGCTACCGTTCAAAGTAGCCGAGGTGCTGGCTATATTGGCCGCAGAGAGGGTTGTAACGGTGGTTTCCTTGCTGTCGCTGCCACCCTGGCTTTCACCATCCCATTCAAGGCTGGAGATGGTTCCAAGATTGTTGGAGTAGTTCTTTGTAAGTTGGGCCTTTGCTCCATCGGTTGCGGTGAATTCCAGATTCAGAGTGCCGCTGCCGGGCAGGACAACAAAATTATAGGTACCAGCAGCGAGCGAACCCGAATTTGCGCTCAAGGCGACCATATTTGACCCGTTCTCCCCTGCTTTTGCCTTGGGAGTGCCGGAATAGTCCACAACCACATCGCCAGCAAGCACAGAAGTCTCGCTGCTGATGGAAATTGAGGATATGCTGTGTCCGCTGATGCTGGAAGATGCCAGAGTAATCGAAATTACATCGTAAATGGGCTTGAAGGCAAAGGACTTGCCGTCGGTATCGTTAGCAACCATAGCATAAATGCTGCGGTCGAAACTCCCCTCAACCGCTATCTGATTGGCTCTCAGCATGGTTTTAGCTTCGCTGCCGCTGAAGGTCAGGCTTGCGCTATAGGGGTAGAATGCCATATAGGAATTTGAGGAGTAGCTCACCATTCCGGTAAGCAGGACTGAGCTGCCTTCACCATCAACGCTATACTGGCGCTTTTGCACGCCATCGAAGATTGCAACATTCTCTGCATGCTTGAACAGCACCGGGCTGCTTGAGGGGCAGGTGGCGCTGAAGCTCTTTTGAACAAGGTATCCGGTGGTATCTTCCGACTCCCCACCCTTGCAGCCAGCCAGGGCCATCAGGGCGGATAATGCGAGTATAAGGTATCTTTTCATCATTTCAACTTAAATAGTATGCAAAGATAATGCAAATCCTCGAAATTTTAGTATTTGAACGAACTTCCGCCGACGAACTCGCGAAGCAGTGAGGTGGGCGGGATTTCCTTGTCCGGCACGGGGGTGAAGTAGTGGATAAACTTCAGCAGCCTGTGGGCCTCGCTATATTCTGGGCAGTTTTTGGGCACGCTGGCAAGGATGGGCTCTGCGTGGTTGCGGAGCACTGCGAACTCCACCAGGTAGGCAGAATTGAACATCACATCGGCCTCTTCCTGGTAGGGATAAATCCAATCATCCTCAGCCTTGCGCACCTTGGGCCATTGCGAAATGGTCTCGCGGGCGGTGAAGGCACCCTTGTTATAATCGCGGATAATCCTTCGCAGCAGGCGGTTGTCGCTGGTAGGAATGCAGTTATGGTCATCCAGGGCTATACCGGTGAGGGTGGAAATGAATATCTTGTATTTGCGGTTGTCGGGGATGTTTGCGGTGAGTTTGGGGTTCAGCGCGTGTATACCCTCGATTACCACCACATTGCGGGGGCCGAGCTTGTATTTGCGACCGTTGTATTCGCGGATGCCGGTAACGAAGTTGTATTCGGGAACCTCAACCTCCTCGCCGGAGAGAATCTTCATCAGGTCGCGCTCCAGGGCATCATGGTCGACGGTATCGAAGTTGTCGAAGTCGTAGCTGCCGTCGGGGAGCAGAGGGGTGTCCACCCTATTCACAAAGTAATCGTCTGTACTGAAGGTGAGGGGCTGGAGACCGCAGGCCTTTAGCTGCACGCTAAGTCGCTTTGACACAGTGGTTTTACCCGAATTTGAAGGGCCGGTAATCAGCACCAGGCGCACTTTGTTTTTGCCGCGGAAGCGCTTTTCAATCTCCTCTGCTATCTGCACTATCTTCTTCTCCTGAAGGGCCTCTGCTATCTGGATCATATCGCTTCCTCCCCCATCCAGCAGGCAGTGGTTTAGGTCACCCACGGTCCTCAGGCCCATGATTTCGTTCCAACGGAGGTTCTCAGCGAACATCTGGAAGGTCTTGGGCTGGTCGCAGTAGGGAGCCAGAATATCGGGATTGTGCTTGCTTGGACCGAGGAGCAGGATACCGCCGTGGTAAGGGATTACATCCCAGACCTTTAGGTAGCCGGCTGAAGGCACCAGCCTGCCATAATAATAGTCTGCTGTGCGCCCAAGGGTGTAATAGTCCTGATAAACGGCGCCGCTGGTTTCAAGGAGGCGGGCCTTGTCCTCATAACCCTTGCTGCGGAAGAACTTGATAGCCTCGTCGGTAGGCACCTCATAGCGGTGGAAGGCCATATCCTTCTCTATCAGGCTGGTCATCCTGGCCTTTATCTTGTCGATATCGGCTTGGCTCACCGATTTGCTGCCGTCCTTCTTGTGGATTTCGCAGAAATAGCCGTGGGAAATGGGGTGCTCTATATTAATGGTAGCCCCCTTAAAAACATCGCGCACCGCCTTGCAGAGCAAAAAGGAGAGGCTTCTGATATAGACTCTCATGCCACTGGGGTCGGTGCAGTCGAGGAATTCGATGTTTCGGTTGTTGTAAACCCTGAATTTTAGGCCTTGGGAAACATTGTTCACCCTGGCGGAGACGATTGGATAGGGCTTCTTGAAATCGAAGCAAGGCAGCATATCCTGCAGGGTCGTTCCTTCCCTGAATGCCTTGGATGTGCCTGTGTTTTTACAGTAGACTTGAATCATAGCGCATTTGCAAAGTGCAAATTTACGCAAAAGTCGCCATATTTTTAACGATTGTTTACATTTTTTTATACCTTTGTATTCGTGTTTTACCTTATTTAACTTTATGAAGCCTAATGAAGAAAATCCTGGTAGTTTGTGCAGCACTCTTTATGCTGCCTTGCTCCCTCTTGTACTCACAAGAGGCTGACGAACCCGGCACAGGTGCCGAGTTGACCATTATCCCACGGTTTGATATCGGAGCCGAATATCTAGGGGTAGGAGGTAAATCCTTCGGAACAAATCTCGGCAATTCTTCAATCTACACCCTTTTCGAGGGCAACATTACGGAGAATCTCTCTTTCAGCGTCGCCAATCACTGGGCCAGCTTTGGCACCGACGAGGGCGAATGGGACAGTTCGTACTATACCGACCTCTACGATGGCACCGGTTATTCCAACACCAACAATTGGCTGGACTGGATCAACCTTACCTACGAGTTCGGGAATTACTACTTCACCCTGGGCAAAGATGCATTGTTTGTAGGTGGGCTGGAGTTTGACGAGTACGATTTTGATGTTCATCCTTATTTGGCATCCAGCCTCTGGAACAACCTCCCCTGCTATCAGTGGGGAGCCAGTGCAGGTTGGACCAATGATGCAGAGAACACCACCCTTGCAATCCAGATGGCAACCTCTCCCTACGGCGAGCGCCCCTTCAGCAGTGGCCTTTATAGCTATGCAGCCCGCTGGACCGGCGAATACGGCAAGTTGGAGACCAATATGTCGCTGGCAGCAATTGCCAAGGGCGAAGGCAAGTACTTTGGCCTGTTCTGCGTTGGACAGAGATACAATTTCAACGAAAAGTGGGCTTTGAGCTACGATTTCTTCAATACATTCGTAGACCTTGGCTGGGAATGGGATGGCGAAAGCGAGGATGAAGCTGGCTTTTACGGGCTTCAGGACGGCCTTAGCATCTACAGTGCCTTGAGCTGGAAACCCAGCGAAAAATGGGAATTCCTAGTACGCGGTGGCTATGAATATGGCCCCGACTACTTCAACGAGGGCAACAACTTCTCATCCTGGCATGCCGGCACCGCCGTTCATTGGTATCCCATTGATGGTCTGAGGGTTCACGCAGCCTTTGGTTATGCCGACGACCCCTCAACCACAGTAGCCTACATCGGTGTAATGTACAACCTTAACCTCCGTATCTGGTAAGACGATGGCAAAAGACAACAAGATTATTAACATTGAGCATCTTAGCAAGTCCTTCGGCGACAAAACAGTGCTTAATGACATCAACATGTATATCCGCGAGGGCGAGTTCCTCACCCTTCTAGGGCCCTCCGGATGCGGCAAAACTACCCTCCTGCGCCTGATTGCAGGCTTTCTTCAGCCCGATGAAGGGCAGATTCTGCTGAACGGCAGCGACATTGCAGGCATCCCGCCCCACAAGCGTCCGCTGAACACCGTTTTCCAGCGCTATGCCCTATTCCCCCACCTCGATGTTTACGACAATATCGCCTTTGGACTCAAGCTCAAGGGGGTATCCTCCGATGAAATCGACAGCAGGGTGCGCAAGGTGCTGAAGATGGTAACCATGACCGACTACGAGGACCGCGATGTAGATTCCCTCTCCGGCGGTCAGCAGCAGAGGGTGGCCATCGCCCGCGCAATCGTGAACGAGCCCAAGGTGCTGCTGCTCGACGAGCCGCTTGCTGCCCTTGACCTCAAGATGCGCAAGGATATGCAGATCGAGCTTAAGGAGATGCACAAGAAACTTGGCATTACCTTTATATATGTCACCCACGACCAGGAAGAAGCGCTTACCCTGAGCGATACCATCGTGGTGATGAACGAGGGCAAGATTCAGCAGATTGGCACCCCTACCGACATCTACAATGAGCCCGTCAACAGCTTTGTAGCCGACTTTATCGGCGAGAGCAACATCCTCAACGGCACCATGATAGAGGACAAACTGGTGAACTTCATCGGCCACGACTTCCCCTGCGTCGACAAGGGATTCGGTGAGAATGTTCCCGTTGATGTGGTTATCCGCCCCGAGGACATCTATATCAAGAAAAACCCTGAGGGTGAGCAATTTACGGGCAAGGTAACATCCTGCACCTTCAAGGGTGTGCACTATGAGATGTTCGTAGATACCGACAAGGGTTATGAGATGATGATTCAGGACTACAATGCCTTTGAGGTGGGTTCTATCGTGGGAATGCACATCCACGCCAACGACATCCAGGTAATGCACAAAGAGCGCATAAACAACACATTCGAAGGTGAGATTGTGGACGATACCACCGTGAATTTCATGGGTGGCGACTTCAAGTGCAATCCTACCGGTCTGGAAGCCGGCACAAAGGTTAAGGTTGAGGTGGAATTCGACAAGGTTGACCTGCTTGACAACCTCGAAGATGGGGTTCTCGAAGGCGAGGTTTACTTCATTCTCTACAAGGGCGACCATTACCATCTGACCATCCGCACCGAGGATGGAGACAAGGTATATGTTGATACAAACGATGTTTGGGACAAGGGCGACCTTGTCGGCATCAACATCGCTGCAAAGGACATTAAGATAAGCAAGGCCGATGACAATAAAGCGTAGTACCTGGGCTCTGCCTTATCTGGTATTCCTGATTTTGTTTGTGGCACTCCCACTGGTGATGGTGCTGGTGTATGCCTTCCAGGATAAGGATGGCGGCATCACCCTGCAGAACTTCGTGAAGTTCTTCAACACTCCGGAGGACCTGCACACCTTTGTATATTCCATTGAGATTGCCCTGATTACCACTGTGTTATGCCTGCTCTTCGGCTATCCTGCCGCTTGGATTCTGAGCAATGCCAAGCTTAACAAGAGCAGCGTAACGGTTATCCTGTTCATCCTGCCGATGTGGATAAACATGCTTATCCGTACCCTTGCCACCGTAGCTCTGTTCGATTTTGCAAAGCTGCCGCTGGGCGAAGGAGCGCTGATATTCGGTATGGTCTACGACTTCCTACCGTTCATGATTTACCCCATCTACAACACTCTGAACAAGATGGACAAGTCCTATATTGAGGCCGCTCAGGACCTGGGTGCAACCCCCGCAAAGGTGTTTACCAAGGTAACGGTGCCGCTCAGCATGCCCGGCGTTTGGAGCGGTATCCTGATGGTGTTCATGCCGACAATCTCCACTTTTGCTGTTGCCGAGCTGCTTACCATGAACAAGGTTAAGCTTTTCGGTACCACCATCCAGGAGAACATCAACAACGGTTTCTGGAACTATGGTTCGGCACTTGCACTCATTATGCTGGTGCTCATTGGCATAACTACCTTGCTGGCTGGTGAAGAATCCCAGCGCGAGGATGAAACGGGAGGTGTAATATGAAAAAGTTCCTTGCACAAAGTTATCTTTGGCTGCTGCTATTGATACTCTACTCCCCCATTGCCATCATCATAATCTTCTCATTTACAGAGGCTAAGGTGCTGGGAAACTGGACCGGATTCTCGCTAAAGCTGTATCAGAACCTGTTCAGTGGCGGAGTGAGCAATTCGCTGGTTCGCGCCATCGAAAACACCCTCAGCATTGGCATTTTGGCAGCCATCTGCTCTACCCTGCTGGGTTCAATTGCCGCCATCGGCATCTTCAATCTGCACGGCAAGAAAAAGCAGGCAATCACCTTCCTGAACGATATCCCGATGCTGAATCCCGATATCATCACCGGTATTTCCCTGTTCATTTTGTTCGTTGCTGTTGGCGTTACCCAGGGGTATGTCACCGTGCTGCTGGCGCATATTTCCTTCTGCACTCCCTATGTGGTGCTGAGCGTTATGCCCAAGCTAAAGCAGATGAATCCCAATACCTACGAGGCGGCTCTGGACCTTGGGGCAACCCCCACCCAGGCCATGCGAAAGGTGATTCTCCCCCAGATCAAGCCCGGCATGATAAGCGGCTTTATCCTGGCTTTCACCCTCTCGATTGATGACTTTGCCGTTACCCTCTTTACCAAGGGAAATCAGGGTCTGGAGACCCTCTCAACCTTTATTTATGCGGATGCCCGCAAGGGTGGCCTTACCCCCGAGCTGCGCCCTCTGATGAGCATTATCTTCATCACTGTGCTGCTACTCCTGGTGGTTATCAACATCCGAAGCATGAAATCAAAAAAACAAGCTATAAAATGAAAAAACTAGTTTCTGCCGTTCTGGGTCTGGCCCTGGCTCTGAACACATTCGCAATTGACCGCGAGCACACCCTGAAGGTGTACAACTGGGCCGATTACATTGATGAGGACCTCATCGGAGAGTTCGAAAGCTGGTACAAGGAACAGACCGGCGAAGAGGTTAAAATCATCTACCAACTCTTTGATATTAACGAGGTTATGCTCAGCAAGATTGAGATGGGCAAGGAGGATTTTGATGTGGTTTGCCCCTCGGATTATATCATCGAGCGCATGCTTCGTCTGGACCTGCTGCTCCCCATCGAAAGAGACTTTGGCGAGACTCCCGACTATACTGTGAATGTATCTCCCTTCATGATAAAGATGCTGGGAAATACCGATAGCAACGGCAAGAATGTTTCCGACTATGCAGTGCCCTATATGTGGGGAACCTGCGGTCTGCTCTACAATACCAAGTATGTAGATGCCGAAAAGGTTAAGTCCTGGGAAGTTCTGAAAGACCCTGCTTACAAGGGTAAGATCTTCATTAAGAACGCTTTCCGCGATGTTTACACTTCCCTACTGGTTGGTCTGAAGAAGGACGAGATTGCCTCCGGCAAGGTCACCATTGAGGATGTTTGCCGCGACGCTTCTCCCGAGAGCATCGCTCTTGTAGAGGCCTGGCTGAACGAGGTTAAGGACGGCGTGCAGGGCTGGGAAGAAGACTTCGGCAAGGAAATGATGACCAAGGAGAAAGGTTGGATCAACCTTAGCTGGAGCGGCGATGCCCAGTGGGCCATCGAGGAAGCCGAGGCAGTTGGCGTTGACCTTGACTATGTCATTCCCGAAGAAGGTTCCACCGTTTGGTATGATGCATGGGTTATCCCTAAGTATGCCAAGAACACTAAGGCTGCGCGTTACTTTATCGACTTTATGTGCATGCCTGAAAATGCTCTGCGCAACATGGACGCCATCGGCTATGTATCGTCCATCGGCGGTCCCGAAGTGCTCGCAGCCAAGATTGACTCCAGTGCATTCGAGCCCATAGACGCTTCCTACTTCTTTGGCCCTGAAGCCACTGCAGTCTGCATCAACCCCGTCCAGTATCCCGATGCAGCAATCGTTAGCAAGCTCGGCAACCTGCACGACAACTCGGACAGAACGGAGGACTTGCTAGCTATGTGGACCCGCGTCAAGGGTGACAACGCCAGCGCTACGACTTATGTTATTATAGGTCTTGCTGTTCTAGCCTTGATTGCTGGCTATCTTCTTAGTAAAAAGAAGAACAAGTCCCACAAAAAGTCCCACAAGCCCGCTGCTAAGCGCAAATAAGGACTCAATAAGCTTTACAAAAACATACGAACCGGCGACGATATGGGGTTATATCGTCGCCGGTTGCCATTCCACACTGCCCACCCGCAACGTTAGAGGACTTTATCGTCGCCGGTCCAAGCAATTTTGCGAGGGTTGCCCAAAAACTTTTTTTTATCTTTGCAGAACAGAAAATTGAGTTATGAGAACATTGAGACTTTTAACAATCGCGGTGGCAGCGTTGCTATGCGCAGCGTGCACCGGCAGCAAAAAAGGAGAAACCAGCATGAACACCGAGTACAACCGCGCCCAAGTGGCCGAAGACGCCCTGAAGTTCTTCAACAAGGATGGCGGCCTGCTTCTCGCCGCAGGAGACAAGGATAAAAACAACGCCATGACCATCGCCTGGGGTGGCCTCGGGACGCTCTGGCAGAAGCCTGTCTGCACAGTCTATGTGGCCGAAGGTCGCTACACCTTCAACTTCATGGAAGACACTAAGTACTTCACAGTCATGCAGTTCGAAGACAAGGAAGTCCTGAAGTACATGGGCACCCACAGCGGTCGCGATGGCGACAAGGCTGCTGCCCTTAATCTCCACACCAAGTACACCAAGAACGGCGCGCCCTACTATGAAGAGGCCAGTCTCGTGCTGGAGTGTCGCCTGATGTACAAGGCTCCCTTTAACCCCGAGAACTTCACCGACGACGTCCCCAAGGACTTCTACGACGGTTTTGCCGCCGGCTTCCAC
>Ga0181612_127382_pt1 | contig 38129 bp, 51 predicted proteins | sample HoacroProtozoa21_FD_119630 | JGI IMG/M metagenome (GOLD analysis project Ga0181612, IMG submission 119630) | Hoatzin crop microbial communities from Cojedes, Venezuel. Combined Assembly of Gp0051906, Gp0051904, Gp0051908
CGGGACAATCGAGGCTTCGGGGGTCGCATCCAGGGCGGAAGGCTACGTCAACAACGGGGCGTCGATAAAGGCCGAGGGTGACGGGTCGAGTGCGGGCGGATGGACGGGGACCGGTTTCATCCAGGCATCGGGCGCCGGGTCATTCGCGCACGGTATGACGGCAAGCGGGTCCATCATCTCATCGGGTCACGGTTCCGTGGCCATGGGCATCAACGTGACCGCCCAGAACGGAGGTGAGGCGGCGTTCGGAAAGTTCAACGAATCCCACGCGGATGACGACAACGACCTGCACACCCAGTTCTCCGTGGGCATCGGGACCACGCCCAAAGACACGAAGAACGCCCTTGAGGTCATGAGCGACGGGCGGGCCTACCTCTACGGTGCTGGGAATTACGACGGGACGAACCCAGGGGAGGCGAAGGACCTCGCATCCCTTCTGGCGAGCCATGAGGCGAGCGTGGAGGACCTCACCGGAGAGACGGGGCACGCAATAGCCAAGATAACCGTGGGGGAAACGGAAACCACCCTCTACAACAACATGGTCGCCCTGAGCGACTCGCAGATAGACGCGGCATGGGCGTCGGAGAGCTAGGCACAAGAACATAGATAATAGAATAGCAATATGGCATCACCACAGTATTATATCGACGCCGATGGAGTCAAGAGGATCCGTGAGAAGGTGGATGAGGCGCTCGCTCCCCTTGACGCATCGATAAAGGCGAATGGGACCGCGATAGCGGAGCTTCAGGAAAGTGCGTCCTCCCAGGGGGAAGAAATCTCGGCATTGCAGGAAAAGGTCAGTTCCAATACGGGGGCAATCGAACAGAACGCTGCGGATATAGAGAACAACTCGGCTTCCATAAAGCAGAATGCGGCTGACATAGCCTCCAATAAGGATGCAATTGCGCAGAATACCGCTGACATCGAAAGCAATTCGCAGTCGATAGCGACCAACGCATCCAACATCGCATCCAATGCCGCGGCAATCGAGCAGAATGCTACAGACATTTCCGGCCTTAAGACGGATGTGGCTGCAAATACATCCAATATCGCGTCCAATGCCTCGGCGATTGAACAGAATTCTTCTGACATTGCAAGCAACAAGGACAGTATTGATGCGAATTCGGCTCTTATAGCGGCGAATACTGCGGCTATTGCGGCTAATACGACGGATATAGCAAGCAACAAGGAAAGCATAGAACAGAATGCCTCCGACATTTCAGATCTCAAGCTCGGCGTGGCTACAAACGCTTCTGACATTTCGGATCTCAAGACCAGTGTGGCTGCCAACGCTTCTGACATCTCCAGTCTCAAGACTGATGTGGCTACAAACGCTTCCGACATCTCCAGTCTCAAGACTGATGTGGCTGCGAACACCACGGCCATAGCGGCCAATGTTACAGACATAGCATCGAATAAGGCCGCCATAGAGCAGAACGCCACGGATATCGCAAGCAACAAGGAGAGCATTGGCACACTTAGTACCAAGCTCGACACCGTGGAGGAGGGGGCGCAGGTCAACGTGTTGGAGACCGTCAAGGTCAACGGGGCCGCCCTGACCGTCACGGATAAGGCCGTGGACGTGACCGTGGAGAGCGGAAGCGCCGAAGGCACCCTTTCGGTCAACGGTACGGACGTGGCCGTGAAGGGGTTGCAGGCAGCCGCCTACAGGGAAGTCACCGACGACGAAGTGGCTTCCGAACAGGAAGGGGAAGCGTTGGTGAGCACCACGGCCCTCGGGAAGACTGTCAAGGCCATAGAGGATAAGATAGATGATCTGGACGTCGCCCAGCTGCAGGAGGACGTATCGGACGGGCAGATGGCCCTCAGTGCGAAGGTGGCCGCCCTTGACATGCAGGTCGAGGACCTTACTGAGAAGGCGTCAGATACCAGGGCGCTTGATCTCGCCGAACAGAACCTTGAGATACAGATATCCGAGAGAGTCCAGGCGGCTGCGATGGAGGCCAATCTGGAGGATGCTCAGTATCAGACTAACCTTAATACGGAGAACATAGCCGCCCTTGGCAGCGATATCGCCAATGTCATGCCTGTACTCGCAAGGAAGATAGCTGAACTTAGTGCGAGGGTGGAGGACCTTGAATACGCAATTGAGCAATTAACATCATAAAACGACAAGATATGGCAAAGAAAAAAAGGACAGTGGTCAAGGCCGTAGTTGAGATGGTCGGGGAACACATCACGCTGAGCGCCGAAGCGGGAAAGGTGAACGACAGGTTCACAGGCATCGCCTTCGGGGTAGTTACTGAAGACGGGGTGGTGCTCCCCTGTACGCTCTCTCTAGATATCTATGGACCTGTAGCTAACGGCTACGGAGGGGAGTATACCGATGAGATGGACTCTCTTCTCAAGGGCTTCAGAACAAGACTCATTGAAGACTTCGGGGCTGAATTCGAAGATCAACCGACTAATGACAAGGAGGATTAATTATGGCGACGAATAACACGAAATACTATTCTCTCCGTTTTGCGACCAAGGATGAATATCTTGCATCCAAGGCCAGCGGGAAAATCTATACCACTCTCATGGACAGCACCTACGTCTCAAGGGCGGTGGTGAGCTACATCGAAGAGATCGGGCGTTCTGTCACTGACGCTATCAACATCATTGCGCCCATCTCGCGAGTACAGGTAGGCGACTGCGTCCTCTATAATGCAGATGACGGCAAGCATTACGCCTTGAAGGGCCATGAGGAATGGGACGCCACGAAGCTTGGTGGATTCAGCTACAATGCCACCGACTGGGCGGAAGCGGGCTACACCTTGCTCGGATGGCTCTACAAGAGGGAAGGCAAGGAGGGAAGGATTCTGTCCAACGCCGACTTCGGGGCTCTCCAGTATGACAGCGAGAATACATCCGATAGCAAGGTATCGTCCTATACTTCGATGACCAGGGCGGACGGGCAGTCCATCAACTGCCAGGACTCCAAGAGCACGAGGGTCTGCATCTCCCTCGACTGGACGGACATCGCCTACACTTCGAACAGCTATTACAACTGGCCCCTCCTGAGGGACAACTGGGATACCATCATGACCGCCTACGGACAAGGCACGGACACCGACGGATGGGTGGCCGTGGTCGACAAGTTCGCGGAGGCGACCTCGGGAACGGCCCTCTGTTATGTGGCCTACAAGATAGAGGGAGGAAAGCTCACCATAGCCATGACAGGGAACGCCTTCTCCGCCGGGGACGAGACCATCACCGTGACCTACTCCGACGGGGAGACCACCGTGGACATCACGCCCCACCTCATCTACCCCGCGGACTGGGACTACTCTTTCGATAAGTGGGCTAAGGGCGAAGCCCTGGCCGAATTCCCCGCGACCAGCGGTGTGCTGACCGACATGGACGGGAAGCGCAACACCACCTCCCAGTGCATTGCGAGCACGAAGGCGGTCGCACCGCTGAAGGTCATAGCATATGCCATAAAGGACGTTGACGGCAACGCCATCCCCGGCGTGCAGGCGGGAGACTGGTGGATCCCCTCGGCTGGGGAATGGGCGGAATACCTGTTTGCTGCGAAGAGGCTTTATGAGAAGGGCTTCAGGCCGGCAAACGCATGGATGAACACCAGCTCTCAGAACGGAAGCTTGAATTGGAAAGCGCCCATACTTTTTGCGACCAGTTCAGCCGCGTCATCGAACATGTACTGGGGCAATAAGAATCACCGCAACTGCAGGGCACGCGGTATCGCCGCCTTTCACATTGATTAATCCTTAATCCTTCAACCTTGGGCGGGGCCCCGTCCCCGCCCCATCAGTCAGACATGCCGAAGAGACAGCAGAGCATATCATTCGCAGATCAGGAGAACTATCCTCTTGAGGGGAAAGTGACCGTGCAGACGATTGCCAGGAGCAACAAGATAGATACAACCGCTTTTGCTCCTCCCACTTCTGTACTGGATGCGCTCCCTGTCTACAGGGTAGTCAAGAACCTCAGGGATAACTACGTCAAGAATGTCTACGACCATCTGAAGGTCAAGTACCGGAGGACCGTGGGCGACAGGCTCCTTGACCTGCTCTTCGACAGTGTGGGCTATCTGGCAATTATCGGCACGAGTACCGACTTAGGGGATAAGCTGAGGGCTACCGGGGCATTCCTTCGCACTTACGCACAGGTGCAGGACTGCATCGGCTTCCTCTGCTCCGACCCGGACATCGGGCTCCCGCTCAAGAAAGCTGCGACACTTTATAGACAAATCGGAAATATAGAAGCGCAAATGCAGGGCTATAAGAACTCTCTAAGGGTCAGGGCGTCGGAGGCTGAGGCGGCCAATGGCGGAGAAACTCGTCAGTGAAAGGGAGCCCTCCACTCATTTAGTGGTTTCAACGGGCTTTGAAATACTTCCGCGACATCGAACATGAACTGGAACAATAAGAATAACAACAACTACAGGGCACGCGGTATCGCCGCATCTCGCTGCAACGAGAGTAGTCCTTTGCGCTTCTCCATTTCCGACATCGACATGCTCAAGAGTGCCATGGCGTGCCAGAAAAACAAGACATCATCGCTGGATGAGATAAGGTTCGAGATGAAGGGAGGCACGGCGGTTCTGGGCATTGTCGATGACATGAACGCCGGAACATATTCATTTATCCCTGCCTCGGCCTTCGTTCTCAGGAGGCCGGTCCCCAGGGAAGTCCTCGCGGCCGCCTACAGGGATCGTGTGAGGCAGACCTGGGAGATGGAGCGCATGGAGAGAATTCTCGAAGGCATTCTCCCGACGAATGTCACTGCGAACAGAAAAGGAGGGGGATGCCTCTATGCCACGAACCGGGTATTCGAGCTCTTCGATGCATACCCCGACGGCTGGGTTGCTAAGTTCGACCTGCAGGGCTTCTTCATGAGCGTCGACAAGAACATCCTTCTGAAGCTCGCACTAGATGCGATAGACCTTCACTATGAAGGAGAGGATAAGGAGGCACTAGCCTACTATGTCAAGGACGAACTGGGGCATAGGGTCCAGAATGACTGCAAGCTCCGTTGCTCCCCGAAGGAATGGAGGAGGCTGCCCGCCCATAAGAGCATGTTCACCCAGCCCGAAGGGAGGGGGCTTCCCATCGGCAACCTTCCCAGCCAGGTGCTGGTGCAATTCCTCCTGAAGGAGATAGTGGACTTCATCGAAGGCTACGGTCTCGGGGTGGTGGACTTTGCGGATGACTTCGTAACCGTGGGGGACAAAGGTACGATACTCAGGATGATGGGCGAACTCAGGAGATGGCTTGCGAGCGAGCTCCACCTGACTCTCCATCCTGCGAAATTCTATATGCAGCCGGTACGACACGGAGTGACCTTCGGGGGCTACAGGTTGAGTCCGGGAAGGAGAATCATCGGAAAGCGGACTGAAAGGAGAGCGCTGGCTAAGGCGCATTGGATTTGTTCGCATTCTGATACCCTGCCACCGGAGAAGGCCGCCGCCACTCTGAATTCATACTTGGGGAGAGCAAGATACTGTGAAGCGGGAAAGATGGTGAAGGGAATTAGGGAAGAACTGGAGGGGTCGGAGCTTCAGAATATTCTCTGGTATGATTGGAGGCGGTGTATCGTAAGAGTAAGGACGAGAGAGCGCTTGAAAAGGACATGCGCCAGGGAAGTGATAAGAATGAGAAAACAATACAATAGAATATGACGACGGTCAAGATAGCACCCCTCGCAGCAAAGACTGTGACAGTGGCGCTCTCCGTGGCGTGGTTCATGGAGAGTCTGCAGTCCATGCTCCCATGGCTCATCGCCTGCGTCCCCCTCATCCTCCTGGACCTCCGGTGGGGCGTCAAGGCGGCACGACACCGCCACGAGCTCGTGAGGGTATCCAAGGGGATACGCGCCACGGTGGGCAAGGCGTTCGAGTACGTCTGCTGGGTGTCCGTGTCAGTACTCCTCGCCGAGACGTTCGGCAAGGAATGGATAGAGCCTCTGGTGCTGGCCCTCGTCATCCTCAACGAGTTTTCCTCCATCGTGGGGAACTACATGGAGACGAAGGGCTACAGGCTGAACAGGTCGGAGATCTGGAAGGCGCTAGCCAAGAAGGGGAGCGACGCCGTGAGCCTCGACCTCGACACGAGCGAACTCATAGAGAAGGAGAAGGATGGAGAATGACTTCACGGACATCTACGGGAGGATAGCAGACTCGGAATGGTTCCGGAGGGCCTACTCCGGCAAGTCCGTGGGCGACGTGATACCCGTAGAGGACCTAACACCGACAAAGGATGATAGCTGACAAGGTAAAGATATACATCGACGCCGGCCACGGCATACACACGGCCGGCAAACGCTCCCCCGACGGGCTGCTCCGCGAGGGAGTGTGGAACCGCAAGGCGGCACGGCTCCTCGTGGCTCGGCTGGAAGACTCCGCCATACCCGTGACGTGGATAAACGACTACGACACCGACGACCCCTTGTGGTACCGGTGCCGAAAGATAAACGAGCTGGCGTCCGAGTGGCCGTACGGCTACCAGAACTGCCTCGCACTTTCCGTCCACTGCAACGCACACCTTGACAACAGGTGGACCGACGCCCACGGCTGGGAGGTGTTCACATACACGTACGCCTCGCCCCTCTCTACGGAGGCGGCGGTCCTCATGTCGTCCGAGGCGCTCTCTGCAGGGCTGACCGTCCGGAGGACCTATCCGGACCGGTATTACAAGACGGCCAACTACGCCATGGTGAGGGACACGATCTGCCCGGCGATCCTCGTGGAGAACGCCTTCATGACGAACCGTGCCGACTGCGAGATGCTCCTCTCCGACGAGGGCACGGAGAAGCTCGTGGACGTGATGTACAGGGGTCTGAAGGACTACTGCCAGCTATACGGAAGATGATCCCCTCCAAGGGGTTTTCGTTCATACTACATAAACGCTTTCGAATTCACAATTTCATTGGATGGATTCCCCTCGGCCGCGAGGTCCAGGGGGATTTTCATATATATAATAGGTATGGCGAAAAAAATTTTCAAAAATTCGTGAAAAAAATCTTGAAATCGCTTGCGAATTCAAATATTATGCGTATCTTTGTACCAGAGTTAAGAACGAAACAAAATCCAATCACCATGAAGACATTCAATTACCCTACATTCCTCTGCACCGTAAAGAAGGAGACCGAGAAGGCATACCAGCTGTCCTACAAGGCTGAAGTGAGCGGAGAGCTCATACCTATTACTGCCTGGTATCCCAAGAGCCAGGTGGAGATCACCGAGGACGAAGGCAGGACCTACTGCTCCGTGAAGAACGACTGGATCTACGCCGCCAAGGCAAGGGACTACGCCAAGTGGGCCGTAGCCAACGGCAGCGGCAACCTTACGCTCCTGGCAGTGTCCAACGGGATACTCACTGCGAGTCTGTAAGCGAAATCAAGAACTCAAATAAATTTGAAAACGTAAACATAAACAATCTAAAAATCCAAAAGCCATGACAAAAGAGATCTATTACTTCGAGAACCACGCACTGAAGGCCGCAAAGTCCTATGAGAACGCCACGATAGAGCGCTCGTCCTGCGAGCCAGTATGCTACGACTACGGCAACGACTCGTCCGCCCACATGCTCCGCCACGGAACATCGGGCGAGACCGGATGCTTCAACGTATACCAGGGGGGCGAGCAGGTGGCGCAGATAGCCTTCTGGGTGTCCAACGGAAACCAGGACCTCGAGGACATAAGGGACTACGTCGACTACTACGACCTGTCGGATGACTTCCCCTCCGACCTTGACGAGGTGGTGGCAGACCACATCCTCCTTCTTGACGACGACAAGGTGGCGATGAACACGTGGGGGAGCGTGCTTGACATCGACGGGCGCATCACATCCTCCGCCGGCGACATACAGGACGGCTCGGACAAGGGGCTTCTCTATGAGATAGAGAGGAAGGCTTCCCAGAGCTTCATAGACGAGCTCATGCTCAACCTGTTCAAGGGCTCCCTGGTGGAGACCGACGGCAAGGTCACGCTGGTGACTACGAGGGAGGAGGCGAGGGAGATCTTCGACCTCGTCAAGGACTCCCAGGCGAGCAACTGCATACATCCCGGGGACCCCATGTTCGCACACAGCTGCGAACGGCTCGACCTCGACCCCGAGGCCAACAAGGTGCGCCAGATAATCGCCTTCAGGGACCTGCGGAGCGTGACAAGGCTCCTGTGCCTTGACGGGTTCTGGCGATACACCCATGGCGGAGCGAGGAAGGGGGCCGGAAGGAAGCTCAGGGGGAGCGCCCCAAGGGTGACAGTGTCAGCCCGTGTGGATGCGGAGACCGCAAGGAAGATAGCGCTCATGAAGAAGGGCGGGTGGGACCTCGGAGCCGCCATCGACACAATGGTGGACAACATTGCGGAATAATGGCTATATTTGCAGGTGCATCGTGAATAATTTCACAGGTTCGTGGGGGCGCTTCCGGTCGTGAGACCAGGGGCGCCTCTTTTTAGACCTAAAAAATTCCCTAGTTAACCGAAATCATTTTACTAGGGTTGAAAGGCTTTGCCGCGGAAAATTCGTACCTTTACAAGGGGATAAAATTCCATGAATTCTTTTCATATTTTTTACGGGTAAATTCTGAAAGGCTCCGTTGTGAAACGGGGCCCTTTTTCGTATCTTTGTACACGGTGCTTTTGCATCTTGTTTTTGTCCATATGGTAGATTGGATTTAGTTTCAGATTGTTATGGTATTTGGTTTTCGGCCTTCCTCGTCGTGAGACAAGGGAGGTTTTTACCACTCCGGCTTCCGTTTCCCCTTTACGAAGTCCAGTGTCCATCGCATGCCCTTGTCCGCCTTGGATTCGTCCGGATCTACATATACCATGGTGACGGCCCTCGAAGTGTCCGAGTGCCCCAGCATCTGGGCTATGACCTCCAGGGGGACGCCTACCTGGGACGCCAGTGTGGCCACTGAGTGGCGGGCCTCGTAGGTCGTGTGCCCGATGTCCTTCTTCATCTGCCTGCAGGCATTGATGTACCAGTTCCTGTAGGAGGACGTCCCCTCGCAGAACGAGAACAGCCTCTCGGTGCCTCTCCACTTCCTCATCAGGTACGCCGCCTCCGGTTCTACCTTGACCGAGTACCTCTTGCCTGTCTTGCTCCGGACGTAGGTGATGCGGCCGTTTTTGTAGTCCCCTGGCCGGAGGTTGTAAAGGTCAATCGCATTGATACCTCGGAGACAGAATATCAGCACCCAGACATCCCTCCACTTGCCGTGCATGCTGTTGAATATCCGCCGGACCTCCCTGATTGGCAGCGCCCTCTTCTCGGTCTCCTCGTTCTTTATCTTTATCTTGCTGAACGGATAGCAGTCCGTCAGGCCGGTGTCCCTGGCATGGTTGAACACGGCCCTCATGTTGCGGAGGTGGATGTTTACCGTATTGATAGTGTTCCCGCGGCCCTCCAGCCAGCTCCTGAACTTGGATATGTAGGGCGCATCGATTTCGAAGAAGTCCCTCTGGGCTATCATGGGATCGAACCGATGAAGGAGCTTGCTTGTACGGACGTATGTCTCCACGGTCCTCGGCTTGTTCCTTGACTGGGCGAATTCTTCATAGGCCTTGAGGAACGCTCCCCTGACTACCTTTTCGACTCCCATCAGGGAGCGAATCTTGCCGGTAAGCGTATCATTGTCGATGGCCTTCAGCCTGCCTGCCAGGGCGAGGTCCGCAAGGTAGGTGTTGACTCGGGACGCCATCATCTGTACCGCCGGATCTGTCGCAGGCCGGCCGGTGGAGACGAAGATATACTTGCGGTTGTGGCGGAGTCTCAGGAATGCGCTGCTGCACCCCTTCTTGGTGAATATCGTGACTGTCTGTTTCATGCCGTTTTGGTTTAACTTTGGTTTAACTTTCGGCCGGTCCGGGGCGTAACTCCCTGACATGCCGGCACGGCCTTGGTTTAACTTTTGGTTTAACTTTTTTCTCCGAAAAGCCCCAAAACGCTCCAAAATGTCCCAAAATGACACATGAAGAGCGTCAAGGATAAGCAGTATACCCTTGACGTAACAGATTGATATTCAGCGGAAAGACAGGGATTCGAACCCTGGAGCCGCATACGCGACTACCGGTTTTCGAGACCGGTTAATCTTCCGTATAATCCCTTAGTGGCTAGTCTGTTACGGAGGGAACTTTTCTCTTGGTTTAACTTTCGGTTTAATTCTTTTTACCTGATTCAGGCATTCGGGATCTTCTTAAGGAGCTCCTGGATTGTCGCATAATACTCCGAGTTCTGCCTCCGGAGCGATTCGACCATGTCCTGAAGGAGTCTTATGTAGGCATCCTGCGATACGGCCGTATCCGCCAGGGGCGGAATGTTCGTCGTGCCGTCCGTCAGGGCGGACACATCCCATCCCATGTTGTTGTTGACGAGTTTATGAAGGTTCACCGGGTCGGGCTTCGTCCGGCCTGCCACCCAGCTTGAGACTGACGCCTTGGAGATCCCAAGGTAGTTGCTGATGTCGACTTGACGCAAATTATTATCCGCCAAGAAGTTAAGAATTTTAGACATGACGCGGTTAAAAAAGTTAGGTCTGATTAGTTAATTTTTTGTGCAAAAAGTTTGGAAAGTAAATTAATTCGCTTAACTTTGCACTTAACAACTTAATTAACTAATTACTTAACAAAAAACGTACCGACATGACACCATTGGAATTCGAAAACATGACCGGGGAGACCAGCGCCGAAAGGGATTACAAGAAGGGCAACCTCATATATACATATTCGTCTCTGCCGCTCAAGGTGTTCGCCGAATACTACAGGGACGGCAAATTCTACGAGATAGCCCTTGAGTGCGCAAGGATGGCCAGCAAGTTCGACAATAACTGCAAGCTGTATCAGGAGCAGATAAGGATTCTCGAGGGGGCGGTGGATGACCAGGACAAGCGGATTAGCGAACTGATGCAGGAGAGGGACCTCTACAGAAGGGACCTGTTCCTTCAGAAGATATCCGGGAAGCTGACTCCCTCAGAGGTGATCGAACTGAGGAAATGGATGGACCTGACGAATGAGAATGAATGACAAACTATAAGATAACAAATGAAGACAGTAAAGGAAAAAGGGACGTTGAGGGCCGCGATGCTCTCAATGAATACCGGAGAGATGATAGCGGTGGACAAGAGTACCTTCACGGCATCGACCGTAAGGATCCTTGCGGCCCAGCTGAAATCCGACGGAAAGGGCGAGTGGAGCGTGAGCGCTCCGAGTGACGGGCCAATGACAGTGGAGAGGAAGGCATGACACTGCAGGAACCCGAGGTGCTTGAGAGAAGGCACTATACCGAGGCGGAGGCAGCCTCCTTCCTCGGAGTCGACCGGCACACTGTCGGACATTGGAGAAGATCCGGACTGATGCAGCCGGCAAAGACCGCACCAAAGGTGCTCTACACCGGGGCCGAGATACGCCGGATCTGGATGAGAAGATGACACGCCGCCTGGGAAGGCCACGGCCCCGGAAAGCAGTAGACATGACGTTATGAGATTGATGCCTCACAGGTTCTTTAAGTTTTGCGCGGGGAGCAACCCGGGGCGCTCCCCTTTTTTTAAAAAGGAAATTTTAACACTTCAGACCATGAAAGCAAGATTCGCAGCAACGTACTTCATACTGTCACTGGTATCGGTGATGCTGTTCTCCGGAGGACCGCTCTGGCTGGTATCACTCACGGTTGCTAACCTCTGCCTGTCAGTCAGGATGATGAACAGGCACGGGGAAGAGTTCGAAAAGTAAAGTTTAACACTATAATCCAAGACTTATGATTGAGATCAATGTAAACGTCACGCTCCATCCGGGAGAAGGATGGAAGAACGTGCTCTCCGTCTTCGGGCAGAAGATGGAGGAAAGGACTGCCGAGAAGGCGGTCGCCCAGAAGGTCGCCAAGGCGACCGTGAAGGATGCTCCGGCCAAGCCAGAGAAGCCCAAGGAGGCTCCCAAGGCCGAGCAGGAGATCACCGAGGTCCGCCGTGCCATGAACGAGTGCAGGGCCCGCATCGAAGGGGCCGACTGGACCGAGAACACTGAGAGCGAGAGCTATGTCAAGTACCACAAGCCTCTGACGAGACTCTTCAAGAGCTATGCCCGTACCCTTGGTTCTGACGTTCCCTCGCAGCTCCCCGAGGACAAGATCCAGGAGTTCGTCGAGATGGTGGGCGGGACCTACGTCGACAAGGACGGAGTGCTAATCGAATATCCCATGTAGCCATGGCTGCCAACGGACACGCACTGCTTAGCCCTTCAGGGGCGCACAGGTGGCTGAACTGCACGCCATCCCTCCGGCTGGAGGAGAACGCACCGGATGCCGAGAGCTCCTTTGCGATGGAGGGCTCCCTGGCACATGCCCTGGGGGCCAAGAAGATAAAGAGGGCCCTCGGGATGAACACCAACGCCGAGGATACCGAGATGGTGACATATACCATAGGGAGGGGCATCGAAGTCACGGAGGAGATGGAGCAGTGTACCGACACCTACAGGGACATAGTCATTGAGAAGCTTTCCAAGGCGAGGACCACTACCAAGGATGCAAAAGTCTTCATCGAGACTCGCCTTGACTTTTCCGAGTTCCTCACCGACTCGTTCGGTACGGCCGACTCCATCGTCATATCTGACGGACTTCTTGAGGTCATCGATTTCAAATACGGAAAGGGAGTCAAGGTCGACGCTTTCCGCAATCCCCAGATGATGATATACGCCCTCGGAGCCTATGACGAATACTCCATAGAGTATCCTGTCAACAAGGTAAGGATGACCATCGTCCAGCCGAGGATGGACAACCTCTCCGAGTACGAGATGGACATCAAGGAGCTTCTGGCATGGAGGGATGAGATTCTCGTACCCACTGCGAAGAGGGCCTACGATGGAGAGGGCGAGCAGACTCCGGGCGACTGGTGCAGGTTCTGCAAGGTCAAGGGGGCCTGCAAGGCTCTGGCCGAAGTGGGAATGAAGGTCGCAAGGGCCGACAACCCGAAGCTCCTGTCGGACTCCGAGATCCCCGGATACCTTGCAATCATACCGCTTGTCAAGTCATGGGTGGCCGACTTCGAGGCGTTCGCGTTGGAACGCGCCCTGGACGGGGCCGACATCAAGGGCTACAAGGTCGTGGAGGGAAGGAGCATCCGCCAGATCACGGAGCCGATGAAGCTCGCAAACGCCCTAATCGCCAAGGGCTACTCCCCTGAAAACATTTACAGGCCGCAGGAGCTCCGCCCGATAGGCGAGCTCGAGAAGCTGATGGGCAAGAGGAACTTTGCCGACGTGGCGAGGTTCTATGTTGAGAAGCCCCAGGGCCGACCGACACTCGTTCCAGAGAGCGACAAGAGGGAACCTTACAACAGCAGTAAATCAGATTTTAAGGGCATTGAAATTTAAGAATGGCCTAGTAGAACAAAAATATCAAAAAAAAAAACTAATCATGGATTTTCAGATTGACCCTTCGTTCGAAAGCAGGAAGGACGTGTTCTGGGTGAAGTTCGCCCTGTCTGACGAGCTGGCCCGCAAGTGGATATACGGCGAATCAATTGACGACATGGCGGTCAAGATACGCATAGAACATCAGATCAAGGGAGCCATAGCAAGCGCCCTGAAAATGAGGGAAGCCGAAAAGAACAATCCTGACAAGAAATGAAGTACGGCGTATCTTACGAGGATATGAACGAGTTCACGTTGACAGTGGACCAGCTCATAGCGCTCCTTACCCGGATATCCAAGGACGACAAGGGCCAGTGCCTGGTGGTATATGGAGTGTCAGACGACCTGATGCTGTGCCTTGACGGAGTGAGGAACAAGGTCGACAACCTCACCGCACCCATCTGGAAGGCCAAGACCTGCCCGGTGATGGCGCTCACTGACGAAGGTGACATGGTAGACCATGGGCTGGTCATACTGACAACGGGGCCCCTGAAGATAAGAACCGATAAAATCAGGCAATCATGAATGTCGACTGGCGGCCCGAGGGGTATGTGGCGGTCCAATACGTAGATGGAAAGGGATTCATACCGCTCTATAATTTCGGAGAGAAGCAAGGGGATGCCATCCTCTTCTGCAGGAACCCCGGGCGATATGTCTCCGAGAGCAAGATGGAAAGAAGAATGGGCAATTACGCCCCGGAGGAGATCTACATGATCAAGACCAACCACATAACCGCCAAGGCCGTACTCTACAGAGATTACGAAGAAGAACGTTTAAGAGATAGATGAGATGAACGAATTGTACTGGATAACAAGGCTGGACTCCATACGGGAATTCCTCTCCGTCGTCACGACGGTATGCGGAGTGCTCACCTTCGGCGCACTGCTGGCAGTGTTCTTCGCCCATCTGGAGGAGAAGCCCGGGCTTGCAAGGAAGTCCGGGAAGTGGGGGCTGGCCCTCTTCGCAGGGGCGCTCATGTTCGGGCTGGTCTACGTGTTCGTACCGAGCACCAAGGATGCATACGTCATGTACGGCGTCGGCGGAACCATCGAATATCTGAGGGAGAACGACACGGCCAAGCAGCTCCCCGACAAGGCGGTCAAGGCGCTTGACTCCCTACTAGACGAGATCAACAACACCGAGAAAAACGACAAGAAACATGGAAAAACCAAGGCAGACAATGAAAACGACTGACGATGCAGGGCACACCTTCCTGAGCCTGTTCAGTGTGGACGGCGTACAGATATTCAGCAGCCTGAACGCGATAACCTCAGAGGAAGCTCGTATACTCAAGAATCCGGATGACAAGCTATTCAGCGAGAAATGGTACTGGATGATTGAGAAAGCCATAAAGGGGCTCCAGAAACTGCAGGACGAGCTAAAGTTAAAAGACGCAAGAAAAGAACTGAGTGATGGAGAGAACTGACGAGAACCTGCGGGTGATGCTCATCTGCGACACGACAAAGGTCATGCTGGGAGTAAACGACAAGCTCCCCGAAAGCTCCCTGGTGGCAGCGCTGGTGATACTGAGGACCGTCATCCGGGACGACTTATCCAAGGGGCTGGGGGTAAGGCACAGATATGTACTTGACAGGCATGCCGTGCAGTCGACCGGCAACGCATACAAGGTCACATTCATAGTGACATACGTATCGTACGGTCGAACTGAAAGCCTCAAGGATGTGAAGGTATGGTACAGGATGAACGCTGAAGAGATTGCAGACAATGGGTAAGAAAGTAGAGAATACCCTGTTTCCCATATGGAGGGATACGGACGAGACCTTCTGGCCGTGGTTCAAGCGGCAGGTCGAGGATGCCGGACTGTGGGGCGAGTATTGCGAGGCCGTGTGCCGGACGATAGAGGACAAGCAGAGGGTGGAGCGCTCCTATCCGCCGGAGGTGCACAGGGAGTGGCAGGGAGTGAAGATACCGCCGAGGGAGGACACCGATGCAAGGAGGGAGTTCGCCGAGGACCGGATACTGACACGCTTCAACCACATGTGCCGAATGTGGGGGCTGGCCCTACGGAATGAGACCGGATGCACGAAGCCGGACCCATGGATGACATTCACCATACACGGACCCTTCACGCCGATGGACGGGGGAGTGTTCTCCATGATATTCGTCCCCAACGACAGGGACAGGGAGTTTCGGAGGATGATAACAAGCATCGAGAGCGAATTCGAGAAGAGGGTAAGAATTTTTAAGATCTAGATACGACATGAAAAAGAGTGAACTGACTCAACTGATAAACAAGTTCAACGACGACTGCGAGATTGCGGCGGCCGTGAAGGACTCGGAGATGATCACCTACCACTACGACATATCCGGAGTGGACATGGTGGTGACGAGGGACGGAAAGAAGACGATAATCCTTAAGACCGAGAACTATGGATAAGCCACTTTGCCTTGGAGAGAAGACGTTCTACCTGCGGCAGCTGGTAAGGGCCCTCGGACTGGACCTTGCGGACTACCTGGCATACGTCAACCATGGCGCGACATACGCATGGTGGAAATGCACCCTTATCATGGAAGCCCTGCCTGAGGATGGATACTATGGAATGCGAACATTCGTCAAGGAGCTCCGGGGGATAATCCAGAGGGGAAGCATGAGGGCAAGCGCCTGCAACAGGATGGTCGACCTCTATGAGAAGATCCTCGAGATCGCAGGTATCGAAGGATATAACTGGCGAGAGGAAAGCGCCAAAGTAAGGAGGGAGGAGAAGTAGCCATGTGGGCATTCTACAAGACATTCTGCCTGGTGATAGGCTTCATAATAGTCACGAGCTTAATAGCGATAATTGTGAGCCTTCTGGTGATAATCCTCATCGAGTCCATACGCCGGTATGTCCGATATCGCCGAACCGGAGAGAGGGACTAAGACATCCGCCGCCCCTGGCGACTCGGTAGCCGTGCATTAGAATTAAAGGTGAAGGCAGGAGTATATTTCAACAGGGGTTCGACTCCCCGGGGCGGCACAAGGTTATGCCTTAACGATAATTAACATTTTCGCATTACTAACTTTTTTAACATCTTAAACCATGCAAGTAAAAAGCATCACACCAAAGATCGTAGGTGACACCAAGGTCATCTTCGGACCGGTCAGACTGTCATTCGCACATGTCTGGGAACCCAAAAAAGACAAAAATTCAGACAAGCCAAAGTATTCCGCGGACCTCATTATCCCCAACAGTGACAAGGCCACTCTCAAGGCCATCCGAAAGGCCATCAAGGCGGCCAAGGAGAAGGGCAAGCTCACCAAGTGGAGCGGGAACCTCCCCCAGAACCTCACAGATCTGCTGCACGATGGCAACGAGAAAGTCAAAGGCGATCCTGACAAGTATGCCGCCTATCGTGACACATATTATATTACAGCATGGAGCTATAAAAAGCCCGAGATCGTGGACACCGAGCGCCACCCGATAATCGACCAGAGCGAAGTCTACTCCGGCTGCTGGTGCGTGGTCTCCGTGACGTTCATCCCGTACAACAACCCCCACAAGAAGGGAGTGCTCGCAGGTCTAAACAACCTCATGAAGGCAAAGGACGATGCCAAACTCGGAGAAAGCAACACCAATGCCAGCACCGACTTTGCCGACGTAGACACCAGCGGATTCGTCAATGCGAACGATGACGATGACGACGTAGACACCAGCGGATTCGTCAATGCGAACGATGACGATGACGACGTAGACACCAGCGGATTCGTCAATGCGAACGATGACGATGACGACGATGACGATGACGCTCTCTAGGCGATGAAGGAGCTGGGAATAGACATTGAGACTTATTCAAGCTTCGACCTTATGGAGTGTGGGGTCCACAGATATGTAGAGGCTGTGGACTTCACCATCCTTCTGTTCTCATACAAGAGGGACGACGACTCCGAGGTAAGGACCGTCGACCTCGCATCCGGAGAGGAGCTCCCCGGAGAAATCGCCTCTGCGTTGACCGACCCTGATGTCGTCAAGACCGCATACAACGCCATGTTCGAAAGGACATGCCTGTCCAAGTACCTTGGAGTCATGCTCCCTATAGAGCAGTGGCGGTGCACCATGGTCCAGGCTGCAAGGATGGGACTCCCTCTGGGACTCTCCGCCTGTGCTGAGGCACTGGGTCTGCCTGTCAACAAGATGAGGGAAGGCAACGCCCTGATAAGGCTCTTCTCCACTCCGCAGAGAAAACGCCGGAGGACACTGATGGGGGAGGAGCCCGAAAGGGTGCTTCCATCGGAGAACCCAGAGAAGTGGGAGATATTCAAGGCGTACAACAAGCGTGACGTGGAGGTGGAGCAGGCGGTCCTCGCCAAGGTGCGGAGATTCCCTGTGCCCGAGTTCGACCAGAGGCTCTACGTGCTTGACCAGGAGATAAACGACCGAGGGGTGCTGCTTGACAGGCGGCTCGCAGAGAACGCCGACAGGTTCTACCACACCTACACGGACGAACTCATGGAGCGGCTCAGGGCCCTTACAGGCCTTGACAACCCAAACTCAAACACCCAGATGAAGGAATGGCTCAAGGGCCTTACCGGATACGGCATCGACTCCCTCGGCAAGGGGAATGTCTACGAGCTGGAAAGGAAGCTAGGGAGATACCCTCAGGCGGTCGAGGCACTGAGGCTCCGCAGGGAGCTCGCCAAGACATCCAACGCCAAGTACGCTTCGATGCTTGACTGCGTGAATGACGACGGCCGTATCAGGGGGCTGTTCCAGTTCTACGGGGCCGCACGCTCCGGACGCTGGAGCGGCAGGCTGGTCCAGCTGCAGAACCTCCCTCAGAACCACATGAAGAACCTCGGCGATGCAAGGAACATAGTGCTCCGTGGAGACTATGACGAATTCACCCTATGCTACGACAAGGTGAACAACGTACTCTCCGAGCTCATCCGCACGGCCTTCATAGCAGGTCCGGGATGCACCCTCCATGTATGCGACTTCTCCGCCATCGAAGCGAGGGTGGTCGCATGGCTGGCGGGCGAGGGCTGGGTGCTGGAGGCGTTCAGGGCCGGCAAGGACATATACTGCGAGACAGCCTCCCAGATGTTTGGCGTTCGCGTCGAGAAGCATGGCGAGAACGCCGAGCTCCGGCAGAAGGGAAAGATCGCGGTACTCGCCCTGGGATACGGGGGAGCCGTGAACGCACTTGACGCCATGGGCGGTCAGAGGCTCGGACTCTCCGAAGAGGAAGAGAAGGACATCGTCTACAAGTGGCGAAACGCCAACAGGAACATCGTCGCCCTCTGGGGGATATTCGAGCGTGCGGCCATCGGGGCGCTGAAGGACCCCGGGCATCCCAAGCCATCCACAAGGGGAATAACCTTCACCGGGAAATGGGGAGGACTCATGGTGACACTGCCATCGGGAAGATCCATCTTCTACGTGAGGGCGCAGGTCATACCCGAGCACCTCAGGACCAGGAAGGGGGAAGTGTATGAAAAAGACGGACTCGCTTATGAAGGGGTGAACCAGACTACCAGGCAGTGGACTGTGATTCGCACGTTCGGCGGTAAGCTGACCGAGAACATAGTGCAGGCAGTGGCGAGGGACATCCTAGGAGAGATCCTTCTCAGGTGCAAGGAACACGGGTTCGACGTGGTGTTCCACGTACATGACGAAGTGATTGTTGAGGCGAAGAAAGGTCAGACGCTAGAAGAGCTCGAAAGCCTGTTCTCACAGCCGATAGGATGGTGCGAAGACCTGCCACTGAAGGGGGCGGGCTATTCCACGCCATATTATCTGAAGGACTAACAATTCTGTTACAATGGACAAGAACAAGACAATATATATAGCGACGGCCAAGACCAGGAAGGCAACCCAGTGGAGAATCCGCAATGTCCGCTGGGCCGAACTGGCGAAGAGGTGCATGGAGGTCACCCGCACCAAGGAGACTGTCGCCGAATACTTCAAGATGACGAAGGACGAGCAGTCCCTGATAAAGGATGTGGGCGGATTCGTCGGAGGATACCTGAGAGATGGCATACGCAGGAAGGACCACGTGTCGTTCCACTCGGTCATCACCCTTGACTTCGACTTCATAAGGGGCCTGATAGAGGACTTCTGGGATGACCTCTGCATGCTGTTCGAAAATGTCGACATGTTCATATATACGACCCACAAGCACACGGCCCAGAAGCCGAGGGCGAGGATAGTGATTCTCCTGGACCGCAACGTTTCCCCTGATGAGTATGAACCACTGGCCAGGTGGGTGGCGGGCAAGATAGGCATAGAGATGATAGACGACACGACCTACGACCTTACCCGCCTGTTCTACTGGCCGAGCGCAAGCTCCGACGGGCCGTTCTTCTCGAGGATACAGAGGGGCGAGCCGCTGAAGGTGGATGATATCCTTGAAGGGGAGTATGTCGACTGGCACAACGTGGCCGAGTGGCCGAGATCCTCCAGGGAGAAGGACCTCGTAAGGAAGGAGACGAAGAAGGCGCAGGACCCGACCGAGAAGGGCGGACTCATAGGAGCGTTCTGCAGGTGCTATACCATAGAGGACGCCATAGACAAGTTCCTCCCTGACATATACACTCCTACCAGCGTGACCGGGCGGTACTCATACGCCAAGGGGAGCACTGTCGGGGGTCTGGTATGCTACGAGGGCAAGTTCGCCTATTCGAACCATGATACCGACCCGGCAAAGGGGCTCCACAACGCCTTCGACTTGATACGCATCCACAAGTTCGGGGACCGTGACGCAGGACCCTACGATGACATCACCAAGGCTCCTTCGTTCAGGGCGATGGAGGAATACATATCGGATGACCCGGAGATAAAGAAGCTGGTCCTTGCGGAGGGGCTGTTCTCCGCAAGCGCCAAGGAAGATTTCAAGGACGTAGACCTTTCGGTGATAGACTCGTCATGGATGGATAACATAAGTACGAAGTTCTCGAAGGGAAAGGACAAGATACCCGCGAACTCCATCGAAAACATCGTGAACCTGCTTGAGACGGACCCGAAGCTGAGGGGCCGGTTCAGGACCAACACATTCTCCGGGCAGGACATAATAGTGGACGCACCCTGGGAGAGGTCGGACCCGACCGAGGACATCGGCCTGAAGGACATATCGAACCTCTCTGGATACGTGGAGCACATATGTGGCAAGATATCCAAGGGGGTGCTGAACGACGCACTGAACATAGTTCTTTCAAGGCACTCGTTCAACCCCGTGAAGGAATACTTCGAATCCGTGGGGGAGTGGGACGGAAAGCCGAGGCTGGACATGATCCTGATAGACTACCTCGGAGCCGCCGACACTCCCTATACGAGGACCGTATCAAGGATGCAGTTCGTGGCGGCCGTGGCGAGGACGTACAGGCCGGGAATCCAGTACGACTACATGCTGGTCCTGTACGGGAAGCAGGGCATCGGTAAGTCCGCAATCGTAAGGAAGATGGGATGCGACAGCTTTTCCATCGAGATATCCAACGGGCTCGCCGGGAAGGACGCAATGGAGAACCTGAGGATAGCCCTGCTGGCCGAGTTCGCCGAACTCGCCTCGCTGAAGCGCTCAGACCTTGAGGGGGTGAAGGCCTTCATAACGAGGGAGCGGGACACCTTCAGGGAGGCCTACGGAAAGAGCTCCAAGTCATACCCAAGACACTGCGTATTCTTCGGGACTACCAACAGACCCGACTTCCTGACTGACGAGGACAACAGGAGATTCCTGGTCGTGGAGGCCGGAATCAAGAAGCCGGTCGCAAGCATCTGGGAAGACCTCCCAAGGGAGAGGGACCAGATATGGGCCGAGGCGATACACTACTACAAGGAAGGCTCTCCCCTGTACCTTACCGGGGCGATGAAGGAAGAGGCGGCCCGGATCCAGAAGAAGTTCACATCGATCATGAACGACGACAACCGGGGAACGATAATGGAGTTCCTTGACATGCCTCTCCCTCCTTCATGGGAGTCCAGGACCATGCCTGAGAGAAGGGCCTACTTCGACTGCAACGACCCTACCAGGACGGCGGGGGAGGTCAGACGAGACAAGATATGTGCGCAGGAGCTGAAAAACGAACTGCTCCATGAGAAGATATCCGAGAACGGTAAATTCACGAGCCAGTACATAAACAGACTCATGGACACCATACCTGGATGGAAGAGGATGGACACCCTTGCGGAGTTCGGACCTTACGGCAAGCAGAGGGGCTACGAGAGGATCAAGGAGGCGGAACAAACCGGTGAAAATCCCGGAACAAATCCGGACAAAACGGAACAAAAAATTTAGGGGCCAAAAAAAGCTCGGAACAAACTGAAAAAATTTGTTCCAAGATTTGTTCCAAGTTTTTCCGCTGATTATCAATTTATTAAGGTGTTTTAGAACAAAAAACAAAAAAATATGATAAAAATAAAAAATATAATAGGGTATGGATATAATGGTAAAAAATGGAAAATACAGGTAAATCCGCATATGAGGGTATGGGGGTATGCAAAATTATAGGGGTATACGCGCGAGATTTTTTTTGTTCCAAGATGAGTGAAGCTAGCAAATACGCACTCACGAGCGAGAAGGCGATAGAGAGATACCTGGTGGACTCGGTCACCAAGGCAGGCGGGCTGTGCCTGAAGTTCGCATCGTCGAACATGACGGGCTATCCCGACAGGATTGTCCTTCTCCCTTGCGGCGTGTCTGCATGGGTCGAGGTGAAGGGATACTCGGGAAGGATAACAACCAAGCAGACCCTCCGGATCCAGCAGCTCGCCCTGCTGGGGCAGAAGGTCTATGTGGCGGACTCGAGAGAGAGCGTCGACTGGCTGCTTGAAGACATGAGGAGGATATGAGGTTCGTGCCGTACCAGTATCAGAAGCAGGCGATGTCCTGGATCGGGGAGCATCCGAGATGCTGTCTCTTCCTTGACATGGGCCTCGGGAAGACCGTGATAACACTGACCGCCATCCAGAGGCTCATCGACGACGCGGAGCTCTCCAAGGTCCTGGTCGTTGCGCCCAAGAAGGTGGCCGAGTCTACATGGGCTACGGAGAATTCCAAGTGGGATCATCTGGGTCTCAAGGTCTCTGTAGTTCTCGGCTCGGCGGCCCGGAGGGTCAAGGCCCTTTCCGATGACGCCGATGTGTATGTGACAGGGAGGGACAACTTCGTCTGGATGGTGGACTACTACAGGAGTTCTCTTCCTTTCGATGCCATCGTGCTTGACGAGCTGACCTCCTTCAAGTCCAACACGTCCCAGAGGTTCAAGGCCCTTCGCAGGGTGGCTCCCTCCTTCAGGCGTGTGATAGGCCTTACCGGCACTCCGGCTCCCAACGGTCTAATCGACCTCTGGGCCCAGATGTATGTCATCGACGGCGGAGAAAGACTCGGCAAGTCCCTCACCCGGTATCGCGATACGTACTTCTCAATCCACAAGTGGAACAACATCATAATCCGGTGCACGCCCAAGGCGGGAATGGAGAAGGTGATACGCGAGAGGATATCCGACATATGCCTGTCAATGCAGGGCAGGGACTATCTGCAGCTCCCTGACATGATAGTGCACGATTACCCTGTCGACCTCGGTGATGCCTATGAGGGATACGAGAGGTTCGAGCGTGAGGAGGTCCTGTCGTTCGAGGAGGACGATACGAACATCATAGCGAGCAATGCGGCCGGACTCCTGAACAAGCTCCAGCAGTATGCATCGGGAATGGTGTACGACTCGGAGCACAATGTCCATGTCGTGCACACAAGGAAGGGTGAGTGTCTCCGCGAGATTGTCGAAGGTGCCATGGCATCCGAGTGCCATGTCCTGGTGTTCTATGCCTATGTGGCCGAGATACCCATGATAGCCGACGCCCTGAAGGGATTCAAGGTCCGGAACTATACGGGCGCCAAGGACCTTGATGACTGGAACGCCGGCAAGATCGAGGTTCTGTTGGCCCATCCTGCATCCACTGCATATGGGCTGAACATGCAGCAGGGCGGACACTACATCGTGTGGTATGGCTTGACATGGAACCTCGAGCTGTACCAGCAGGCCAATGCGAGGCTCCATAGGCAGGGGCAGCCATACCCTGTGCAGGTGTACCGGCTGATAGCCAGCGGTACTGTCGACGAGAGGATATGCCAGGCGCTTTCCGGCAAGGGTACGACCCAGGAGAGGTTGCTCTCGGCCCTTTCGGACCTGAGAAGGTTTTATGAACAAGATAACAACAATGTTAGTCAAGATGATGACAAGTGATGAGATCGGGAAGGTAAGGTGCCTTCTCGTCATGGCGGGCTATCCCGCCGGGCAGGTCGAGGACCTGTTGAGAATGGTTGCTGACGACAAGTGTCCTGTCAAGGCCGTACAGGATGCCTGTGACTCTTATGCACGGCCGAGACAGAAGGAATGGAACGACATAGCCAGAAAGAGCTAGACATGACAAAGAACGAAGAAGCGAGGATAAGGATTATCCTCAGGCACGAGGGATACTCTCGTGATGCGATGGTCGAGGAGATCATGGCGGGCATCAAGTCCAAGTCCATATCGGACGGGCAGTTCGAAGGAAGGTATCGGACAGTTCACAACCTCAAGTACCGTCCTCTCCCTCTGGGGTGGAACGACTGGAAGGATGTGAAGGAACCCGAGGAATCCAAGGAGGCTGAGTGATGAAGCTCGCCTGGGATTCAAAGAAGAGTAGGAGTGTTCGGACCGGATACCATCGGGAAAGGTCCGACTCTCCCTACCATACCGACAGGTGGACTCGCCTGTCAAGGACATTCAGGGCGCTCCATCCGCTGTGCGCCGAGTGTGCGAGGAACGGGATAGTGAAGGCGTCCGAATGTGTCGACCACGTGATACCCTGGCCGGCATGGAAGAGGATGGGCGGAGACTTCTTCGATACGGCCAATTTGCAGGCTCTGTGCCACGATTGCAACGTGACGAAGGGTAACAGGGACCGCGAGCGATTGAAGGTGTGGAGGCCCGGTATGCGATGGTAGGGGCATGTTTCTCCGGGCGTCCGGCGCCGGGCCCTCTCGGCCGGACCCCCGGGGGGAGGGGTGAATCTCTCGCCGAAATCTGCTCAAGACCGCTGCCCCCGTTTTACGCAAACAGTGTCAAAATTTGATAAACCCATGGCCAAGCGTTCGGGTTTGTTCTCGGGGGGCGGAATAGGGTCCGCCAGGAAGCTCCAGGGCGGGAGCCGGGAGGAGATGAAGCTGACATACCGCATGAAGAGGAACGACTACAAGTTCCGTGGCAAGATCATGCGTGACATGGAGGAGATAAGGGCCGTCATATCGGACATGTCGGACACAGATTCGGTCATGATGATAACGAACGCCTTCGATCTGCCCAATATCCTGAGGGCCTATGTCGATGAGATGGAGTCTCTGTACATGTGCACGTTCTCCATAGGTGCGACCGGTCTCGCAGCCATAAAGGAGGCGGTCAGTTCTGGAGTCCACGTTCTCTGCCTGCTTGACGACTTGTTCCTCCACAAGAACTATTTCGCCTTGGGCGGTGTCGAGGTTCTGGGGGATAACGTGAAGTTCAAGTTCGCCAAGACCCACGCCAAGTTCGTGGCGTTCTCCCTGAGGGGCGGAGGCTGCATATGCGTGACTGGCTCGGCCAACATGACGAAGAATCCTCGAATCGAGGTGATACACATATCCAGGAGCAGGGACGAGTTCGAGTTCCTGCGGAAGGTGATAACCGATGTAAAGGACATAAGGGAGATAAGAAATGGGAAGACACAAGATACCGGCGGAGCTCCAGAAGCTCCGGGGGACCGCAAGGGCTGACAGGCCGAGGGCATCCTCGGTCGAGGTTTCCATGAAGATCACGGACCTGAAGGATTATTCGAGGGTATCCGGATACGGGAACCTCACCCCTAGGGCCAAGAGGATATACAGGCGGGTGTGCCAGGACCTGTTCACGGCCGGCATGCTCCAGAGGGACCAGCTCTACCAGCTGATAATATATGCAACCGAGTACGACACGTACCTTGCTTGCTGCGAGGACATCGCCAAGAACGGGATGTACGTTGCCAGATACAATGACGTGGGAGATGTCTCCGGTACTATCGTCAATCCGGCGTATGCCATCCGCAACAGGGCCTATACTGCGATAGCCTCCATAGGCGCCAAGTACGGGTTCACCCCTGTCGACCGCCAGAGGATAAGGCAGCAGGCGGAGGGCGGCTCCAAGATAGCCGAGGTGCTGAACGTGTTCGTAAACAATGCCCAGAGGAATGAAAAGGAATTACCCGATAACCAGTAAGGTCGACGAGTACGCCGAAGGGGTCCGCTCCGGCAGGATCGTGGCGTGCCATAGGATCAGGCAGGCCGTGGACAGGTGGTATGCCGACCAGAAGAGGGATGACCTGTACTTCGATGAGACCGATTTCGTCCTTATCGTGAACGTGGCCCACAACCTCCGGCACTTCAAGGGCGACTATGCCGGGAAGCCGCTTGACCTGGAGCCGTGGCAGCTGTTCATTCTGGCTAATATTCTCGGATGGAAGAGGAAGGCTACGAAGAAGAGGCGCTACACCTATGCGGATGTCTACGTCCCCAGGAAGAACGGCAAGACTACCATAGCGGGGTTGCTCGCCCTGTACTTCCTGATATTCGACCGTGAGAATGCGGCCGAGGTGTATGCGGCCGCCGTTGACAAGGAGCAGGCCAAGATATGTTTCGAAACTTCCAAGGAGCTTATCACCCGGAGCGAGTTCTCCGGGGAGGTCGATGTATACAGGGGTTCGATTGTGTACCGGCCGACTGCGAGCTCTTACAAGCCCCTCACCAAGGATACCAAGAACAAGGATGGACTTAATCCATCGTGCGCCATCTGTGACGAGCGCCATGCCTGGGCGACGAACGAGATCTACGATGTCATCAAGACAGGTATGGGCGCGAGGTCCCAGCCTATGCTTTTTTCCATATCGACTGCTGGTACTGACACGTCCGTGCCATACTTCTCGGATCTGGAGTTCCTTCGTGGTGTGCTTGACGGCATTCATGAGAAGGACAATCACTTCATAATGCTCTTTGAGCCCGACGATGGCGATTCGTGGGGTGATCCGGCCGTGTGGCGCAAGGTCAACCCGAACTACGGGGTCTCTCTGTCCCAGGAATACTTCGAGAGCGAGTTCAGGGAGGCGAAGATGAAGGGCGGTACGACTCTGGCGGCCTTCTGCACCAAGAACCTCAACATGTGGGTTGACGCTCCGGACGTGTGGATTCCCGACGATGACGTGAAGGCGTGTACTGCGACATTCGACGAGGAGCAGCTCAGGGGCGCCGATTGCTATGTCGGCATCGACTATGCCTCCAAGACTGATATCTGTGCTGTCGCATTCTGGTTCCCCGCCTACCATGTGGCCAAGTTCCTCTTCATGGTGCCGTCCGAGAAGGTTGCGGCTGACAGTGGCGACAGGGTGGACTATCGCAAGTGGCAGGAGGAGGGGTTGCTTACCGTCATTCAGGGGAAGGTCATTGACGAGGACTGGTTCGTGGAGACTGTGACGAGGGAGATGCAGAACTACAGGGTGAAGGCCATAGCCTACGACCCTTGGGGTATGTGGAATGTCATACCGAGGTTCCCTGCTTCGTATCAGGACTGCCTCATGGAGTACCAGCAGAGCATCAAGTACATGTCGGTCCCTACCAAGGAGCTCGAGAAGATGGTGCTCAAGCACGACATCAACTTCCTTGGCAATCCTATCATCCGGTGGATGTTCGCCAACGTGGTCATCTGGGTCGATCCCAACGCAAACATAAAGCTCAACAAGGGGAAGTCACGTAACAAGATTGACGGGGTAGTGGCTCTTGTGGACGCGTTTGGGGCCTGGCTCAACAAGACATCCGGAGATGACGGGCAGATATATGCGTCGCACTCCCTGAGGACTATCAGTATCTGACTTTTAAGGCTGAATGTTAGAAAAGTTAAAATTTTTCGCTTTGTAAGGTGAAAATACTTGATTTTTCGAACTGAATTCGCTATAATTGCACTTGGAGTGTATATTAGCGAAGATGGCAGTTAGCAAAGTTAGTTTCTGGCGCAGGATTCAGGCCGCAATCAGTCCGAAGGCGGCCGCTAGGCGCGGCATAAGGATAGGGGTTGCTCCCCTGTCCACTGACGGCCTTCTCCCTATATACCCCCCGATTGATTTTGGCATCGACGTAAATAACGACTCCGCTCTCAGGATAACCGCCTTCTATGCGGGTATCCGTCTTATCGCAGACAACATCGCATCACTCCCAAAGAGCGTGAAGAGATCTACGTCGAACGGCCTTGTCGACTACTCCGAGCATCCTGCTTGGAAGGCGATATCGGAGACTCCGAATGAATACACCAACGCATTTTCCTTCTGGAAGACCATGGCTACATGGCTCAACGGCTGGGGGAACGCCTATGCGTATATTCGGGAGATGCCTGACGGCTCCATCGAACTTCACCAGGTGCACCCGGCATGCGTACAGGTCGCTCTCATAGACGGAAAGAAATGGTTCAAAGTCTATGCATGCGACACGGACCGACCGTTCCTTGATGGCGTGCATCCGGCAAGGAAAATGCTTCATTTCATGCTTCTCACCCTTGACGGGGTAGAGGGTGTGAATCCGGTTGTGTACAACGCCATCGCGCTCGGGAAGTCACTCGCCCAGGAGAAGTTCGGGGCGGACTTCTACAGCAAGGGCGGAAATGTCCGGGCGGTCATGGAGACTGACGGCCATCTTGGAGACGATGAGTACGAGAGGTGGATGAAGCACTTCAAGGCTGCGTCCGGCAACTTCGAGACTCCGCTTCTTGAGTATGGCATCAAGTACAAGCAGCTTACCATCGACCCCGAGGCTGCATCCCTGCTTGACAGTGAGAACATGTCGCTGCAGGACATCTGCAGGATTCTGAACATTCCTCCCCACATGCTGGCGGACCTATCCCATGCTACGTTCAGCAATATCGAGCATCAGACGATACAGTTCGTTCAGTACACCCTCCGGCCCATTGCCAAGATGATCGAGGTGGAGCTCCGGACGAAGTTGTTCGATTCCCGTGAGCGCGTCGACGTCGAGTTCTCAATGAACGGCCTTCTCAGGGGTGACACTGCGGCAAGGAGCGCATTCTACCATAACGCTATCCTTGACGGCTACATGTCGCGCAACGAGGTGAGGGATCTTGAGGGATTCGAGCACAGGGAGGGCCTTGACGACATGCTCTATCCGCTCAACACGGGAATTGTTAAGGACGACGGTACGCTCATTAATCCTAACGCAAACACGAACAAGGATGAAAAAGATTTTTAAGTCGATTACCCCTGAGTTCAGGAAGAAGGAGGGGACCGAAAGGACCTACACCTTCATAGCCTCTGACTCTACGAGGGATTCATATGGAACGGTAGTCAACCAGGATGGCTGGGACCTTGACCGTTACAACAAGAATGGCATTGTGGGATATCAGCACAATGTGTATGGCGGAAACGACCCTGACAACGTGATAGGGAAGGGCCGTGCCTACCTTGAGGACGGAAAGCTCATGCTTGATGTCGAGTTCGAGCCTGAGGACGTGAACCAGCTGGCGGAGAAGATTCGCAGGAAGGTTGAGTTCGGTTCGCTCAAGGCCGTGTCGGTAGGGTTCATCCCTACGGGCAAGGGGCATTATGGAGCCGGTAACGAGGGTGTAAACAAGCCTGATGAGACCTACTATTACGGAGGGCAGGAGTTGCTTGAGGTCTCCATCGTGAATATTCCGGCCAACCCTAACGCGGTAAGGGTACGCAGTGAAGACCCCGATGTCGTTGATGAAGGCTCCTACGTGGCGGAACTGAGGGCCGCCGAACTTGCAAGGCAGGGTGAAGAGGAAGAGAGGAAGGCGAGGGAGATCGCGGTGGCCAACGCCGAAAAGGAAAGGAAGCTCAAAATAGCGGAGGCTATTTACAATATTTCATAAGTTTTGGTTATAGTGTTAAATTTCAACTAGTTATGCGAAAAATTGCAGAAATCCGCAAGGATTACAAGGCCAAGGTAGACGAGGCGAGGAATTACTCCGTCGGAACCGAGGAATGGACTAAGTGCTCCGCCGAGCTTGACGCTCTTGGAGCAGAACTCAAGGCTGCTCAGGACCTCGAGGCTCACGAGCAGAAGGCGGCAGAGCAGGCGCTCAGCAACAAGGAGAAGGCGACTGGAAAGCGTTTCTCCCTTGTTAAGTTTATCCGCGAGCTCTCCCAGGGTGGAAAGCTTACCGGCATCGAGGCAGACGTAGCCAAGGCAGGAGAGGACGAGTACAGGCGTTTGGGTCTGTCCCAGCAGGGCGTCGTTCTCCCTTCGTTCGCTCTCTCAAGGGCCGCCGACGGACAGAACTACACCGAAGACAAGGATGGTGGCTACCTCATCGAGACCATGAAGGCCCGTTACGTGGAGACTCTTCGTGACAAGCTCGTCGTTTCCAAGCTTGGCGCGACTGTGCTTACCGACCTCATCGGTACCCTCCCTGTCATCTCTTCGAGTGACATTGAGGCTGCATGGGGGGCAGAGGGCGACGAGGCCGACTTCAGCAAGGTTGAGTTCGGGAAGGCTACCATGACTCCCCATCGTTCTTACATTGCTGTCGCCCTTACCAAGGACCTTCTTCGTCAGACTTCCTACGATGTCGAGAGGATGCTCATGGACAAGATCACCAGCGCACACGCCCAGCTTCTCGAGAAGGCCGCTATCCAGGGAAGTGGATCTGACAATGAGCCTCTCGGAATCGTCAACACCACCGGCATCGGTTCGGTTAGTGGTGACGTATCATGGGACAACATCGTCGCGCTTGAGACTAAGATCAATGCAGAGAACGCCAACAGGGGCAAGATGGCATATCTTACCAACGCTACCCAGTGGGGTGCCCTCAAGACCGCCAAGAAGGACGCCGGCTCCGGTCTGTTTGTGCTTGACAGTCCTTACACCCACATGAACGGCTATCCTGTTGATTGGACCAACGTATGTCCTGATGCGGTTATCTTTGGTAATTTCGAGGATCTTTACATTGGACAGTGGGGCGGTATCGATATCGTGGTTGACCCTTACACCTCCGCAAGGAAGGCTCAGGTCAACATCGTTCTCAACGCATGGAACGACTGCCTGGTTGCAGAGCCTAAGAGCTTCGCAGTTCTCAAGAGCGCATAAACTTACCGTAGCGTATGGCAACAAGTGAGAAAATGCAGTGGGACGTCGCTTCCCTGGACCACATGATGTTCGTGTTCCGGAGGCACCTCCGCCTTACGACCCGTGACAATGATTCGCAGCTCCAGATATATCTGAGGGCGGCGATAACTGCTGCGGAGCATGAGATAGGCTGCACCATTCTCACTTCCAACATAACTCTTACCTCGGATTTCTCTTCCAAGTTGATCCTGCGGAGGCCGCTCTCATCGGTGGCCTCCGTGGAGGTCGACGGCACGGCCCTCGCGGAAGACGACTATGAAGTGGATGGCAGTACACTCACGTTCGGGGATAGCGTAAGCGGTGACACGGTCACTGTCGCCTACGTCGCAGGGATGGACCCCATACCCTCGGACATAGTGGCTGCGATTCTACTTCATGGCGGGGGGCTTTTCGCCAATCCGCTTGACACGGTGGAGACTCTTCCCAAGGCTTCACGCAACCTCCTCCGGCCCTACAGGTCGTGGGGACTAGATGCAGGCAAGTGACATGGTTGAGATAGGCGAGCTTGATACTCTGGTTACTCTCCAGGAGTGTACCATCACCCGCAACGAGCGTGGTGCGAAGGTGTATTCCTGGGAGGATTTCCGGGACGTCTACGCCAAGGTGGACCGGAGTGTCGACGAGACCGTGACGAATGAGAACCTTGAGAGCGGACATCTGATGTCGCTCACCATATACAAGGTTCCCGAGCTTACGACCAGGTGGAGGGTTATTCTGGAGGATGTTCCATATTCTATCGAATCTATCAGCAATCCTGAGAGGTTCTCACCTCTGTACACGCTTACAATTCGTGCAATAGATGGCTCGGCGAGTTAGAAGATACTCCGACAAGTGGGATACGCTTGCAATCGAGGGTCTTGACGATGTCCTCGAGGAACTTGAAGTGGCTCCTGACAACGCTTTTACCATCATGAAGAAGTCCGCAAGGTCGGCTGGCACGACGGTGAAGAAGTACATTATGGCGAGGACACCTTCCAGATGGAAGAAGCTCGTAAAGAGCAGTACGAAGTCGAGGAAGAAGGATGCTGCCATACTCCAGCTCATAGGGCTGTTCCACACCGGGGCGGCAACCGGCCATCAGGGCAAGAAGGGCAAGACTTACGACTGGTACAAGGCGTATTGGAACAATTACGGTACGCTTGGCCGTAGGGATCCGGCCCATAAGTTCGACAATCCGGTCCGTCACAGGGGGAAGTCCAGGAACAGGGCTGGCGTGCGCCCCAAGAGATTCTTCGAGAGCGCATCGCAGGGTGCGACCAAGGTGTATGAGAATGCGTTCGTAAGCGCATTCAACAAGAACTTCAAACTCATCGTAAGCAAATGACGGAACAGATAGGCGAGAGGATTACGGAGGTCGTGGGCGCTTTGCTTCCCTGCTACTATGCGGAGGCCGAGGCCAACGAGTATCCCTTTGCGGTCTATTCGCAGGTCGTGACCCATCACTTTTCCAAGGATGGCATCTATAAGATTGAGTCCGACCTCTCGCTTAATATCGTCTCGAATGTTTACGAGGATGCCAAGGATTACGCGTCACAGGCGATGGATGCCATCGCGTCCGGAGCCAATGACGACCAGTTCACTTCGAGGGTCCTCTCCGTTGTGGAGGACTGCCAGGAGGGTATCTGGGTAATTACAATAGAATACAACATAAGACAAAAATCATAAAATTCTTTAAAACAATGGTTGACGGTTACAATATTCGGCTAAAGAAGGATGGAGCGGTATTCTGCGCGATTACCCAGGATGATCTCTCTATATCCGCCACTACCAAGGAGTCCATCACCAAGGACGACGAGGGTAACAAGCACTACAGGGTTGTATCCCACGAGACTACCTTCTCATGCTCCGGTATGATTGAGGTCGGTACTTCCACTTCCACCATGCTCTACAGGGACGACATCATAGCGCTCTCCCTTCTCAAGGGTGACGACGCGATCTTCGACATCACCTATACCTGCGAGGGCGGAAAGACCTATGGGGGCAAGGCCATCATAACTGGCTATAGCGAGAGTTCCAACGCCGATGACGAGGCTACCTACTCCCTTAATCTGCAGATTACTGGCGAGTTCGCAGAAGTATCTGACGAGAGCTAATGAGGGACACGGTCAACATAGGCGGACAGGCTTACAGGGTTGAGGTGAACTTCAATTCGATATCCGGCTGGCTCGTATCCACGGGCCGGTCGGACCTCAACGCCCTGTCCAGGCTTTCGGATCTATCGCTCGAGGACTTCAGGTCTTTGCTCTACTATGCGGCCAAGGAAGGCGCAAGGCTGGATGGGGTTCCTTTCGGTCTCTCGGTTGAGGACGCGGGAACCATATCCGTATCCGAGCTCGGGCGCTTCATCCGTATCTATACGGTCCAGGTGTCTCCGGCCACGACCCCGGAGGATGATAAAAAAAAAGACGCGCCCCTGAAGAGCGGCCAATAGTCATCGGTGACATCCGTGGCTGGGCGTTCGGTCTTCTCCATATGTCACGCGAGACGTTCTACACTCTCCGCTATGGCGAGTTCTGGGAGGCGATGGCGATGTACCGGATGGAGAAGGAGGCGGACCGGAGGCACATAGGGGAGCTGGTAAGGGGAGCCACCATAAGGCTCTTCAACCTTCAGGTCCAGAAGGAGCACAAGTTCAAGGATCCATCCAAGTTCTGGCCGATGCCGTGGGATCCCGTGAACGAGGCAGAAGAGGTTGCAAGGACATTCAGCAGGCTCACGCCAGAGGAGCTTGACAGGAAAGCGAGAGAGTTTCTGGCAACATTGGAAAACAAGGAAAGCGATGGCTCAGCAGGCAACATCCAAGCTTAAGATACCGGTAGAGGTCGATTCGTCCAAGGTCAAGTCTGGGATGAATTCAGCGGCGAGCAGTGTTGAGACAGCATCGCAGAAGATTACCGCGTCTACCAGGAAGGCGGCCAACAGTTCTCAGTCGGCGTTCTCCGGGATGGCCAAGAGCATCCAGAGCGCCTTTTCGAAGACTCTGATAGCAGTCTATGCCGTTATCAAGGCATTTTCTGTATTCAAGGAATCATTCAAGGTCATAACCGAGTTCGAGCAGGCGAATGCCGACCTTTCCACCATCCTTGGAAAGTCGACGTATGCCATGCAGGATCTTACCGATTCTGCGAGGGACCTCGGTAGGACCACGGAATATACTGCATCCCAGGTCACCCAGCTGCAGACCGAACTTGCCAAGCTGGGATTCGACCAGAAGGAGATAATGGGAATGCAGAAGGCGGTTCTCCAGTTTTCGACCGCCGTCGGCGCGGAGCTGCCTGAGGCGGCGGCCCTCGCCGGTGCGTCTCTCCGCATGTTCGGTCTGGAAGCGAATGACGCAGAGGACGCCTTGGGGACCATGGCAGTGGCCACTAACAAGAGCGCCCTCAGTTTTACATATCTTCAGACTGCCATGTCTATCGTGGGGCCCGTCGCCAAGACGTTCGGGTTCTCCCTCAAGGACACTGTCACCCTTCTGGGGACATTGGCCAATTCGGGATTCGACGCCTCGAGTGCGGCTACGGCCACGAGGAACATTCTTCTCAATCTAGCGGATTCGTCGGGCAAGCTCGCCCAGTCTCTCGGAAAGCCTGTCAAGACTTTTCCTGAACTTATCGAGGGGCTGAAGAAGCTCCGTGACCAGGGGGTGGATCTTGCATCGGCTCTGGAGATGACAGACAAAAGGAGCGTAAGCGCCTTTACCGCCTTTCTTGATGGGGCCGATGCCTCCAATGCCCTGAGGGATGCCCTTCAGGATGTGGATGGCGAGCTGGAGAGAATATCACGTGACAGGCTCAATACTGTAGAGGGCTCAGTGAAGCTCCTTCAGTCTGCATGGCAGGACCTCATCCTTACCTTCAGTAATTCCAAGGGGGTTATCAAGGACACCATCGATACCCTTACCAATGCCCTTATCAGTTTGCAGCAGCTTGTTGCCGGTGACAAGGGCTCCGGGGCGTCAATAGCCGACAGGGCCAAGAAGAACGCCGAGTGGTATCATAACTATTTCCAGACTGATGCTGACATGTACAAGGCCCTTACGGAGGACATACAGAAGCAGCAGCACCAGGTCGATGTCCTTACGAAGACTGCAGGTACGGGATTTACCCTTGACCGTGCGGCCAAGAAGGCGAGGAAGGAGCTGCCGGAGGCCCAGGCGTATCTGGCCGTCCTTCAGGAGACCCAGAAGATCCTTCAGGGAGTGTCCAAGGCTGATGCATCTGCGGCTGGCGCTCTGGGGGATACTGATACTGTTACGACTACCGGCCTGCCGACCCTGTCAAGCCCCAAGTCAAGTACGGTGAAGCAGCTATCGGCGGAGGAACTTAGCCGCGAGAGCATCAAGATGATCAGTACCCTTGACGAACTCGAGGCTGCATGGAACGCCGGAACTCTGGTATGGTCCGACTACATATCAAAGCTCTCCCAGCTCGCAGGTGCGAGTGCGGCTGAGGCTGCCGAGATTGCGAAGGCGGACAAGGAGGTTGCGGACGCGGACAGGGAGATGTACGAGCAGTTCCGTTCCATGAACGGCCTTGACGCCATAAACGAGGCTCTGGACGAGAACGGTCTGAACTATGAGAGATGGGCCCTGCAGGTCGAGAAGTCTGTTGAGCAGTTCCAGAAGGCTCAGGAGAAAGCCAAAGAGCTCGCATCCGAGTTCAATACTGCAGTTGCCTCAGGTGTGTCCAGCGCGGTCCAGGAGATGACTGACTCCCTGTTCGGGCTCCAGGAGTTCAACAGCGGGAAGATCTTCCAGGCGCTGCTTGACCCTTTGGCCGACATGGCGATAAAGGAGGGAGAGCTTCTGGTCGCGTCCGGTGTCGGTGTAGAGGCCATAAAGAGCGCTTTGGAGAGCCTTAACGGATGGGCGGCTGTTACGGCCGGTACGGCCCTGATAGCCCTTGGAGCGGCCGTTAAAAGCGGTCTGGCGGCTTTGGCGTCGACGTCGAGTTCCGCCGCGTCCAATACGACCGCGGTCGCAAGTTCCAACACGACTACTACGACCACTTCGATGGAGAGGGAGCTGACCGTGAATGTCACGGGAACTCTCCAGGCTAAGGGGTCGACACTGATAACAGTTCTCAACAACGAGAAGAAACGTGCTGAATACACTAACTGATGTCTTACGCCAAGCACTTCATATTCACCTTTGATGCTCTCAATGATGTCGAGTACAGCATTGAGATCTGGACTGACGGATATGAGGGTGACGTGATCCGCCGGGCACTAGGGTCATCCCCGGTTCTCAGGCAGGAGAGGTCAGGTGTGGTGTTCGGCACCTCTCTGGAATTCGATGCGGAGACTATTGAGGATGAGGAGTTCTCTGTCCTTTATACCGGCTCGCCGACTGAGCATATGGTATACCTGTATGCCACTAAGAATGGTTCGACGGTTCTCATGTTCCAGGGCTTTGTGACTCCGGAGCTCTATTCTGAGAACCATGTCGCGCCTCCCTACGATGTCCATGTCACGGCGACAGACTGTCTGGGGGAACTGAAGCTCTATGAATGGGAGGCTCAGGGCAGGATGGCGCTCAAGGATCTTCTTGCGGCCATCCTCGCCAAGACCGGCCTTGACCTTGAGCTGGAATACTTCACGACCCTGTATGTCACAGGCGGTGGCGACAAGGCGGACTTCTGGGACGACTGCCATCTGGATCTTGACGCATACGCCGATGGCGACAATACGTACTATGACGTGCTCGAGGCGATATTGAATACCTTCCACGCCAATATAAGGCAGATGTATTCATATAGTTCGAACTCGTCGCAGGGCCTGAGATGGCAGATTCTCAGGGAGACTGACATGTCTGCTCTGATGAAGAGCGGATATATCCGCACCAATAAGGATGATACTCTGACGAGTACGCATACGAGCAGGTATTTCCAGCCTGTGGGTCTTGCAGATTCGTACCCGATGTGGGTGATAGATTACCTTACCAGGGAAATTGAGCCTGCCAAGTATCGTCAGGATATCCTCTGCCCGAACCAGTGGATAAGTCCTCTGGCATCGACCGAGGGTACCAACTCATGCTCCTATTTTTTTGCCCCTTACGCCAATTCGTACTCCGGCATGAAGCTCCGGGTGGTGATAGCTGCCAGGGGCGGCTCCGGAACGGTGGCGACGCAGTTCATGAAGGTGCAGATAACTCTCTACATGGCTACGTCGGTGCCCGTGACTTCAACCTCTGATATGGATAGCTACTATGTCATGGATGCAAGTTCGGGAAGGATATCTACTACGCCGACTTACATATACATCAATGTCGATCCGGAGGGTTCCGGGGACGAGAGCGATTCGACCGAGTTCGAGATTCCCATCCAGGGGGCCAACAAGGCTGTAGCATATCACTGCTACGGGATAATGGTGGAGGCCAAGAGCAACGACGGGAGCAGCGTGATTGTCGACAGCATAGGGATATATCCTTACAACGATTCCCAGCCTGAGTGGCAGGGTATACTGAGGCTCAACAACGGCGCCCGTGGGAAGGCTGATGATGTGGAGCTGGCAGTGACGGGCTCCGACGAGATCTATGACATGAGATATGGGCTCCATAATGCCTTGTGGTTCGGCGGATACGCGGTGAACTACGTAGGCTCTGATGCCATCGACTATATGAGGGCGCTCAGGTGGGCCCTCAGGGATTACGCCCTCAGTATAGCGGTTCCGCGTATACGTCTTCTCGGTAAGGTATGGCAGCCGTTCGTTTGCATGCCTTTCGGGCTCAAGCTGGCGGATATCTACTATGCTTTCGAGGAGTGGACCCTTGACCTCCGCAACAGCGAGCTGGAGTTCACGGCCCTCAGCCTCCCTGCAGTCACGCTTGACGTGGAGAGCGAAGTCATTAGGATTGTAACTGAAGAATCATAAGATATATGGCAAAGCCTAAATATACTGAACCGAAGAAGCGGAGGATAGGCAACGACCTCTCCTTTGCCTGGAGCATAACGTACAAGGACAGCGGCGACCCCTTCGACCTTGAGGGCCTCACCTTGAAGCTTACCCTGTGTCACGGCGACTATGAGAAGAGGATTCCCGTGACGGACTTCGACGTGGAGGAGAACGTCATCAGCTGGAAGTGGGCGGCCGCCGACCAGCCTGTCTGCGGAAACTGGTACGCCCTTCTGGAGAGCGTCGACGACGTGGGCGAGGCTCATACGGTCGACATGTGCATGATAATATGCCTCGTTCCCCACACCTATATGGAGACTGACGCGACTGATACGTCGGTGGATGTGGAGACTGTGGAGCTTAGTTCCGAACTGCAGGAGATCATGAGGGGCTATTCGGCCTACGAGATCGCCGTGCAGCAAGGCTATGAGGGGACCGAAGAGGAGTGGATAGAGTCGCTTCACGCCAAGTGCCTCTGGGAGAGGGGTGGCGGAAACAATTCCCTCGTCGCAAAGAACAGCAACGCCGAAGCCCTGGGGGCTTTCGCCCTTGCAAGGGGGTACATCCCCCTGCTGCCCGTGACCCAGCAGCCCTACGGGACAATCGAGGCTTCGGGGGTCGCATCCAGGGCGGAAGGCTACGTCAACAACGGGGCGTCGATAAAGGCCGAGGGTGACGGGTCGAGTGCGGGCGGATGGACGGGGACCGGTTTCATCCAGGCATCGGGCGCCGGGTC
>Ga0181612_137926_pt1 | contig 38125 bp, 40 predicted proteins | sample HoacroProtozoa21_FD_119630 | JGI IMG/M metagenome (GOLD analysis project Ga0181612, IMG submission 119630) | Hoatzin crop microbial communities from Cojedes, Venezuel. Combined Assembly of Gp0051906, Gp0051904, Gp0051908
CCCGCAGTGGATGAGCGACTATGTCGCAGCCGGTAAGGCAAAGCTGAAGGAATACGAGGACGGTCTGGTGGCCCTGGAAGAAGGCAAGCAGCAGCTGGCCGAAGGTGCTCAGCAGCTGGCCGAAGGCGAAGCTCAGCTGGCTCAGGGCTATGCAGACTACGCTGACGGCGAACAGCAGCTGGCCGACGGTGCCGCTCAGCTGGCTGACGGCGATGCACAGCTCGCAGTTTACGAAGACGGCGAGAAACAGCTGGTCGACGGTATGTATCAGCTGATCGAAGGCATGAGCGAGACCGACCGCGACAAGAGCGGCGAAAAGATCGTTCCGGGCCTTCTGGAACTGCTCGGCGGAAGCTTTGATCCTTATCAGTACGATGAGAACGGAAACGTTGTGACCTATCGCGGAAATCAGCATGTGAACCTCGATGCATGTTCCGAACTGTGCGACAAGGGCGATGAGTATCTTGCTCTGAGCACGGTCGCCACCGAAAAGGAACTGTACTCCCGCATCGCTGAGAACGCACTTCTTCTTATCGGCAGCATCTTCGGTCTGCTGGCCGGCCTGTGGGGCATCATCAGCACCTTCAGCGGCAAGAAGAGAACCGGCTTCATTCCGGGACTTATTTCTTCCATCTGCGCCATCGCAGGTCTCGTTGTCGGTCTGATCTTCAAGTTCAACGACAACTACTGCCTGTACAAACTGGCTGACGGAACCTATGAGTACCGCGGTGACAAGCAGGTTCTGGCACTGATCCTTCTGGCCTGTGCCGCCGTTCTGTTCACCATCGTAGCAAAGATCATCCGCAAACGTGTTAAAAAATCCGGCGGAGCCACCAAAGCCAAAAAGAACAAATCCTCCGGCAGCGGAAAAACTGCAGATGACATCTACAGAGAAGCCGCTCTCAACACCGAAAAGGATGAGGAGATCGCACGTCTGAGAGAGCAGGTATCGCAGCTTAAAGACGACAAGCCCGCTACCTACAAAAACTGATTCTCAGTAATACCAGCAGGAAAACAAACGCCCGTCTGCCTTCCGGCAGACGGGCGTATTCCGTTTTCGGGTCAGTACTCGATATCTGCAGCAAAGCACTTCCCCATCGTTTTACGCTAAATTATTTTTTCAGTTCTTCGATCAGCAGCGGAACGATCTCACGGTAATCTCCTACCACACCGTAGTCGCAGTTTTCAAAGAATGGTGCATCCAGATTCAGGTTGATCGCCACGACCGTATCGGCCTCCTCGATACCTTTCAGATGCTCTTCCGCTCCTGAGATCCCGCATGCGATGTACAGAGATCCCTTGAACTTCTTTCCGGACAGGCCGACGAAGCGGTCTGCCTCTACATATTTCATCTGCAGTGCCGCGGGTTTGCTGGATCCCACGGCGGCACCGGCGACTTCGCACAGTTCCCGGATCATCTTCATATCGTTCAGACTGGCTACTCCCATGCCGGCACTGACGACGCGGTCCGCCTTTTCGATTGGTGTCTCCACCGGGCAGCGCACGGAGAAGTCAAAGCCTTCCTGCTTCAGCTCCGCCACCAGTTCCCGGACCTGTTCTTCCGGACTTGTTCCCATAATAAGAATCTGTTTTCTTGCCGTCATCTCTTTATCCTCCTTCAGTGCTGTATCGGGTCGATCCTTCTATCTTCTAGCGCACAAAACCGGAGCTTACCAGCCGGAAGGTCCCGTCATCGTTCCTCTCAAACACGGAACCCGCCGGATAGCTCAGATAAGGGCGCACCCCTTCGTCCACGGCCAGAATCGAGTCGATATCGTAAATGGCATAGTTATCCGGATCATCCGGATAGTCCTTGCTTCCGTCTCCGGCAAAGAATCTCCAGCCGCTGTCGTAATTTTCTTCGCTTTCCCGGTACATGAACAGCACCTTGAGATGCTCATCCACAAGCTTTTTTTCCGCCACTACATATCCGAAATTTTCCAACTCGGCAACCTCCTTGCTCTGCTCCGTGTCTGCGGTCTTACCTGCTTTAATCTATTTCTGCGCGCTGCGCAGGATCTTTGACGTGTGAAACATGATATGTGCCGTCATCCCCCAGATGACCCGATCTTCATAGTAGTAAAAATATTCGTTTCTCTGCGTTTTTCTCCAGAAATAATTCCGTCCGTCCGGGATGTCGTCAAAGGGAAAGTCCTCTCCCGGCTCTCCGGAGATCTCCAGCACGTGGCTTTGCGGGTCGTTGTCCAGAAAATACTGCAGAGGAACGGTGAAGATTTCTTCGACTTCGTCTTTTCCGAAAGTCTTCCCGTAATTTTTCAGTTCGATGAGAAAAGCATCGACCCGGTTATCGTAATGCGTCAGCAGTGTATCCATGGGGGCGATGACATCGATCTGGTCGTCGGACAGAAGGAGTTCTTCCTTCGTCTCCCTCACGGCATTTTCCAGCGCGGTCTCTCCGGGCTCCCTCCGGCCTCCGGGAAAGCAGATCTCCCCCGGCTGTCTTCGAAGCTTCGAGGCTCTCTTTTCAAACAGCACTTCGGTCCCTTCCTGCGTTTCGATCAGCGGGACCGCCACGGCATACTTCCGGTACATTCCGTCGTCGACGATCTCATTTTTTCGGTCTCTCAGCGAATCGTACAATCTTCCAATACTCTCCTTACACTTTCACTTCGCCGGCCAGGACTTTCTTGTAGTCCTCATAGTTTTTCCGAAGAAGATTCGGCGTATCCAGCCCATAGGGGCAGCGGCTCTTGCATTTGCCGCAGTTGACGCAGCTCTCGATCTTCTTCATCTCATTCTGCCAGTAATCCGTCAGCCAGGCTTCGGACGGCGCTCTCCGGAGCATCAGGGACATTCTCGCGCAGTTGTTGATGATGATACCCACAGTACACGGCATGCAGTATCCGCATCCGCGGCAGAAATCCCCGGCCAGCTCCTTTTGTTCTTTTTCGATAAAGGCGCGGATCTCGTCCGTCATGACCGGCGTATCCTCCATATAGGACAGCCACTCTTCCAGCTCCTCATCCCGCTGGATGCCCCAGATCGGAAGAACGTCATCGAACTGATCCATATAGGCCATGGCCACATTGCTTTTCGTGATGATTCCGCCGGCCATTCCTTTCATGGCAATAAATCCGACATTATTCCTGCGGCAGGCCTCCACCAGCTCCAGCTCCTTTTCGGACGCCAGATAGCTGAACGGAAACATCATGGTCTCATACAGGCCGGATTCGACGCATTCCATGGCAACACCGATCTTATGGGCCGTCACGCTGATGTGCCGGATCTTGCCCTGCTTCTTGGCTTCCAGCATGCATTCATACATGCCCGATCCGTCTCCCGGGCGCCAGCACTGCTGCACCTGGTGGAACTGATAGACATCGATATAATCCGTACGAAGATTCGTAAGGGAGGTCTCCAGATCCTTCCAGAATTCCTCCGGAGTCCTGGCGGCGGTCTTCGTCGCCAGGATGATCTTGTCGCGCATTCCCTCAAAGGCGTGCCCGACTTTTACTTCGCTGTCGGAGTAGGCTCTGGCGGTATCGAAATAGCGCATGCCGCCTTCGTAGGCCCGCCTAAGGAGCGAAACGGCCTTCTCTTCCGAGACGCGCTGTATCGGCAATGCGCCGAAGGCGTTCTGCACGGTCTCGATTCCGGTCATGCCCAGGGTGATCTTCTTCATGCCAGTATTCCTTTCTTCACCTATATTCTTTCTTCTCTGATATGCTTACTTCGATTATACCGTATGAATACAAAACATGCACCCACATTTTTCGCAAAATACGGGTGCATATACAGCTTATTTTTCAGTTCTGATCAAACGCGCTCTTCAGCGCTGCATAGGCAAGATCGTAGGCGTTTCTGCTGTAGCGGGCCTCCGGTCCGCTGATTTCGAAGCAGTGGTAGCATCCGGGGAAGAGATGTCCTTCCACAGCCACCCCCGCATCCGCAGCGCGCTGCCAGTAGATCATATTTTCATCGCAGAACGGGTCCAGTCCCCCGACATAGCTGAAGATCGGGCAGATGCCGGACAGATCTTCGCACAGGGATGGCGAGGCGTAGTAGTCCGGTTCTTTGTTTTTATCCAGATAGCTGTCCCACATCTTGACGCTGTAGCCGTAGCTCCAGACCTTGGGAGAGGTAATATTTCTGCTGGAAAAGGTCTCCATCCGGTGGTCCAGCACCGCATACAGCGGCAGCTGCAGGATCGGCTGCGGGCCTTTCCGGTCTCTTGTCATCAGCGCCAGCGCCGCCGTCAGTCCGCCTCCCGCGGAGATCCCCATAATGGCGATCTTTGAATTATCGATCCCCACGGAGCTGCCATGTTCATCGGCCCATCTCAGCGCGGCATAGCCGTCTTCCACCGGAGCCGGAGCTTTCCATTTCGGAGCCAGCCGGTACTCTACGGAGACCACTACGGCGTTGACGTTTTTCGCATAGCACTGACACATGTTATCCTGCCGGTAGATGCTGCCAAACAGATAGCCGCCGCCGTGGAAAAACAGGATCCCCGGCAGAAGGCCGGTCCTTCCCGCCGGTTCATAGATCCGCACTTTCATTTCCGGATTCCCCTCCGGGCCCGGAATCACACTGTCATAGATATGAAGCTCCGGATCTTCCTTCAGTGCCGCCATTTCCTGCACATGGCAGGCGGCCAGAAACTCGTCCAGATGATCCAGATCGAATCCCGTATTCGAATCATAGGGTCCCAAAAGGTCCTTGCAAAGCCTTTCCCGCATCAAACTCTCTTCCATAAGGCCCTCCATTCCGTTTTTTAGTCTTAATATTGTATTTATTATATATCACCATACGCGCAGAGCAAAAGAACTTTATTTTATGTCCCGTTTCCCGTATACTTGAATCTGACGACGGGACCGTTCCCGTCCGACGATCCGAAAGGAGGTCTCGGGTTTGCCCGCATTGCGGGATGACCTGTTTTTACTTATGAAAATTACCGTTTCCATCGATTCTCTGAAAGGAAGCCTTTCCTCCATGGAGGCCGGAGAAGCCATCCGGCAGGGGATCCTTCTTGCCGACCCGGAAGCCGACGTTATCGTCCGGCCGCTGGCGGACGGCGGAGAAGGCACCGTCGAGGCTCTTACCTGCGGTTCGCAGGGGCATCAGGAACAGCTGCAGGTAACGGGTCCTCTGGGAGATCCGGTACAGAGCAGCTACGGCATTCTGGACGGATCCGGCACGGCCGTGATCGAGATGGCCAGTGCCGCCGGGATCACTCTGGTTTCGGATGCGCAGCGCAATCCTCTGAACACTACCACTTACGGTGTCGGCGAACTCATCCGTGATGCCATCGGCAAAGGATGCCGGCAGTTTATCGTCGGGATCGGAGGCAGCGCCACCAACGACGGCGGCCTCGGTATGCTTCAGGCCCTTGGCTATGAATTTCTGGATGACCGGGGGAAGCCCGTTTCCATGTTCGGACGGGATCTGGAGCACATCGCTTCGGTCTCCGATACCAATGTAATGCCCGAACTTGCCCAGTGCCGTTTCCGGATCGCCTGCGATGTCACCAATCCCCTGTGCGGTCCCAACGGCTGCAGCAGCATCTACGGTCCTCAGAAAGGGGCAACTGCCGAGATCATTGCCGAGATGGATGACTGGCTGTCAAAATTTTCGAAGATCACGGCAAAATGGAATCCGAAAGCCGATGCGGAAACTCCGGGTGCCGGTGCCGCCGGCGGTCTCGGCTTTGCCTTTCTCGCTTTTACGAACGCAGAACTACGTTCCGGGATCCAGATTGTACTGGAGGAGACCCGTCTGGAAGACTCCATCCGCTCTTCGGATCTGGTCGTGACCGGGGAAGGGCGTCTGGACCGTCAGACCGTCATGGGCAAAGCCCCCAGCGGTGTTGCGGAACTGGCAAAGAAATACGGAAAGCCCGTGATCGCCTTTTCCGGTATCGTCTCTCCCGACGCCGGCGAATGCAACGAGCACGGGATCGATGCCTACTTCCCTATCCTCCGAAGGGTCGTTTCCCTGGAGGACGCCATGGATCCGGAGACCGCCGCCCGGAACATGACCGAAACCGTCGAGCAGGTCTTTCGCCTGATCCGGACGATCCGCTCCTCCGAAGTCTGAATCGTTTTTCATTCAAAAAATCGAGAGCATCTCAATCGAGATGCTCTCTTATTTTTCCCGAAGGATCTCAGAATTTCAGATCTCTCGCCGCCGGGATCCCGCAGAGGCTTTCCGCTTTGGTGGCTGCGTGATTGACGGCATGCGCCATGACTTCCACCGCCAGGGCTCCCAGGGCATCCGGATCGGCCGGAACTTCTCCGGAGGCCATTACAAAAATGGTGTCTCCGTCTGCCGTCGTGTGCACCGGTCGGATCGTCTGCGCGTAGGCATTGTGGGCGATGGACGCCAGTTTATTGCACTGGGTCTTCGTCAGCTTCGCGTTCGTTATGATACATCCGATGGTGGTGTTGCCGCTCCAGATGTCGGTCGGTGTTTCGATCCTTTTATAGATCTCCTGAACGGAATCCACAAACTCCGTCTTCTCATCGTTTAGAAGACCGGCCAGGATCTTCCGGTCCTCGAAATCCACGATATCTCCCAGCGCATTGACGGAAACCACGGCGGCACACTGCACTTCCCCGAGTTGGGCGGCATAGACGCCGAGACCAGATTTCATGATGCCCTGAACTCCGCGCAGTTTTCCGACGGTGGCCCCGGTGCCGGCTCCGGCATTTCCTTCCCGGACCTCTTCTCCGTCAAAGGCCGCTCTGCAGGCCTCATAGCCCATTGCCTTGTCCGGACGGATCGCCGGGTCTCCCATGAAGATATCGAAGAGGGACGCGCCGCATACGATGGGCACGGTACCGAAGCCCGTCTGGAAGCCGATGTCGTGCTCTCCGAGGTACTGCATGGCGCCGTCGCAGGCCTCCAGTCCGAAGGCCGACCCTCCGGACAACATGACGCACTGGATCTGCTGCACGGTATTGACGGGATCGAGAAGATCCGTTTCCCGGGTGGCAGGACTTCCTCCCCGCACATCCACACCAGCCGCGGCGCCTTTTTCGCAGATGATCGCGGTACAGCCCGTAGCGCCCTCGAGACTCTGCGCATTTCCTATTTTAAAGTCCCTGATTTCCCTTATGTCGATCTGTTTCATAACTGTTCCTCATCATGATTTGGCCAGATTGGAAAGATAGCCGATAATATTGTCGTTGATCTCCCCGGTCAGCGCATTGTTGTAGTTGCAGATAAACGTTCCCGAAATGAGGATCATCATCGCCTCGGCTTCTTTTCTTCCGACTTCCTCTCCGTAGATATCCACAAGACACTTTTCCATGACTTCCCGCCATTCGCGGAATTCGCCCATGACCAGTTCCCCGACTTTGTCATCGTATCGTCCCAGAACGTAGGTCTGTGTCGTGGCGTTGGGGCGCTTCTCCCCGACTTTTCCGTTGGCCACATATTCCATGAACGCATTCATGTAGGCCAGATTGCTGTCGTAATCGGTACGGGGATGCTCATAAAACCACTGCTTGCATTTTTCCGACATGAAAGCCTTGGTGTACTTCACATAGGTCACCACCAGATCTTCCCTGTTTTCAAAATAATTGAGCAGCTTTGCATGCGACATCCCGGCTTCCGCCGCAATATCCCGCAGCGTCACCTTGTCCATGGGCTTTTTGTCGATGCATCTCTGAAAAGCCATCAGGATCTCTTTACGTACCTGTTCTCTGTCAACAATAATAGGCATTGATCGTACTCCGTTCTTTGATCTGAGTTCATTATAGTTTTTTTTAACCAATTGGTCAACTTTTCTGTTGACATTCCGCCCGAATGGTGCTATTTTAAAATTACCAATTGGTCATTTTAAATTTTGGAGCTCTTGATTCTTACTTCTGGAGATGAAGATCATGAACGTAGAGTTTAAGCATGAGACCTGGGACAACTGGGCTTTTGATTCCAGTGTCAAGTTTTATGAATTTTTTGTCCGGTTCCAGACTCACCGCCCCATGGCGGAGATCCAGCATCGGATCGACCGAATGTGCGAAGACTATGATGTCACCATCAAAGTGTCCCGTGACTCGGGAGATTCCAACGGTCTTCCGGAGGATATGGATGGTGTGAAACAGATCAACCTGCTGTTTTCAAACTACATGATCAGCGGAAGCATGAACTATCTGTTTGACGGGGCCTCGAACGTCACGGAGAAGAAACTGGTCTTCTGCAAGTAATCATCCGCTTGAATTTTTTTCGCACGCTGCCTGTTATTCCCGCTTAACAAGTCTTGCTTTATATGATACAATAAGCAAAAAACTGAGACTTTAAGGAGTTGTTGCAGAATGGGAAAACTCAAGATCTTTCAGCAGGGTGAACTGGATGCCGTACTGATGTACCGCAGGCTCACGGAGCTGACGGACCGGGAAGATCTCAAGGAAGCCTTCAAAAACGCGGCAGCCGATGAGGGAAAACATGCTTCCATCATCAAAACCATGACGGGACTGAAACTTACTGCCAGACCCACCATGAAAGCCGGGATCCTCCTCGTTCAGAAATGTCTCGGATGGAAATGTGCGCTCTATGTGCTGTCTTTCAGTGAAAAGCTGGGCGGCCATCTTTATAAAAAGCCGGCTCAGATCCATCCTGTTCTGGAAGAGGTTCGGCAGGATGAATACAAGCACAGCGGGATCCTGAAGGAAAAAGCGAAAAACACCGATATAAAGTCGGATCTCAAAAAGATCCTCATCACCACAGCCGTCGTTGTCGGTGCAGTATTCTGTATCTGTCGTCTGTTTCGCAAATAAAAATCAGCCGGTGCCTTCATCCGAAGGCACCGGCGTTCTTCTTCTGTGATACAAAAGACAAAATAATACGCCCCCTTGCGTACTGCAAGGGGGCGTATCTAAGTAAGAGAAATAGAAGAATAAAGAGTTATTGGTTAATTAATACAGTTTACGCATGATGCGCTGCTGTCTTTTTGATCTCGTTTCTTTCAATTCCGTCTACCAGGAAGTGCTGGAACAGAAGGAATACGACACCGAACAGAACTGCGGTGATCGCATAAGCTGCGTTGTGGGACATTCCCCAGAAGTAAGCCATGATCATCGATGCGATCAGGCTGATAATGGTGATGCCAAGTTCAAAAGAATTAAGTTCCTTTTTCATGATTATAACCTCCTAATATATGCCACATTGTTAATTGTTTAACTTTACTTTCTGATATTATAATAACACTTTTGTTCGCAGATGGAAGCGACACTTCATCATACCGTTCACAGTTTTTGTACTATCCCTCCGAAGCCGAAACGAACGGGCTTCGACTGCCTTATCGGCGATTGAGTTTGCTTCGGAAAGGGCTTGTTATTTTCCGAAATTCCTTGGTATAATTAGATATGATCTTAAAGTAAATTACAGTCAGGAGGTAACGATCATGACTTTTTCGGAGCTTAATATCGGCAGCCGGACCTATCGTCGTTTCAAGCAGGATCCCATGCCGGAGGAGCTGATGAGATCCATGCTGGAAAATGCCCGGATCTCGAACTGTGCCACCAATTCCCAGAACCTGAAATTTATCGGGGTATACAGCAAGGAATATGTTGAAAAGATGCATTCCCTGGTCAAATACGCCGCCGCACTGCCGCCGGAGATCGGCATGCCCAAGGAGGGGGAAACGCCGGTCGCTTTTGTGGTGATCGTCAAAGGCCCGAAATCCAATGCCTGGACCGACATCGATGTCGGCATCGCCGCCAGAAATATTACGGCGACGGCCTGGGAAGCAGGATTCGGCAGCTGCCTGCTGGGCAACATCAACGTTCCGAAGATTGCGGAACTTCTGGAGGTTCCCGAGGATGAAACGGTCCGTCTGGTCGTTGCTCTCGGCAAACCGGATCATACCAGCACCATCGTCGAGATCCCGGAAAGCGGAAAGACCGCCTATTATGTCGATGACGACCGGAACTACTATGTCCCGAAGCGCAGCTTCGAAGATGTCGTAAAGATTTTCTGAACAGGTAAAATACAAGAAACCGTGCCCGGCAGATGATGTTCTGCCGGGCACGCGCTGTTTTCCGTTATTATTCCTATATTTTTTTCTCGAGACATACAAGCTTTACACCGGGGATCCCGTTGAATTCGCATTCAACGATCCCCGCTTCCCGATAGCCGAGTTTCCGGTAAAGACTTCTTGCCCCCGTGTTCGTCTCGTTGGTATCAAGTCTGAGCACCCTGCAGCCGTTTTCCAGGGCAAAGTCCTCATAAAACCTCACCATATCACTCCCTATTCCCCGGCCGCGAAGATCCGGTCTCACGGTCAGCGTATGAAGGATCATGATCTCCTCATCGGCCGCTTCATACTGCCAGTCGGCGTCCGAATAGGACTCCTCCTGCTTTTGATTGATCCTCATGGAAGCAAGGATCGTTCCGTCCTCCTCGAAAACGAACAGCTCCCTGTCCCGCATCGCCTTTTCCGCCGTCTGCCTTGTCGGGTAGACCTTACGGATCCATCCGGTGCGGATTGCTCCGTTTTCTTCCAGTGTATGAAGCTCATTATAGATCTGTTCTATTTCCCGAAGGTCTTTTTCCGAAGCTTCTCGAATCATATGGTGTTCTCCCGTCAGTTTTCCAGAGGCAGCTGGATCGCCACTTCGCCCGTCCGGTCGATGTAGCCCACAAGCTCGCTGCTCTCATTGTAGACAGCCGCATATTTGGAATTCATAAAATATCCACGGAAATTCAGGGTCGGCTCGATCTCGTAATTTCCGTTCATATCGATATAGCCCCATTTCCCCGAGTCGGGGTCCTGTACCGCCGCGAGCCCACTGTCTGAAAAATCCGTCGTGTTGGCAAACCGGGGCTTTATCACATATTCTCCCTCTTCGTTGATGTAGCCGTCTTTTCCGGTTTCCGCATCCTCCACGCTGGCAAGACCGTTGGAGGCAAAGCTGGAGGCGAACGCAAACTGCGCCTCGATCACAAAATCCCCCGTCTCGTCGATGTATCCCCAGAATCCTTCTTCGTCCTCCGCGGCAGCCAGTCCGTTGTCCCCGAAATTGTCGCCGAACAGGAACTGCGGCTCAATCACGTAGTTTCCTTCCGTATCAATGTACCCAAACAGTTCACTTTCACTGTCCTTGACCAAGGCAAGGCCGTTGGCCGAAAAGGACGCGGCGTAATCGAAGCTGTTATCGATGACCGTCTCTCCCTGGGCATCGATGTAGCCCCAGGCTCCGCCCTTTTTCACCGGCGCCAAAGTGCCATCTCCGAAAAAGCCCGCGTCTTCGAAGTCCCCTTCAATAGCGACCTGTCCGCTTTTATCGATGTATTTCCAGTTTCCGTCGGTATCCATGACCAGGGCAAGGCCGTTGCTCTCAAAGGCATAGGCATCCGCAAAAGCCGGTTCGATCACATAATTTCCTTCGGTATCGATATAGCCGAAGAGATCCCCGTCCGGATCCGCCACAACGGCCAGTCCGTCCTCTGAGAAAAAGGAGGCTCTTGAATACTGAGGTTCGATGACGATCTCCAAGTCGCTGTTGGCATAGCCGTATTCCAGATCTTCATTATATACCACCAGCATCAGGTCCGAATCACTGTTTCCCTTCCCGATCCGGCTGAGCACAAAAATGATGCCTATCAGCGCTACCAGCGCCAGCAGCACGATGGGAGTCCATTTATTTTTGCGGATCTGATCCCCTGTTCCGCTATTTTCTTTTTTCTTTTCATGACGCGGGACGGCTTCCGCTGACGTCTTCTTCTCTTCCTTCGGATCTTCGTCGGAAGTTTTCTTTTCCTCTTCCGGCCGCCGTTCCTGCCATGAAGATTCGAATGCTCTGAGTTCCTCCTCCAGACTTCCGGAACCTTCCGCGCTGTCTATCGTCTCCTCCGGTCTCTGTGAGGAATTCTCAGTATTATCCGAAAATATATTTTCCCGCTCCATACAGTAAATTCTCCCTGCAGCAGAATGCGATTTTTCTCTTAGAGATAACTAACGTATAATATACCACGTTTCCCCGCTTTCAGAAAGCATTTCTCCGAAACAGGGAAAAACCGGGAAGAATCGCTTCTTCCCGGTCCGGATCCGTATTCTTATTTCATCAGTGCGGCGATCGCTTTTGCCGTGCGGACGCATTTCTCCTTGGAGATGGAGGCGATGGATACGCGGATCCCCTTGGCCAGAGCCAGACAGAAAATATTCTGCTCTTCCAGCTTTGCGGTGATGCCTGCCGGATCCTCGGCTTCGATCGTCACAAAGAAACCGGCACGGAAGGGCACGCATTTAACGCCTTCACTCTTCAGGGTCTCTTCGAAGACTCTTCCTCTTTCCAGAAGCATATCGCGGTATTTTACTCTTTCCGCATCGACCTTCGCCATCAGCTCCTCGTCTTTGTAGATTGCACCCATCACGGTCTGGGCCGAGCGGTTGCAGTTGGACCAGGTGGCTCTTGCCGCATATTCCACGACTCTTCTGAATTCTTCCGCCACCTCTTCATCCGGTGCAAGGCATACGATGGCACCGCAGCGCATTCCGTAAAGCGTCAGTGTTTTGGAGGCGCTGTATCCGAAGATCGGCAGCACATTTTCCTTCAGTCCTTCCAGCATCGGAAGGAAGGCTCTTACTTCGTCGGCATCTCCCGCGTAGTCGATATAGGCCACATCCAGAAACAGAACGACACGGCAGCTTGCCGCATTGACGATACGGATAAGCTCTTTCCAGTCTTCCAGGCTCAGAGCATATCCGGTGGGGTTGTGTGCCGGGGTATTGATCATCAGAACAAGGCTCTCCTGCTGGGCGGACAGTTCCTGTACTTTCTTTTCCAGATCCGCAGCGTCGAATCCGCCTTCTTCATTAAAGAAGCGGAAGGTCTCCAGCTTTCTTCCGTGCTGCTCGCAGATATTTCTGTAGTTTGCCCAGCACCAGTCGTGGGTCAGGACCTTGTCTCCGGGGCGGGAATAGTTCATCACGACATTGGAAATGCTTCCGGTGCCGCCCGGCGTTGCGCTGACGCGAACGACTCCTTTCGGCTCATAGTTTCCGAACAGTGCCTTCTGGACCGCCTCTTTGAAGTCCGGGGTTCCGCTGATCGGCGCATAGGCCGCGTAATCTTCCGGCTTCAGCGCATGGATCGCCTCTACCACGGAAGAGAGAACGACCAGGTCTCCGTTATCATCAAGCAGTGCGCCGAGGGTGGCGTCGACCACTTCGTCCTTGCCGTATTTTGCGATGGCCGCCTTGGCTCTGCCGCTGAGGGCGAACACCTTGTCGGCTACCGGGATCGTACGATTGTTTTCCTGAGCAAATTTCATGATCAGATCCTCCTTATGAAGTGAAATCCGTGCAGCTGCCTGCACCGATGTTATTTACAGTAGATTATTATATCCTAGCCTTTTTCTCTCCACAAGGACCGCACAAAAATTTTGTTTATTTTTTTCGGCTGACTTTTCCCCTTGCCCCCCGGAATGGTGTAAATTGTTCTAGCTTTGCGCGAAAGGCCAAAAAGAAGAAGCAGTCTTACCCTACGGGCCGGATAAGGCTGCTTCTTTTCACTAAATAGTATTAAAGGAACTGACGAGGTATGTTCTCTTAAAGAGAGACCTCCGCATGATTCGGGGTTACTGTTATAGTATAAAAAAGAGAAATTATAAAGAGAGAGTTTGGTAAGTTGTTGTGAGGGGGAGGGAGTTACACTAACCCTTTATCATGCTGAGACACTCGCCAGGCTGGTATCGATTATTCTGTGAACTCCAGTCCGCTGACCAGTTCGTCCACGACTACGTCCGGATCGAGATCATGTACCATGCAGGCTTCTTCCAGAGACTCGAAAGCGGAGGCTGCGCAGTTGATGCAGTGCATTCCGACATTCATCAGGATCTCCGAAGCGCTGGGATACTTCTCGAGAATTTCGGTTATGCTCATGGATTTATCTATATCGACCATTGTATTGTCCTTCTTTCTTGTTAATTTCTTAACTTCCTTTTCTGATGCTATTAAATCATTTTCCGGGATATCAAAATGTAGCGTGCGCTACATTTTGAAAATTTTATAAAAAAATTTCAGATTTCTTTTGGAAATCTGAAATTTCGTGCTCCGTATCCCCTAAATATCGGTTATACGAACTATATCTTTGTTTTTTCCTTCCATTTAAAAAGGACGCTGATATAAAACTCGGTCTGGTTGAATTCCACCAGATCCTTCATGGAACTGTGATGGAGCCGGATGTAGTTTCCCCCCGCAAAGCTGGAGAGCTCACAGACCGTTTTTTCCACGGCTTTGCTTCTCAGGATCCTGCGCACCGTCTGAGCATCTCTGTTTTTAAGCCGGCCCACCTGGATCTCATCGCAGTATACGCCGACCTCTCCCTGTTCTTTTGCCAGATTGGTCCGCAGCTCCGTCTTTTTCGGGGCAAAGGTATATTCATAGACATACCTTCCCTGCAGGTCATGCCACAGCAGCTCCTCATCGGTAAAGTCGTAGCTGGGATTCCGTTTGGCCAGCTGCATAATCCCGTCCATGAACCGGCTGCAGTCCCTGCATTCAAAAAGCTCCGTATGCCACAGGGCCCGTTCCTCCCGGTTGGTGCGGATCTTCTCGTTTTCCTCCCGGATGAATTTCCGGTAAACGGCATCGCTGACCGCGATCCCGAACACACAGACCGCTCCCACCGTGCAGTAGACCCAGCCCGGAAGATAGGAAGCTCCGCCCATCATCACCAGAATCAGTCCGAAGATCAGCATCACAAGGGAGGCCCCGCGGAAGAAGCGGCACCATTTTTTCGCTTTTTCGATTCGTGAAATTTGTTTAAATTCCTTCATTCGATCTCCACTGTCATACAGACCGGGCAACATACCGTGTCCGTTTTAATCCTTCCCGTAGATCTTTTCGATCTCTTCCTCCAGCCCTCCGGGGATGCCTCTCGGACCGCGCACAGTCACAACGCCGTGCCGGCGGAGCATCTCCCGGTCGATGGGCACACCGTCAAATTTTCTGATCTTTCGTATCTTCATCAGATACTTCATCCGCACCTTTTCGCTTTGATAGCGATAGGGGATCTTCACCTCTACAGCTTCACATTTATACCGGATCGCCGAATAGGGCGCCGCCACATACATATAGACCGTGTCTCCCACTTCGATGCTGCTGCTCTGCTTCCACAAGATCTCGTCGCTGGCCTCAAAGGCGCTTTCGATATCGAAATACCGGGGATTGGCGGGAACGATCCAGTGGGAGATCCGCCGCAAGGTATCTTTCTGATTTCGCGCTTTGGCGCCCGTCAGCTCATAACTCATATCCAGAAGCGTCAGGATCTCTTCGGTCTCTACTCCTCTGTCAAGACAGACCGTAATCCAGCTGCCCTTGTTCATGTGATAGGCGGGCAGGAATCCTTCTTTCATGAGGAGCGATCCTTTCAGCAGCGGATCGCATTTCAGGTTCAGGATCTCCACGCGTTCGTCGGAAGGCAGTCCCAGAGCACTTCCCCGGACGGTCATCAGCAGCGCATACCACTTTTTACTGTCCGTATGACGCAGCGCCGCATAGGTGGGATAGCTGCTCCACGGATAATCCGGTTCGCTTCCGTATTTCTGCCGGGCATAGTCGAAGATCTCCTGTCTCTGATCCCCGTCTTTTTTGCTCATGCTCTTCGCCCTCCTTCCGTTTTTCTTTCCCCTTCATTTTACACAAAAAAGGAGATCCTGCAAATCCTTGCAGGATCTCCTTTTTTCCTCGGTATTTTTCCGGCCTGTTTCCTTATCCGCGGTCTTTGGACAGAACCCCCAGAAGTTCCGCGGGTTCCTCTCCGCAGTTGTAGACGCGGTAGCAGGTCCCGGCAGAAACAAACAGGTTATCCCCTTCCTTGAGCGTATAGACCGTTCCTTCGACGTGACACTCCACATTCCCCGCCAGCACATAGCAGAATGCATTCTCCTTTTCGTGCTGCAGTTCCTCGCTGCTGCCCCACGTGCCCGCAGGCAGTGTACACCGGATCATCTCCACGCCCGTGTCCCGGTCGGGTTTCCTGCGGTACGGCGTCAGGATCTCCACCATCACATTATAAGTCGGGTGCTGGATCTTGGTCCTCTCGTTTTTATAGATCAGTTCGACCTTTTCCGATGTTTTTTCTCCTGCCAGCAGCTCCTCCAGCGAAATATCCAGTGCGGTCGCTATGTGCTGCAGCACGGTGTTGGAAGGTCGAATATACTCTCTTTCTATCTGAGAAATATATCCGGGCGTCACATAGGAACGGGCGGCCAGATCCTTTGCCGTCATGTTCCTTTCTGTTCGCAGTGCCTTGATCTGTTCCCCCAGCATATTACCGTAAATCGTACAAACAGCTCTCCCTGCTCGTCGGTCTCCTCCTTGTTAAATTCCTACGATTAACCTTTTTAGGTTTAACCTTTTTAAGTTAATTTATTTAATAATATACTCATCTTTTTTAAGAGTCAACCAGTTAGTTGCGGAGAAACCTCTCTTTTTCGGAACCCAGAAACGGCTCGGGAAATATTTTACGGATTGCAGCGTTTGCAGGGATTGTAACCCAGGGAGATCAGAGTATCCCTGTCCGCATCCGTGTTCACGCGGTTCTCCGTTTTGATATCCTCGACGGAAGAACAGGAAGGATAATGGAATTTTCCGGTATTACAGTTTGCCACATAATTGCAATCTTCGTTATTGACACTGGGGATCGGATAGCTCCCGGAACAGCTTGTTTCGGCCGTTGCCGACGGGGTCGGTGTCGGAGTCGGTGTTACTTCCGGAGTCTCTTCCGGCAGCTGCCGTGATTCCGGTCATCAGCATTCCCGCCAGCATCAGCAGTCACAGCAGTCCCGCGGTCGCTTTTCTCATTCCGTGACTTTTCTTTTTCATGGTTTCTCTCTCCTCTTCCTCTTTAGTATCGGTTTCTGGATCAAAGGATCAGAATCCCAGATCCTCGTCTATAAGTACCAGCTCCATCTTGACCATATCGATGGGTCTTCCCCAGATCACCTGAAGTACGTTGCAGCCCCGGTCCGGCGATTTGCAGTCCATGCATTTTCCGGTGACCTCACAGGGTCTTTTCCCGGGCAGCTTCTTCACGTTCGTAACGGCCGCCGTATTGCGGGCTCTCGACAGTGCGGAATCAAAGTCCGGGCACACTTTCTTCGTGCTCGCGACGAGATACACGGTATTGCCGTGTCCGTATCCCACCGCTCCGACTCTGTTTCCTCTGCCGTCGATATTGATGAGCTCTCCGCTGTCTTCCGCAATGGCATTGACGCTGGAAAGGTAGACCTCGGCATCTTCCGCATTGCGGTAGACCTCCTTGCTCACGCCGTCTTTCCAGTGCCAGTATACGGTATTGTTTTTGCACAGGTCATCATAGAGATCCATCTCGTCGATGGTCTTGCTTCCGCCGATGCCCACCGTTTTGTTCTGGATCTGGTCCAGAAGATACTCTTTGGCTTCCTGGGCCGTTTCGAAATAGGAAAGGTCGATCCTTCTGCCCTTTAACGCTTTTTCCAGATTGGATGTATCCATAGTTTTTCCCTCACTTATGTATGCTTTATTATTATTTATTATATCCGCCGCATCCGGGAAACTCAATCTCAGGGGACATGAAAAAGTCCCGCAGAAACTGCGGGACAGGATCAGACGGTATTCGGTTATGCCGGAACATGCAGCGCTTTTTTCATCTGCTCCCCTGCTTTTCCGCTCAGAAGCATCATGACGACGACCTCCACCACAAACAGGACGGCCGCCTGCACGATCCTCACTGCAAACAGCGCCTTGAAGGGCGTTCCGTACAGGACGTGGATCCAGTAGGTGTTCAGAAGAAGTCCCAGTATGAACTGGTTGATCGCCGCGGCCAGGATCACACGCACCAGACTCTGCTCACGGTGCAGTAGAAGTCCGAATACGATTCCCGTCAGTGCGCAGGTCAGGGTAAATCCCGGGAAGTACGCTCCGATGGGGAACAGCGTTGCGCCTACAAAATCTCCCAGGGCACCCACCAGGGCCGCTTCCACCGGTCCGAACAGATACGCCGCCAGGAAGATCGGAACAAAAGCGAAACCGATCTTCAGGTTGAACGCGTTGATCGAGAGAAACCGCGAGAGCACCACATGGAGTGCCACCAGCATCGCCATTACGGCCAGCATTTTTGCATCGAATTTTTTCATAAAAAAACCTCCTTCCATGGCACATGCCATCAAAGGAGGATTCCTTTGCGGCAGCGGACGCAGAACAGCAACGCAGAAATTCATCTTTCGTCCAGCGGCAACATCCCATCCGCCGGCACTTAACGCGCGGTTCTTACTCTGCACATGGATTATTTAATTTAAGGGCAGTTTCCTCTGTCTTTGAGGTCCTGCTCTGTTTTACGACTTACTCTGCCGACAGTGTCAGCGGGATCGTTCCGTTGGAATACACAATAGCTGTGTTCATTCCCTGTTCGGAAGTTATGCTCAGTCTTCCGTACGGATAGATCGGCTTGGTCTCATCGTCCTGATAGTAGTCCGTGACTTCCATATCCGAAGGGACTCCGTCCGTATCCGTATAATTCAGGCGGCTGAAGGAGAAGATGAGATCCTCATACTTCATGGCGGCAACGTTCTTTCCGTCGGCTACCACCAGTTTGTCCGCCAGGAACATAAAGGTGGTCTTTGCGGCCCGCAGGATCACGCCGTCTCCTTCCACCTTGAACGGGAACGGAGCCTTTTCCGTTTTGACACAGGCTCTTTTCTCCCCCATGGAGGAAGCAACCAGACGATATTTCGGATCATCTTTATATTCATATTTTATGGACTTGGGATCCACAATGAATATCTTTTCGCTTTTGGCGATCTCCTTGACAGGAGTAAAATACTTGTCCTTGCTGGGGCTGCTGTCATCGCCGGTGAGCTTTACTCTCACCGCAAAGTATACGACAAACGAAAGGATCAGCAGCGCAAGGCAGATATAGAGCGCCGGTGTCCAGAATATGCCGATGATCAGAAACACCAGTGCTACAAGGTATGTACAAATATAGAGATAGCGAATCTTTATCGCCTGGTCTGCCAGGCCTTCTAAACCGGGAGAGGCGATCTTTTGAACGTTATTCATAACCATTTCCCTTTCTCTTCTCTTTTTATTTTATACATTATATCGTAAGAGACGCTCATTCGCAATCAAAACTAGCAGTTTCTGCCCTACTCCGCAATATCCTTGAGGCAGGCGACCTGCAGCGGCATCTCCTTTGTAATCTCCAGGGAATTCGTCGGATAATAGACCGGATCGTAGGGCGTCTCGAAATAATCCAGGATATCGTTCAGTGTCCGGTAGGCTTTGGTGGAGATCTTTCCGTGATGATAATGCATCGGGACGATCACCCTGGGATTGTGCTCCATGGCCATCTCCGCGGCTTCATTGGCTTCCATGGACCGGAACGATCCGGTGGACACCAGAAATACGTCCGCATCCATCAGCAGATCCTCGTAGACCTTGACCGCCATATCCGTGGCATGCACGATCTTGAACCCGTCTTCCGTAGTGATGGCGAAAAGCCGGACCATTCCGCGGAATTTCCCGAAACTGTTATCGTGAGGAGCTTCGACCCATTCGACATGAAAGGGGCTTTGGCGGCCGCTCTGGAGGATCTTCACCGCCCCGGTATTGTTGTGTCCCGTATGATCGTGGCTGACGAGCACCTCATTGGCTTCCAGGTGCAGTTCCGGATAGCCGGTCCCGTTGTACCGGTGATAGTAAGGATCGATGACGAGAGAATACCCTTCATGCTCGATCTGAAAGCAGGCTCTTCCATGCCAGGTGATCTTCATATGTGCAATCCTCCTATACATAAATCGGCAATTTTTACAAATATATCTTTATCTTAAGGAGATATTTTGTTCTGTCAAGTTGATTCATTTCTGCATTATTTTGAAATGTTAACGCATTAATTTTATATACGTTGGACACATGACGCATTTTTGCCTATATGTTTCATCTTTTTTTGAAAAAAGATGAAAATTTTTTCGGTTTTATGTGCCCCAGGCTACAGAATTAACTACTCTTTAGTGTTAACATGGCAAAAGTTTGCCGCAGGTATCCGTTTTGAGGACAATATATGCGGCACAATATATTGGAATCGGAAAAATTTTACATACAAAATATGCTGACTATTATTGTGGATTGGAGACTATTCAAATGGAAAACACGATGACGGGCTATCCGCATATCGACCGCCCCTGGCTCAAATACTACTCGGATGAGGCGAAGTATCATCTCAACGCCCCGGAGAGCACCCTGTACAGAGCGGTCTACAATGCGAACAAGGACGCAATGACCTATCCGGCCATCAATTACTACGGAGCCACCTGGACCTACGGAGACATGTTCGACGAGATCGAAAAGGCGGCAAGATCCTTCGCCGCTCTCGGCGTTCAGAAGGGAGACACCGTTGTTCTGTGTATGCTGAACATGCCCGAAACCGTATTTGCTTTTTACGCTCTCAACAAGATCGGCGCCATCGTCAACATGGTAGACCTTCGCTCGGACTCCAAGACGATGAAGCACTACATCGAGCAGGTCCATGCAAAAACCATCGTGACCCTTGACATGGCCTACCCGCTGATCCGGACGGCGACCGAAGATCTGGACATCGATCACATCGTGGTCGTCTCCCTTGCCCGGTCCATGCCCGAACCCATCAAGGGCGGCTACATCATCCAGTCCAAGGCCACCATGCCGGAGATCGCCTATGATCTGACGACGCTCAGCTGGGATGTGTTCATGGCCATGGGCAAATACGGCATCTATACGGAAGCTCCCTACGAGCCGAATGCCTGCGCCGTGCATATGCACACCGGCGGCACCACCGGCATGCCGAAGACCGTCATGCTCTCGACCTACGGCATCAATCATGTGGTCCGTCAGTACTGGTTCATCGGCATTCCCCTGGATCCCCACAACGGCCAGACCTTCTACAACGATCTTCCGCCGTTCATCCTGTATGGGCTGCTGGTGGGCATTCAGATGTCCTTTATTCACGGCGAGACCGTGATCCTGCTTCCGAAGTTCGATCCCTTCGCCTTCCCGGAGCTGTTCGCCAAATTCCGCCCCTCTCACGCCTGTGCGGTCACCGAGCATTTCCGTCAGCTGATAAAATCCGAATACACCCAGGATCTGGACATGTCCTTTCTCGTTTCCCTTGCCATCGGCGGCGACGCGATCCCCCAGGAAGAGGAAGAGGCCATCAATAAATTCATCCGCGACCGCGGCTGCCGCTACGATATGCTGAAGGGATACGGCATGACCGAGCTTTCCGCTCCGTTCGCCACCTCGACCCAAACCGTTGGCGCCATCGGCAGCGTGGGCATGCCCCTGGTGGAAAACAACATGAAGATCCTGGATGCCGACACGCACGAGCCTCTCAAGTACAACCAGATGGGCGAACTGTGGGTCACCGGTCCCGGAGTGATGCTGGGATACTTTGAGGATCCTGAAGCCACGGAAGAGATCATGGAGACCGACGAAAACGGCGTTCGCTGGCTGAAGACTGGCGATATCGCCCACGTCAACGAAGACGGACTTCTGTTCATCGACGGACGTATCCGCCGCATCTACATGACCATGCACGACGATCAGGGTGCCAAGATCTTTCCGTTCGTACCGGAAAAGACCATCCGCGAATCCGAGGATGTGGATACCTGCTCCGTAGTCGGCAGAAAGATGGGAGATTCCGCTTTCTATGAGCCGGTAGCCTTTGTCGTCAAAGCCGGCGACAAGAGCGAAGCCGAGATCGAGGCAGACCTCCGGGCCCGCTGCGAAAAGGAAGTTCCCAGCTATATGCAGCCGGTAGAGTACTTCTTTATCAGTGCGATCCCTCTGACCCACGCAGGTAAAGTCGACTTCCGTCAGCTGGAAGAAATGGCCGAAAATGAATGAGTAAATAAAACACAAAAAATCAGGACCGCTTTGATCATGGCATCAAAGCGGTCCTTCTGTATTATTTTTCCTTTTTGCTCCGGCTGCGGCTTTTCTTTTTTTCCGTGCCGCTGTTTTTCTGCGTCTCCTGTGCGTTGCGGAACAGGAGCTTGATCAGATCCCCGACAAACTGATTGAAGCGCGGGGCGCTAAGCAGCGCCTTTGCCAGATTCCCGGTACCGGCCCAGTCCAGTTCCCAGATCTCCGTGAGTGTCGTGGCACCGGTGGACTGCAGGGCGCCGAAAAACTCCTCCACAAACTGCCGGCGGTCCTCCGAATTCATGCCGTTTAGCACATCATCCAGCGACTTGTCGAGATTTTTCGCAAAATCACTGAGGCCTTCGCAGCGGGTGAAATGATCTCGTGTCACGCTCCAGGTATATCCGTCGTGGGAGGCAAAACTCTGTTCCGCGCAGGAAACGGTCTGTGCCCGCGAACTCTGGATCAGCAGCGTTCCCACCATGGAATCTTCCGGCAGGATCACGTGGATCTTATCCTGAATGCTCAGGTACTTTTCACTTTCCCAGAACTCCTCGTCAAATCCCGGTCCGTCGAAGTTATAGACCTCACGGATTCGTGCCTTGACTTCCTCAGAAGCCTCCGTCGCGGCGTAGACGGCCAGATTTCCTCCTTTGGAATGACCCGCCACAATAAGATCGCCTTCCAGCTCTGCAGCCACTTCCTCGAGATACTCCAGTGCGTCGGTCTGCGCCGGCACCGGCATGCTGACGGAGAGATTGAAATTCTCTTTCCATCCGATCAGCGTATCGTCCGTTCCGCGGAACGTCACGACGTTGGTCCCGTCGGGAAGCCTTACCGTCAGGGCGGAAAACTGTTCCTCCGTATCCGGGTCCAGCTTCTTCCGGAATCCGCACAGCCGCAGATCCCCGTACCGCGGGATCTCGGGAAGCTTTATCATGCTTTTTAAAATTGCGGTGGAAGCCAGCGCTCCCAGCGCTTTTTCGTCATAAGGGTATTTTTCGAAATAATCTCTGACCGCGTCCTCGATCCGGACCATGATCATTTCCTGGGGCACGATGCCCGTCAGATCCGGCGTTCCGATCTTCGAAAGAATGTACAGATCCGCTTCATTGAGCGGCACAATGGAAAAGCTCAGGTCGCCCCGCCATTCCAGATAATCAAATAAGGTACCCATGCTGTATTTTTTCACCTGTTTCTATAAGATGAGAACTATTATAACAGATTAAAACCCTTTTAAAAGAGACGATTCGTCGCTTTTGTCTATACTTTTTCCTAAGATAAAGATCACCGCCGGGCAGAAACGCGGTACTGTCCGACGGTGTGCACAAAAGTAGTATAAAAGCTTATTAAAAGACATAGGATCATTCCGATCCGGCCACGACCAGGCTGTCGGTAAACTGCTCCGCCGCTCTAGGCGAGCGTCCTCCCTTTCGTGTCGCAAAGGCCTGGGCCTGGATATCCAGCTGCTTTTCATCCATGGTGATCCCCTTAGAGCGGGCCATCTCATGGACGATCTCCAGGTAGAGATCCCTGGTGGGTTGGGAGAACAGGATCGTCAGTCCGAACCGTCCCGAAAGTGAGACCAGCTCCTGGATCGTGTCGTTCCGGTGGATCTCGTCTCCTTCCCGGTCCGAAAAGCTCTCCTTCACCAGATGTCTCCGGTTGCTGGTGGCGTAGATCACCGTGTTGGAGGCTCTCACCGAAGCGGAGCCCTCCAGGATCGCCTTGAGGGAACTGAAATTATCGTCATCCTTCGTAAACGACAGATCGTCGACGAACAGGATGAATTTCAGCGGATTGTCCCGCAGTTCCTCCATGATATGAGGGATCTGCCGAAGCTGATCTTTTCGGACTTCCACCAGACGAAGTCCGCTCTCCGCAAGGTCGTTGACCACCGCCTTCACGGTGGAGGACTTTCCGGTACCCGCATCTCCGTACAGGAGCGTATTGGCTGCCGGCTTTTCCTCGAGCAGTGCGGTGGTGTTATCCAGCAGCTGCTGTCTTTCCCTCTCGTAGCCGATCAGGTCCGCGATCCTTGTCCGGTCGGGAGAGCTTACCGGAACGATGATACCGTCTTCGATGCGGAACATCGTATTCCGGGCGTAGATCCCGTACCCGGTACGGTGGATGTTTTCGATCCGCTTCTCGTATTCCGTCCGGAAATCCAGCTCCGAAGTGTCGAATTTCGGAAGATAGCCTTCATAGCCGGTTCGCCCGATCAGATTCTCCGCCTTCAGCTGTGCGATCTCCGAGAGGATCTTCAGTTCTTCCCCGACGCAACTCTGCAGCACTTCGGGAACCGGTTCGTTATTGGCCCGGAGGATCACATAAGGGTTTTCATCCTCCGATGCCATATCGATCATGACCTGACTCAGGTCGTATCCGCAGTCAAACAGTGCCGACACGAAGTCCGTATATTTCCGAACCTTTTCTCCGGTACTTCCGCCGCAGTCCATGAAGGAGCGGAGGCTCTGCAGCACCGCACTGTTCCGGACGTTCCGAAACACCACCAGTGCATCGATATTCGAGACCAGGATTTCTTCCTGCATAACTGTTTCTTCCTTCCTGAAGTCTTTTAGTCTTTCTTATTGACGACGGCACCGCGATCCGCCGAGGACACCTGTGCGGCGTACCGTTTCAGATATCCGTCCACTTCTCTGTGTTTGAGCGGTTCCTCTTTCTTCCTGCGTTCCAGTTCCTCCTCGGAGACCAGAAGCTCTATGCTGTATTCCGGAATGTTGATCCGGATCCGGTCACCTTCGTGAACATAGGCGATGGGTCCGCCGGAAGCCGCCTCGGGTGAGACATGGCCGATGGACGCGCCTCTTGTCGCACCGGAAAAACGTCCGTCCGTGATCAGCGCAACGCATTTGTCAAGTCCTGCGCCGGCAATGGCGGAGGTGGGGCTGAGCATCTCTCTCATGCCGGGGCCGCCCGCGGGGCCTTCATAGCGGATCACCACAATATCCCCTTCATGGATTCCGTTGCCGTAAATGACTTTGATGGCTTCCTCTTCGCTGTCGAAGACACGGGCCGGTCCTTCGTGCACCAGCATTTCCGGAGCCACGGCGCTGCGCTTTACAACGCAGCCGTCGGGAGCCAGGTTGCCGTACAGGATGGCGATGCCGCCCGTGGGAGTAAAGGGATCGTCCAGATCGCGGACGACTTCCTTGTTGGTCTTAAAGGCACCTTTCAGGTTCTCTTCCATCGTCTTGCCGGTACAGGTCATGACGCTGGTGTCGATCATGCCGGCATCCGCCAGCTCCTTGAGGACTGCGGAGATGCCGCCCGCTTCGTTCAGGTCTTCCATATAGGTCGGGCCCGCGGGAGCCAGATGGCAGATGTTCGGCGTCTTCTCCGAGATCTCGTTGACTCTTCTCAGATCGAAATTCACATCGCATTCGTTGGCGATGGCCGGCAGATGCAGGATCGTGTTGGTGGAGCAGCCGATGGCCATATCCGTGGTGATGGCATTATAGAAGGCCGCTTCCGTCATGACGTCCCTTGCCCGGATGTTGTTGCGGACAAGCTCCATGACCTGCATGCCCGCTTCCTTGGCCAGCTTGATGCGGGCGGAATACGGTGCGGGGATCGTGCCGTTTCCGGCAAGGCCCATGCCCATGACTTCCGTCAGGCAGTTCATAGAATTGGCCGTGTACATTCCGGAGCAGGAACCGCAGGACGGGCAGGTCTTCTCTTCGTACTCGCGAAGCTTCTCCGCATCGATCTTTCCGGCGGTGTACTGACCGACGGCTTCGAACATGCTGGAAAGGCTCGTCTTGTGACCGTCGATCCGGCCGGCCAGCATCGGTCCGCCGGACACAAAGATCGTCGGGAGGTTCAGTCTGGCCGCGGCCATGAGAAGTCCCGGTACGTTCTTGTCGCAGTTCGGGATCATCACCAAGCCGTCAAAGCCGTGTGCGCGGACCATGCACTCCGTGGAATCGGCGATCAGGTCACGGGTCACCAGGGAATATTTCATGCCGTCATGGCCCATGGCGATGCCGTCGCAGACCGCAATGGCCGGAAATACGATGGGCGTACCTCCGCCCATGGCGACACCCAGCCGGGCCGCTTCCGTGATCTTATCCAGATTCATATGACCGGGGACGATCTCATTGTAGGAGCTGACGATGCCGATGAGGGGTCTGCGCAGCTCTTCCTTGGTCAGTCCCAGCGCATTGTACAGGGATCTGTGCGGAGCGTTCTGAAATCCGTCCACAATCTGTTCTTTTACACTCATAGATGTTCTCCTTGTTTTCTTCAGGGTACTGTCTGTCTTTTTATCAGTTGTTGATCAGCTTGTCGTCTTCGCTCCAGCTGTACAGTGAACGGACTTCCTTGCCCACCTTCTCGCACAGGTGCTCGGAAGCTCTCTGGCGCAGCGCTCTGAAATGGACCTGTTTGCCGTCGGACATCTCCAGCAGGAATTCCTTGGCAAAGCTTCCGTCCTGGATATCCGCCAGGATCTGGTGCATGGCCTTGCGGGTATCTTCGGTGATCAGCTTCGGTCCGGTGATGTAGTCGCCGTATTCCGCCGTATTGGAGATGGAATATCTCATGCCGGCAAAGCCGCTCTGGTAAATCAGGTCGACGATGAGCTTCATCTCATGGATGCACTCAAAGTATGCGTTTCTCTCGTCGTAGCCGGCCTCGACCAGGGTATCGAATCCGGCCTGCATCAGGGCGCATACACCGCCGCAGAGGACGGCCTGCTCGCCGAACAGATCGGTCTCGGTCTCGGTGCGGAAGGTGGTTTCCAGAACACCGGCACGGGCTCCGCCGATGGCGGCGGCATAGGCCAGGCCGATCTCCTGAGCATCTCCGGTGTAATCCTGCTGTACGGCGATCAGCATCGGCACGCCGCGGCCGGCCTGATATTCGCTCCGGACGGTATGGCCGGGAGCCTTCGGGGCCACCATGATAACATTGACATACTCGGGCGGCTGGATGCATCCGAAATGGATGTTGAATCCATGGGCGAAAGCCAGCGTATCGCCTTCCTTCAGGTTCGGCTCGATATCCTTTTTATACATGGCAGCCTGGTTTTCATCGTTGATGAGGACCATGATCACGTCCGCCATCTTGGCCGCTTCCGCGGCGGTACGGACTTCCAGTCCCTGTGCCTCGGCTTTTGCCCAGCTCTTGGATCCTTCGTAAAGGCCGATCACCACATTGACTCCGGACTCCTTCAGGTTCAGTCCGTGGGCATGTCCCTGAGAACCATAGCCGATGATGGCCACGGTCTTGCCGTCCAGCTTGGAAAGGTCACAGTCTGCTTCATAAAAGATACGGTTTGTGCTGCTCATAATGTTTTCTCCTTATAATTTGAATTATTTATTCTAAAATTTATTGCTTAGATTAATACAGGTCCGGCTTGTCCAGCATGCGTCCGCTGCCGCGGCTGAGAGCCACTACGCCGGATCGGCACATCTCGATGATCCCCACCGGACGGACATGCTCGATAAACGCATCTACCTTGTCGGAATCTCCGGTCACTTCCACACAGATGGAATCCATCGAATAGTCGATGATCTTTCCCTTGTAGAGATTGACCGCCGACAGAACGTTCTGATAGGAGGAAGAATCGTTGTGGAGCTTGATGAGGACGAACTCTCTTTCGATCATGTCCTTTTCTTCCAGAATCTCCACTTTCTTGACGTTGTGCAGCTTTCTGAGCTGATTGAGCATCTGAGTGCGTGCATAGCCGTCTCCGCTCATGGAGATCGTGATCCTCGAGTATTCCGGGGACTCCGTCTCTCCGACTGTCAGGGCATCGATATTGAATCCTCTCCGCGTAAACATGCTCGTTACCCGGGTCAGGACCCCGAATTTATTTTCCACATAGACCGCCATGACAAACTTTGTCTCGTCTCTTGCCAGTTCTTCCATTTAGATTTCCTCCTTGACTTTGATCATATCGGCAATCGAATAGCCCGGCGGCAGCATCGGCAGCACCAGCTCATCTTTATCGATGGGGCACTCGATGAGTGTCACTTCTCCGGATTCGGAGGCCTTGACCAGTTCCTCTTTCAGTTTCTCCGGCGTCTCCGCCCGGACGCCTCTGGCGCCGAAGGCTTCCGCCAGCTTGATGTAATCGACTTTCCGGTCCGTCAGCGTCGTTCCGGAATAGGCCAGGTCGTACAGCGTCTGCCACTGCCGGACCATTCCCAGCACGCCGTTGTTCATGATCACCACGGTCAGCGGAACCTTGTTCTGCACCGCAGTGGGAAGCTCATTGAAATTCATGCCGAAGCTTCCGTCGCCGGTGATCAGAATCACGTTGTTTCCCGTTCCCACGCCGGCACCGATCGCGGCTCCCATACCGAATCCCATGGTGCCGAGACCTCCGCTGGACAGGAAGGTCCTGGGCTTCTGAAATCTCAGGTACTGGGCGGCCCACATCTGGTGCTGGCCGACGTCCGTGACCATGACCGTTTCGGGAGTACGCACCTGGTTGATCGCTTCCAGAATAGTCTGCGGAGTCATCTGCTCATCCAGCAGCGGTTCAAAAGACTGTTCCTTTTTCACCAGCTCTCCCACATATTCCTGCCACTCGGGATGGGTCTGCTTCTCCAGAAGATCGATCAGCTGCCGAAGCGACAGGGACAGATCTCCTCTCACGCCCACGTTGGCCGGGATGTTCTTGCTGAATTCGGCAAAGTCCACATCCAGATGGACGATGGACGCCTTCTTCGCGAACTTTTTGGTATCTCCCGTGGTGCGGTCACTGAACCGGGTCCCCACGGCGATGATGCAGTCAGCCTCGTTCTGCGCTACCGTCGAGGCGTAGTGGCCGTGCATTCCCGCCATTCCCAGAAATCTCGGATGATCCGTGGGCACCGCGGACAGCCCCATCAGGGAAGTTCCGATCACCGCGTCGAGGCGGTCGGCCAGTTCCAGCACTTCATCGTAGACTCCGGTGGTGATGACGCCGCCGCCGATGTATACATACGGTCTCTCCGCTTCCCGGATCAGCTCCGCAGCCCGCTCGAGGCGGTCGCTTTCCGGTTCGATCTTTTTATACGGCTTTACCGGTCCCAGCGCTTCGAACTCTCCCATGCTGTTCTGAACGTCCTTCGGGATATCCACGAGGACCGGTCCCGGCCTTCCGGATTTCGCGATCTTGAAGGCCTCCCGCAGAACACTGGGAAGATCTTTTATATCATTTACAAAATAGTTGTGTTTCGTCACGTGCATCGAGATCCCGGTGATGTCGATCTCCTGAAAACTGTCCTTTCCGACGAAGTTCGTACCGACGTTTCCGGTAATGGCTACCATCGGAATGGAGTCGAGCATCGCGGTCGCGACGCCGGTCACCAGGTTTGTTGCTCCCGGACCCGACGTGGCCAGGCAAACGCCCACCTTGCCGGTGGCTCTGGCATATCCGTCCGCCGCATGAGCGGCATGCTGTTCATGAGACACCAGATGGCACTGTATTCGGTCGGAATACTTGGCCAGCGACTCGAAGATGTCAATGACCGTTCCTCCCGGAAAACCGAAAAGATCGGTGACACCCTGGTCGATCAGTGTTTCAATCAGCAGGTCCGTTCCTTTTAACTGCATTGCTTTATTGTCCCCCTCCGGATTTGATGACTGATTCCCAAAAAAGGGAATAAAAAAAGTCCCTTTTGCCGATCACCTCTGTGATCAGCAAAAGAGACGAAGTTACGATATAATCTCCGCGGTACCACTCTTTTTGACGCGTAAAGCGCCCGCTCATCCACGTCCATCAACGTGTGTCTCTATAACGGGAGAACCCGATCCAGCCTACTCCGTCCGAAGACGTTTTCAGCCGACAGCTCTGGGATGATGTATCCGCTTTTCCACTGCTGTCTCACACCAGCCGACAGCTCTCTGAAAGTATCCGAGCGGCGTTGTTCCCTTCAACGCTTTTTCGATAAAACGATGTTAACGTGTTTTTCCGGGAAAGTCAACCTGTCTTTTTCAACAATTTCTCCTGACCTTTTGATTTTATTTTGTGCCTTTTTCACAACCCAATTCCCAGAGTTCTCCGCGCTCCGGGCTCCCGCAGCCGGTGAAAAGGCCGCTTTCCCGGGCCGAACCCGGCGGATTTCCTTGACATCGGATCTCATCACGTCTATAGTTTGTATACAAACTATTTGCAGGATAGGAGAAATCAGTATGGAATCCTCTTTGCACTATAAACTGCGCAGCACACACATTCAGTGCCACAAGGCCATCACACGGCAGATCCTGGAATCGACGGATCTGTTTCCCGGGGAGCCGAAGATCCTGGAGTATCTGGCGGAACATGAGCCCTGCAGGCAGAAGGATATCGCTTCGGGATGTGATCTGGACAAGGCCTCGGTGACCGGGATCCTGACCCGGATGGAAAAGCGCGGCTTCATCACCCGATCCCGATCGGAAGAAAACCGCCGCTGCGTCTTTGTTTCCATGACGGAGCTCGGACATCAGAAGCAGGATCTTGTCGAAGAGATCTTCCGGGAGGTGGACCGTCGCGCCGTCGATGGTCTTTCCGCTTCACAGATCTTCCAGCTTTCCGATTTGCTCGATCAGGTCCGGGAAAACCTTTCCTCACTGGAGGTCCGCGATGAAAAAAACTGAGCGGACGATCCTGGGCTGGATGATCCTTCTTCTGGGCCTTGTGGTCATGGCCTTCGGCGTCGGTTTTTCCATCAAGGCAAACCTGGGCACTTCTCCTATCTCCAGCCTGCCCTACGTGACCAGCATCCTGTCGGGGCTGACCGTGGGACAGACAACGATCCTGCTTCATGTGGTCCTGATCTTTCTTCAGATCCTGATCCTGCGGAAAAACTATAATCTTATCCAGCTTCTTCAGCTTCCGGTGGCGCTGGTCTTCGGCTTTTTGTGCGATCTGGCACTGTCCGCTCTGTCCGGGATGGCTCCCTCCGGCTATCTGTCCCAGTGGCTTCTGTGTCTGATCGGCATTCTGTTTGTGGCGATCGGCGTCAGCTGTGAGGTGATCTCGGGCACGGTGCCTCTGGCCGGAGAAGGTTTTGTCATGGCCCTGTGCAAAGTGATCCCCGTGGAGTTCGGCTACCTGAAGGTGGGTTTTGATGTTTTCCTGGTAACGGTCTCGATCCTTCTGTGTGTGATCTTTCTGCACTCGCTGGTGGGAGTCCGGGAAGGCACCGTCGCCGCGGCCCTTATGGTGGGGATCCTCTCCAAGGAGCTCAACCGCATCTATTCAAAGGTATATAAAAGAATTAAAAGGATCTCGCTTTAACGAGATCCTTTTAATTCTTATTGAGATTACAGAGGCAGATCCAGTTCCACCGGTTCTTCATCGAAAACCTCTTCCGGAGCCAGGGTCAGTATCTCCCGGATGGCTTTTTCCTTATCCGTGAGATCCCTTGCCCGGATCCTCAGACGGACGCTTTTTCCGTTTGCAAGATTGTAGAAATTGAACACCGGCGTTCCCGTGGTGTGCTGGATCAGGGTCCCCTGCTCCTGAGAGACATTCAGAACAGACTTGATGCCGTCGATAAAGCATCCTTCGCACTCCGGCATGCAGAAATTGCAGCCGTTGTTGAGATCGCTGATCTCCAGCTTCTCGATGGCAATGCTTGCCGCCCGGACTCCGATGGCAAGCCCCGGGCACAAATGTCCGTGCTTTTCCCCGGCTTTACGGTATTCTTCCATGATATCCATCATATCACTCCTTCAGAGATCCCCTTTACAGGATCCGTTCTTCGACAGTTTGTCTGATGCTTATCCTATCACCAAAAGCCGGATGTGTACAGTTTTGTCCTCTTGAAGGGCTCAGAGATCCTCCGCATCCTCCGGAAAGTCTGGCGGGCACTCTTCTCCGGGTCTTCCCGGACCGTGAGGCGGTCTCGGTCCCGGGCCGTGAGGCGGTCTTCCGGGCCGGCCGTGTTCCGGAGGTCTTCCGTACCCGTGCCTTCTCATCTCATCGAGCCGTTCGAACTGACCTCCGCCCATCCTCCGGCGCATACGCTGCCTGCTTTCTTCCTCCTCCCGGAGATCTTTCGGCATCTTCTCCTCCATGGAAGAGAGGATCCTGTCGAGATATTCCGCCAGCTGCGTCTGCTCCTGCTCATTGAGGCAGTCGAAGATCTCGCCCTGGTTTTCTCCGGAATAATCCGCTTTCTTCCCTTCTTCCGTCAGGCGCACCATGACGACTCTCTTATCTTCCTCGGAAGGGCTCCGCTCAATCAGTCCCTTGCCTTCCAGTTTTCCCAGCAGCTCATTGAGGGACTGGGGACGGATCCCCATGACATACGCCAGATCCTTGCTGCTGATATTGTCCTGCATGTGGAGCATCGTCAGGACTCTTCCCTGTCCCCGGGCCGGATCTCCGCCCGCTCCGTACCGCATCTGACGCATCCGGTGCTGGCGGTCCATCATCCACTGCAGTTCTCCCAGTTTTTCATAGAGTTCCTGTTGTGTTTTATTCAAGTGGTTTCCTCCTTATTTCTATCCGCAACGCAAAAAATAACAGGTACCTTACTAATTTTATAGCAGGTACCTGTTGTTTTGTCAAGAATTATCTTTCTCCTCAGAGGATCTGAAAAAGGACGGAGCCGATCAGCACCAGCAGAAGTCCCACGAATTTGACCGTGTCGATCCGGTTCCGACTGGATTCAAACAGCCCGTAGTGATCGATGACCGCACTGCAGATGAGCTGTCCCACCAGGGAATAGACGACGACCTGCCCCGTGCCGATGATCGGAGCGAGCCATGCATTTCCGAAGACGAAGCAGCTTCCGAGAAATCCTCCGATCCAGATCCACCAGTACTTCTTTCCCGCCGCCACGGCGTCCCTCGTATTGGACAGGGGGATGCGCAGAACGGCCAGAAGGATCAGAAGTACGGCGGCGCCCACGGTAAAGGAGATCGCCGCGGCATGCAGGGCGGAATCCAGAACAGTTCCGAGATACCCGTTGATGGCGGTCTGGAGCGATCCGACCATACCGGCCAGAATTCCCAGAGCTCTCCACAGCGTCTTATGAGAGGAGCTTCCCGTCTGCTCTCTTTTTCGGAAGGAACCGGTGGCCATCAGCACGCCCAAAATAACAATCAGAATGCTGAGGATCTTCTGCACGGTAATATCCGTCTGCAGCGCGCCGGCAATGCCGAACTGATCGATCAGGACCCCGGTGATCAGCTGTCCGAAGATGGGAAGCACAGCGGCTTCCACCGCACCGATTTTCGGAAAAATGGTGATGATCGAAGTGAGCATGATGACGCCCAGGGCTCCTCCGACCCAGATCCACCACGGTTCCGACCGGAAGGTCTCCGCTGGAATAAGAAACGGATAGGGGCTGATAAGAAGCGCTGCGGTCAGAAGCACCGCGCCCATACAGAAGGAGATGCAGGAAGACAAATACGGTGAATGAACATATTCGCTGAGCTTTGAATTGATAGCTCCCTGTGCCGAGATCCCCGCACCGAAAAGCACGGCGGCCAGCATGAAAAACACAGTCATAGACATTCTCCCATAAGCAAAAAAAGCAGGCGCATCGCTGCGCCCAATATAGTTCCCTATAAATCCAAATGCGCATCGAATATGACAGAGATGCACCAACTACCATATTCGACGCGTCATAAGGGTACACCTTTCGGTGCGCCATTATTATACATCCTGTTCGGCAAATCATCAACTGCCAAAACCTAATATCTGTTCCTTTTTCTCCGGAATCCGAAGAATTCGCCGTGTTTTTTCTGTTTCTGTTATTTTTCTTTTGTTTCCCAATTTTAACCAGTTGCTGTATTGATTTGTAAACTCATTTCTAATAATATTATTATGTAAACTATTAAAATGTGATAATAGCCACTATTATAAAAGGAATGTTGGAAATGAAACGAGTATTCGCATGGACCTTGCTGGTCCTGTGGCTTGTCTCCATGGCTTTTGTCTCTTCCTGCAGTCAGCGGGCCTCCGCCGAGGAAGACAGTCTGGACAGCAGCTATATTTATGAATATTCTACGCTCTTTTCGGATAAACAGGACACCGGCCGCGGCAACATCTATATCACGGCCGCCTCGGGAACCAGCGAACGAGGAGAAGTTCCGGTTCTCACCGTGACTCCCGGAAACATCCTGATCCAGATCAATCTGGTCACCGAGGACTTTGATCTGTTTCATCTGACCTACGTCTACGTGGACGGCTCGATCCTCTGTGCTCAGCCTTTTGAGAACTCCCGCCAGACGCTGAACCTCAGCGGAAGCGCTCTCAAGGAAGGTCTGCATCATATCGAAGTCGTACAGTACGAAAACAACCGTGATGACAGCGAGGTCATCACCTACAAAACAGCCTCATACGAAGTCCGTAAGCAGGACTGAATTTTGCTGAATTTCTTCCTTCAAATTCCCCCCTAGCAAGAATCCCCTCTGATGAATCATCAGAGGGGATTCCTTTTACCAGAGGATAAATTTCAGGACGATCGCCGCCAGTACCGGATACGCGGAGCCCAGGATCAGTTCCTGCACCGTATGCCTTTTCAGCACCCGCGAACTGTAAAATACCAGTGCCAGGATCACGACGCCGAAAATATACCAGGGGCTCTTGCACAGGACCAGCACGGCAACCGGTCCGGCAGACCCCGCCGCGTGACCGCTGCTCTTGAATCCCAGGACGGAGGAAATGGCGATCATGACTCCGCTGAACACGTAGCAGAGGTAAATATACAGCTCCTCCGTGCTTCCGTTACAGAAGACACAGAACAGCAGTCCTCCGATGTAGCCGATCACCGAAAAGATCACCGCAAGCTTTCTCTGGGAATCTCTCCCCTTGCTGTACAGCGACGGGACCAGTTTCCACACCAGATAGGACAGCATCGGAAGGATGACCAGCGCAAACAGCGCCGCCGGTGCATGGTAAGGCGGATAATCGTTCCACAGTATCAGGATCAGGAGCGTCGCCATAATGGGCGGCAGCGTCGCAATTCTTATTACTTTCGCCAGTTTTTTATTGTCTGCCATCTCGATATCCTCTCCTGTTTTTTATTGACCGATATCATTATTCATGATTTAATATTATCGTAACTTTAGTTTCACTATAGCATTCAACTATTAGAAATTCATTAGTAAAGTTATTTTATTTTTTAACGTAACTATTTTTACTTATTAGGATGAGGAGTTCTGTTATGAGCAAAACAAAAAAATCCTCCGATAATTCCGCTGCCGCGGAAGAAGAAAAGGAAGGCAAAAAGCGCCGCTCCCGCCCCATCGATGCCAGCGAGACCTATATTCCGAAGGATTTCGAAGACGAAGTCCTTTCGCTGCTTCGGAAACGGCTTCTTTACCTGATGGCCGGCAACAATTCCATGAAGAAAACGGTGAATATCCAGGAGCTGGCCGATGCCGTCGGGATCTCCCGTCCGGCCGTGCGGAAGTATGTAAAACCGGACGATCACGGTAAGCAGACCTCCCCTTCGGCTCTGACGGTGGCAAAGGTCGCCCAGTACTTCGAAACCACCCCGGATTTTCTTCTGGGCTTCGATGAGCCCGATGAGAAAGCCGGACAAATGGCGGCGGAAAGCGAACTGTACAACCGCTTGGGGCTCAACAGTTCCACGCTCGAAAAAATATGCACCCTTCGTTCCATGCGCTCGGATAAGAAGTGCGGAGAAAAAGCGGGCGAACTTCTGAGCATGCTGGACCGTCAGATCAGCTGCTTTGCCGAAGATGCCCTGAAAATGCTGGATAAAGACTGAACTCATTCATGATCAAGCGGGACCGGATTGCTGCGGTCCCGCTTTTTCCCTGGAATTCTTCATTTTTTGTTTCTATTTTTTTCCGAAAATTGAACAATCTTTTTCTGTTTCTTTATTGCCTCTTCAAAAAGTTTCCTATAAAATAATTATGTTAACTAATTTATGAACTTACTCATGGTGTCGGCTATGGAAAAAATAAAAAGAAAAATATGGATCCTCATAGGGATCCTCATAATAGCGCTTCTGCCGGGATGCGGCCAGAAGACGGGAAGCGATGATAAGCTTGGTCAGGAAAGCACCAATATCTCGAAGATCTTTTCAAAGCATCTCGATGGATTTGAAGATACGGGAAACGGCTCGATCCGCCTGGAATCCGGAAACTCCTCTTCGGAAAACGGAATTCCGGTCCTTCGCGTCTCTTCGGAGAATGTACTGGTCCAACTTCGTCTGATCGTTTCGGACTTTGACGTCAATCACATTTCCTACGTCTATGTCGACGGTGTGATCTTTCTGACACGGCAGTTCGGCAGTGCGGACAATTATCTGAATCTCTCCGGCGACAGTCTTGAAGCGGGCACTCATCACGTAGAGGTCATTCAGTACGACAACAATGACGAAAGCGGCAACGTCATCACCTACAAGCAGGCAGACTACGAAGTCATACATAATAATTGATAATCTTTAAACGTAACGGAGCAAAGTCAGTTCGGCTTTGCTCCGTTGTCATTTTCTACGATCTCACTGAGTTTTTCCCAGACCCGTACCATCGCCAGCGTATCAAGTCCGCAGTAGTTCAGAAGGTCCTCCCGACTCTGTTTTCTCTCCTGCTCTTTCATGGTCTTCATGGCGCTGAAGGTTTCCGCCGCTTCGGTTCCGTTGTGAACGCCCCGCAGCCGGTGATAATCCATCTCCGGATCTTCCGGAAACATTGCAGGCAGAACATACTTGATGGAATAGGATCCCTTCATCGCTCTTGTATAATACTGTCTTTTCCTGAAGGGCTCCATCAGGTCCCGAATGTTTTCGTGAAGAGCCATCAGATGTCCTCTGAGATCCGGAAAAGCCTCCGCCAGCGCGCGGATCCTTCCCTTTTCAAATCCCATGTTATACGCCAGGATGCAGGCCCCGGCCGGAATATCCCTGCACAGACTTTCGGCCAGATCCCGTCTCGGGTCCTCCTCCGGTTCCGCCAGAAATTCCCTGTGCTCCAGCGGGCCGCCCTCTTCCGTTATATAATGCAGCGAATACTGAAATGGAATCTGCTGATAGGGGCTCGTTCCCGGATACAGGGGAATAGCCGGACTGAAGCTCTCGAAATCTAGAAAATACAGCGGATAATGCAGTCCCTTCAGAAATTCCGAGAGAGCGTTTCGGTCAACCTCCGGATCCTTCTCAAACAATTCATGCTCGATCTGGATCCGAGCTTTCTGAAGCTGTCTCTGATCGGAGGTCAACTTTTTCTCCCGTTTCATATCATCACAATCATAGAGATCCCGGAAGGAATCCAGGCCCTTCCGGTGGTAGTTGCATTTTACGGTCCCGAACATTCCCGCAAGATTGAAGACGCTGGGGAACGGCAGATCCTCTCCGCAGTGCCTGAAGTAGCCGCAGCCGATCTGGGCGCCGTCCAGGCACCACTCCCCGATGGGGATCCGCGGCTCCCCGTCTCTTTTCAGAATCTCAAGAAAGCGCGAAATATTGCTTCGCACCTGTTCCTGCCGGTCATACACCTCCCGTGTGAGGTCCTCGATGGCAAACAGTCCGCAGAGATCCAGTGTTTCTCCTCGGACATAGCCGGTATTTATATGGACCAGGCAGGCCTTTTCCACCGAATATCCCTGATCCAAGATTACATGGACCTGGAAAGCGAGGTCGTCAAGATGCTCTTCCCCGGCGGTCGAGGAACTTTTGATCTCATACAGTTCCAGTGATTTTTTATTTTTTACTTTAATAATATCCGCGCGGCACAGAAGCTCTTCCGTAGCGAAGGTCGCCTGATAAAGCACCTTTTGCCCCGCTCCGATCAGATCTCTCGTCCGAGCAGCCATCTCCTCTGCCTCCCCGAAAGGGATCTCCATCGACTCCGGAAACAGTCCTCTGGCGGCCTCCTCCACTTCATATCCTGCTTCGAGCCGTCCCGAACTGTTCTCTGTTTCCTCATAAAGTTCCGGGCAGTATCGGTTGAGCCATAAAAATGCGGGGCAAAGGAGCGCATTGCAGTAATCTGTTTTTGTAAGTTGCATACGTCCATCCTCCGGTATGCCAGTATCCTCTGAATATTTTAATGGAATCGGCGCCAAAAAGAAAGAAGGAGCACCTGACGGTGCTCCCTCAATAAGATGGAGAATAAAATGAAAAAGTTTTCCTGTTAATTATGGTAAACCATAAATATTACACATATAAGCCCCAAATTGTTACGATTCGATTAAATCCTGCCCCGGAAAGCCCCTTGTTTATAATTTTGCGCCGTAAAACCCATTCCTCTTGAGGGATGGGATATAAGGCGCATATTTAACAATTCATATTTCACCAAAATTGTTTTGCCCTATGTATAAGTATGAACTATGAAATTTAATAGCATCTACTGACAAAA
>Ga0181612_173360_pt1 | contig 38072 bp, 20 predicted proteins | sample HoacroProtozoa21_FD_119630 | JGI IMG/M metagenome (GOLD analysis project Ga0181612, IMG submission 119630) | Hoatzin crop microbial communities from Cojedes, Venezuel. Combined Assembly of Gp0051906, Gp0051904, Gp0051908
CACAAAATCACAACACATTTAAGCTTTGCATATTCATGGCATGCACAATGCTTAAGTACTGCTGTTCATGATCATCTTCAAAAATGCTCTTTTCTTCCCAGTACTTTGCATGTGTAGTTCATTTGCTATATAGGGATAAGTATTTGAAGCTTTTTTTAGGATTTAACCAAAACTTTTGTTTTCAGTGGTAAACTTTTCTATGTGCAATCCCTATAATTTAAAACTATTGGAATTTTATTTGCAATATTTTATGAACTATGCTGTTAGCTTTGCAAAATGACACATCTTCTTGTGAGCTCCCAGAAACCCCAACTTCCACATAATCTTGCTTGACATTGCAGCAATATACAGAAAACGTAAGATGGGAGAAAAATAATCTTCAGATGTTATTCAGGAAGAACCATCCCATTACCAAGTCATTTAAAAATTAAAAAAAAATTATCGCCATGCACTGAATCGCAGTGGAATCTGTACTTCTGGATGATTCTTAAATACTCTTTCAGAAAAAAAGCCGGATTTCCAGCTCACATGTTTTTTCTTCTGTAACAATTTAATCACAGAATCACAGAATCAGTAAGGTTGGAAAAGATCTCTAAGATCATCAAGTCCAACCATCCACCCAACACCACCATGCCTACTAAACCATATCCCAAATTGCCACATCTCCACGTTTTTTGAACTCCTCCAGGGATGGGGACTCAACCATCTCCCTGGACAGCCTGTTCCAAAGTCTGACAAGAAAGACTAGTTAGTTTTTTCCTTGAAGTGAATAAAACCTTGGGCAGCGGGAGGAGGTAAAGGACAATCCTAAATAAAGCACCATCCATAGGTCCCATTCCATCTTCCTGGGACAGTTCAGGACTTTTTACCTAGGGCTATTCATCTGGCACTAACTGGAAATTGATAATAAAAATCTATCCTTCTTCCAAAATACTTTCTTTTCCCTGGGCTGAAAAACAGGAACAAAACCGAGGAAAGTGGAGGTTTTTCACTTCGCAGAGTGTGCCAAAGTGGCAGCTTCCTTTTCCTTTACACTTCAAATTGACACAAAGTAAATTTGAGCATTTTGCAGATTCTATTCAGAATAACAGAAGGCAGAGTTTAAAGAGTGATCGACCTTGCTTCCATCTCCAGTTTCATATTGATGGTGTGCATAGGCAGGAACTTGAAGCGCCACGTGTTCTTGTTTATAATACATACATAAACACACTAAAAATCTCACATTTAAAAATTGGCCAAGTTACTTGAGAGAAAAGAAAAAGGGACTACAAGTTATCCTAATGAACCAGGGTAGGCTGTCACTACATGGCACCAACAAATGAATTCAAAGGAAGAAAAAGCATGTTTAAAAAAATGCATGTAGATTACCTTGCCCTGGAGATGAAGATTATTGCGGATGATATCTCGTACTTCATCTTCAGTATCTTTCTGTCAATAAATTACAAATCATATAAATTAGGAATAGAAAGTAATTAAGCAAATGTATTTTTCATATAAATGTCAACCTTGGGCTTAGTTCAGATGATGAATAAAACAGAAAATGTGGAAGATTGAGGAAAATCTCAGTTGCAATACATCTTTCTGTGTCAGGTCAGAGCTAGCCATATCCAAGCTCACAGGAACAAGTTCTGGATGGCATCATTCACATTTGCTCACAGTAATACATTAAATGCAAGTCTGAATTAAAATTACTAGTATATACGTATATACACACTTTAACCAAAATTTGACCAAATGAAACCACTACCACGAACACAGCCTTCTCTGATTTTATTTCTGTTTCTTTTGGAGTCTTTTATCCTTTATAAACATTCAGTTCCGCTGTACAAAGCTCATACAATGTGCTAGGGTGTATAAAGTATCATAGCTTGAGAAATGAGTATATTTCAAACTGCAATCATATTACTGTACTGTGAGTTTACTCCTATAAGAATCACTTTTAAAACAGTCTATCCCCACAGAAATTCTTGCATTCACGAGTGTGATCAAAAGGAATTTGTTATGATGTTGGTTACAGAAGTTAGGAAACATGCAGTTCTTACTTGCATTTCCAAATTCAAGCTTCATAAAATTTAACAAACACAATCTAGCATTAAAAATTAAGAGAGAGAAATAACTGTTTTAAGAATATAATCTCTATTCATCTACTGATCATTTAGAAAATAAGTATGTCCAAACTGAAATGTTTTAAGCCCCAAAAATGAGAACAATATGTAGATTACTATCTACCATAATCACCTATTATGCCTGATATATATATATATATACACACACACACACAAACATACAACAGAGTTGTAGTCTTCATTATTTGTGTCATGCTCTAAGAATGAGTATGGGGGAAAAAATTCAAACAATTTCATTAGTAAAATATTTCTACCTTTTAGAAGTGCAAAAAGAGCACCTACCATACTGAATCGATTTTTGGCCAGTGCAATTAGCTCTTGGTCTCCAGGAGCACAGATGTTTAGGCCAATGGGAAGTAATCTCTTCAGTGCTGCCACAATGAGAGAGGTCTGCATAGAGTACCGGTCACCTTTGCGCTTCATCTTTTTCCTCTCCTGGTCAGAAACTGCTGCCTGCAGCATAAAGTAAAGATGAAAAAACATCCAATACTAAATAAAAGAATTGTACTAGCAACTTTGTACTTGTATCTGGTTTGACAATTTCCTTACTACCTACATAGCTGCAGTCCCATCCAATGAACTGCCATTATATCATTGCCAGTGTTTTGCACCAGTATCTCGAAAGTCCACTGCAGTTCTCAAATAACTATGTTTTGATTCTCAACCCAGTGTTTTCAACAGAAATCATTACCAAAAAAAAAAAAAAAAAAAAAAAAAAGTGCTGGAGTCCTCCTGTCTCCTTCACCTCTGCAGAAAGAAAAACATAAAAATCTTTACGCTACCTTGGACATTTTAGATTTGGTGTCACTGATGAGGAAAGACATGTTGTTGATCTCATTTTGTACCACAAAGTTCTGCTCTTCCCTTTTGAAATTCTGGAAATACAGAGAAGATCTCAGTTAGATGCACTTATGATGTATATCTATCTAACCAAACCTTAAATATAAATTAACTGGAAATTTGTAAAATCCACAAGAAGAGGACAGAAAAAAATAATGGTTGATCAACAATGACCTTGAATTCCACCTTTGTTTACATGACACAGCTCAGCGGGTTGTGTTTTTTGGTGTTTTTATTACGTTAGAGAAAAATAAATGTTTCTCTGGCTATGAAACAACTATGATAAAAATGTCATTGTTCCTGTAATTCAATCTAAAATATTGTCTGTGTTTTCCCTTACTAGTAAATAATCCGTTCCACCTTTTTTTCCATTATAAATCCGACTATATTCAGATACATAAGAAACTTTAAATAAGACTGAACTTCTGAATACACAAATAATCTGATGATCCAGCATCTATCTTCTGTGCACTGCGATGTTTATAATAGATCTTACAGTCAAAATCAGGCGTAAGTACACAAATAATAAGGCATCTTGCTTCCCAGACTTCAGAAAATTGAAGTTCTGGCAGAAAAGAAATTTAGCATAGACAACAGTCCATTTACTCTCTTGTGGTTTTTCTCTTCTTTTTGTTCCAGTATACACATTAATCATGTTTTATTTTTATTTAAGCACTATCAGTGATGGTGCCTGATTTGCTCTTAATGCAGATCCCTTCATTCTTGCATATGAACAAGAGGATTCAGCTTTGAGAACCAAGGGTAAATTTTGTAGAAGTGGAATTAATGAGAAATCCTTAACTGGTGAAATTTATGAGAAATGAAACAGTATCATCTACGAAAAAAATTATTTTATTTGGAGAATTACTTGTAAGATACATTTGCTACTTCCTTGCTCTTAGAACACTTACTGACTTTCCTTCATTCAATTCAGCTACAGACCTAGGCTTAATAATTGAATTATACACCTTTAAATTTATTAAAGAAATATAAATCTACACTGCAACACAAATTAAGTGGCTGTAAACAGAGCTGCACACTTCCTCCAGGAAACCCTCATTTCACTACTTGTGTTGAGGACCTTTCCGCATGATTTTTATTGTCATTGTATCTAGAGGCTCAAGCAGACAGATTGTACAATTTAGGAAAACAGACTTTAATGAGACAACTACTAATAATTTAGTAGCCATACATCCTGGTTAAAAAAGGCTTTGTGGGTGAAAATAACTGATAAAAAAAAAAAAAAGGGTAAGGACACAGACCTCAATGAGCTTAATATATTAAAAAAACCCCAAACAAATCCCTCAACAAACAAACCAGAATTTATACAAAAAATATCTACGATCAGTGTTACTACGCTACAACCCACTCCTCTAGCTACTCAGGCATTTCAAGTGTCAGAAAACTGATAGTCATTAACACCTTCCCATCCACAGTTTCACTTCTGTCATTAAATGTGTTTTCCCAAACACTAAATAATTGACCTGCCTACTAAGAAGCCCAATTAAAACAAGTATTACCAGTAATTACTTACATGAGACTTTGACCAGTAAATGAAGACCTCAGCCACCATGCGGAACAATTCTTCTGCTTCAGGGTTGGGCTCTTTCAGCCATTTTGCCCTAAAATTTGGTAAAAGGGTGGAAATGCAGATGATCCTGACTGGCTTTATGCTTTGAAATCAGTCTTCAACATTTTACAAGGCTACAAGCCAACAAAACCAAGCATGCATGCTTTTAATCCTTTCTGGTAGCAGTGGCTTTTTGATGTCCTAATTCAAAACCCTTAAAATCCTTATACATTAATCCTAGGTCTAATCCAACAGATTTGGATTGCACCTTTTTTTTCAGTTTTCTGCTGAAAAAGACCCCAGCTCCTCCTAAAAGTCATAAAGCATCAGCCTAAGCAACTTCAAGACTGGCAAGCTGAGTAAAAGCTACTTTAATTCAGTGCTAGGCATATCAAGGCATAAGAGACGGTATCAACAAACAGGAAGATTTTACAGGATTCGTTGACCTCTTCCTCTCCACATACCTGTTATAGTCCACAAATCTAATCAACAAAGGGTAGAAGGCATAGAGGTCCCGTGCCAAAGTGGTGAACTCATCTAGGATGAGCAGTTCAGCCTCCGACATGTCACCTCTGCCTTCTGCTCTTAGATGTTCTTCATCGGATACAACCACTGCTGCTTTTTTCTTTAGCTTATCCATCAGTGGCAGGAAGTGTGTCTTTAACAGTTGTGGCTTCGCTTTGCTTATGATGGGCTGGGAAAACACTATTTGAGGCAACGAATATTATAATACATACCTGGCTACAAAGTATAAATAAAAACTTGTATCTTTCCCCTCTTTCTTAGGTCTTATTTCTAGGTTACAGAGTAAAATCCTGCCCTCATTGAAATCAGCAGAAGTTTTGCGAAGAATTAAATGTGGTCAGGATTTTACATAGTCAATTCACTTTGTTACTACAAGGACAGAGCCTTCCAAGCTCTTGACTAAGCTTGCAAGATCATAAAACTTGAATTTACTGGCATTTTGTCAATACATTGGTATTTGCCTGCATAATTTTACTGAGTAATGTAGAAGTTGTCTAATGGTATGTATGGGTGGGTACATGTATAGCTACATAGTGCACACACAAGTTTTCCCAGACACTGGCTCCTCTTCTGTACCTTGCTTTTTAGTTTAAGCGAAGCACAACTGGAAAGCATGCTCTAGTTATTTGCAAACCAACTGAAACAGCCTGTCTGTATTTCTTATCACATAAGGACACTGCAAGGCTTGCGTGTAGACAGAAATGAGACTGATTCAACCATCCATCAGCCAGCCATTTGAGACTTGTTAGCAGAAGCTTTTTGCAAATCTACTCATAAAAATGAATATGTAAATTAGCACTTCATCTGGGCCCATTAGTGCAAAACCATTTGTAACATATCCATTAGATTACAAAGAATTTTAGGCAGTTACTACTTATCCTTAGAGTGCAATACATTACTAATCCTCAAAAGACTAGGAATCCAGACTGCTATCATGAATGAAATTACTACTACAGTAAGTAGTGAAAAGTCCTAAGAAAGCCTAATTGAAAACTGAATTCACAACACTGAAGTGACTTTTCCTGACAGACTGTAACATTGAGAAATGAATTGCTTGAATTTTAAGGTGTTACACAATGAAGTTAATGTAAAGATTACTAAAATGACACATGCATTTCCTCTTCTCATTGTAATAGGTATGTTACAGATACAGCTTCAAAACAGTATTTTAAGGATCCAGAACTCACACAGAATAGCAAGGAACTGTGCAATGTCTGCAAATGGAAGCTACTGTCTAATGAAAATGGGCTAAATAGCTATAGTCACTTAATTCAATATGCTGCAAAATGAATATGTGCATATTCTGGGGGGAAAAAAATAGGCTAATGTACTTCTTATATTACTTCTTAAGAGATTAAAACATACTGCTTACACTGTTCTTTATTCTTAATTCTGGTTCATCACGATCTGCATTGTTTAAAAACAAAAATATGAGTGTTCTATTCACTCATAAGGTATGAGTAAGAGGGTAAATACAGAGTCATTCAGGGTGTGGATATATACATACACACACATTTTGAATATATACACACATGCTTGTTTGTGCATTTATTTATTTATTTATGTCTTACCTGCTAATCTCTTCATCCAGGCTCCTTCGTCAATACCAAGGTTGTTATAAATGATTTTCAATATGTTACCCAACAGAGTGTTCATGTGCTCTGATGTCAAGGCTGTGCAACACATTTCTGCCTTGTCAGGGTTGTTTTCTGGCCCATGCTCCCACCAGTGTGACATGTAACTGCATAGCATAGGCAGTATTACTTCCATGATATGTGGCATTTGTGTGTAACGAATACCAGACTCTGCCAGTTCCACAATTTCTTCCATTAGCTTCACCAGGGAAGGAATATTTGAGCAAACCTCTTCTACACTAGCAGGCAAATTGAGAACTAATGAAAAAAAAAAATCCCCAAATCAATAAACTAAGTCATAGAGGTAAAATAATTCTTTTCAATTGCTGTTCTGTACCATTTCTGTTTTCTATTTACATTTATGCCCTTCTGATTCAAGGGAAAAAAAACAAATACAACCATAAAAAACAGGTACTTTCATACCATTGATCAATAAACCGGTCATATATAAGCTTCAATAATAAAAATTTCTGTACTAAAAATAATTCCTATATGGAAGCTTAAATGGTGTAATTATTATGGAGCGAATTCAGAGAAATCAGACGCAGTTTGCTGTATTTAAAATAAAGCTTAATTTTCAGAATTTCTTCCAACGTAAGATTTGCAGTGGAGGAAACAAATTGATACAACGAAACATCTCTCCATGACACATCAGATGAGAGCTGGAATGTTAATAGAAGAAGAAAAGTCATTGCCTGACACAAATAGTAGCGCAGATTTTGAGAAATTGACTTCTGAAGGTGAATTTCTGATCGTAAATATTTACTTTTCAAGTTACTGGAATTATCAGTTCCTTCCTCTGAAAAGGCATCGCAGCAGCCTTTATTTTCAGAAGTAGTTTCTTTCATCTACATCTATCTGTAAGCATAACTATTAGCTCTTGAATGTTTAACACCCTGATGTACACATACAAACATATATACAGATATCCATACATTGAAACTTTAGTTGGTACCAACACAGCCTAAGGCTAGTCTTTTTCCAAAAACAGTCTCTTCTCCTATTAAGACCCAAATACATTTTACACAGCCATCGCAGAGTCTCCTTAAAGCTTAATGCAATTTTGGAAAATAAATTCAAATTTCTGTTAAAAATCAATGCAAATCCAGTTGATTTTCTTTCCAGATGTATTATAACAGCTAGAATATATATGGTAAGTAAGCATGGCTGTTGATATTTTGAAGATAAGATACTACAGCTCTTTCAAGAATCAATCTGGTATGCTCCCTTTTTTAAAATGAAGGTGAAGTTATAAAATGGATGCCATTATAAACTGGCATCTTAGACACTGTCATCTATACATATCTGTGATATAACTCATATTCAGTATATATGTAGAGCTTGTGCAGTTCTACTATAACTTCTATTTACCGTAGGAACAAGTAGCGCATAGGACCTTACTCAACAACTATGTTTTATCATAAGAAACATCAAGAGTTTCAGAATGGTACAAAAAGATATATGCAAAATAAACATACATACTGTTACTGGAAACTATCTGTACTGTCTTATATTTCACACAAAGAAAAATCAATTTACATACTACTCTGCAGTGTGTTTAGTTCCTGAGGGTACACTATGTACTTCTTACAGGCAAAGGCATTTTGCTTCCATCGCATGTATGTATGTTTCAGGGACCCAATATTGCATACGAAAACTGAGAAACTAAAGTTACTGATTAGAAAACATAATTTTATCATCAAATACACAATATCTGAGATACTAAAAATGTGCAAAGTCCCTTCAATAAACTGATTCCAAAGTGGTATTTTGAGAATGATATTTCAAAATGGAAATATCGGCATCTTTAGAAATAATCAATTCTACCAGGCTTAGCCCATTGATTTAGGAAGGAAATACAACCAAGAGATTACAAGAAAATCCTTGCACTACAAAATGCACGCAAAAATACATGTATTAAGGCAAGCAGCATTTATAGTTAAATTGTATTTTCATAACCATCATGTGAGTTTCTGAAAATACCTGCTCTGTCTCTTGCATTCTTGGTATTGTAAATTGAGTAGACATTATGTTTGTTCAAATGAGTTTCCAAAAATGCCACTGGAAAGGCACCTGAGAAAGCGGCCAAGCATTCTCCTAGTGCTGATCGTTGCCTGTGAATTAACAAACATCATTAAGTATACACATCTTTGATGACTGACTAGACCTCAGGATAGTTCTATATCAGCCTTATTTTTATTCTAAGATGAGCTCACCTCAAAGAGATAAGCCACTACATTATTAGGATCATCAGCACAAGAACAGGTAATAGAAATTGAAGTCCAGTACCTCTCCACTAATACATGAATGAAATGTTAAGATATAAAATGTCAAAGGTGGCTTATATAGCTGAGAGCAGATGAGAAATGTGCATGGAAAACTCAAGGTCATCATAACAGTGCCTTCCGTTCTCTTACTTTACTCTCAGCTTTGCTGACTTTATAATCTCTATTATTAAGGAACAGCTGATGAGTAGACCAAGAGACCAAATACAACTATCATTTGAGTGATATAATTGCCTTTTTCCAAGAAATAGTAATAATCAGACCTTGGTCTAGCATGTACGTCAAGTTCTTCAGAGACTGGAAAATCGCTTCTACCTATCAATAACTCTGAAAGTTTTGCACAAAGACATTGCTCTAATCTCTTCAAACATATGACAACATGCATTTGACAATCAAAATAAGTGTGTTAAAATTGTAAAAAGCCAGACTCTCGGAAAAAGCGATCCCCTGTCACTTCACTTGGGTCCCTCAGCAGGCATTTAAAACTACTTTTTCTGATTTCCAATTCAGCTGATGAGAGCAGAATTAGGTATGTGAGAAAGCTGCTGAAGTCAAGTCAACTCACACAGATGACTGAAGCCGAGGAGTCCCATGAACTTCCAAGTGAAAAAAAAAGGCCTCCAAACTGATCTTGTGATTTAACAACATTCATCTTCAGTCTACAGTTTATCTCATTTTAGGAACTTCGTATTCTTTCTAGATCTAATGAATTAAACTTGATTTTGTTAAATCTAACTTCATTCCCATTATTAATTATCCTGTTTGCTGCTTCTTCCTGTTTTTACTTTTCATTAGGTCTTCATAAGCAAAACATCCATCCATCACATACACCTACAAAGAGCATGCTATGTGCTTTTCACTTGCAGTAATGGTTGTAGACAACCACACACAAGAATTATCACTTACACTGACATATTTTGTCTTAACTACAATCCCCACATCATTTATATGCCAGATACCAAATTAAAAAAACCAATTAATTTTATATTCCTTATGAAATTGAGACCTGGTTTTCCACAGATGTGTATTTTGTTACTTACAAACTTTGGTTCCCACCTTTTTTCATAATGTTTGTTATGCTACCGCCACCAAGTAAGCAAGGTATGTCATGGGGCTGCTCTGGAGCTATGCACAGGTTGATTTGCTAGACAGTGCAGAGACATATGAACTTCCTAGATTACTGCTGCCAGTACCTGAAATGTAGCCTTCCCTCTGCACAGTGCTAGTCACTATAGGGCAACTATTCAGTTTTAAGAAATGAATTATCCAGGTACCTATTTTTTGGTGGAATATGGTCTACCCAGACCAAATGTAACGTGGAGAGAGGTTAGCAGATACACAGAAGCACAAAAAAAGCAATTATAAAGCCTCATTTCCCTGGATAATTGAGCTAGAAAAGAAGTAGTGTTGTATGAGTGACAAATTAAATTAAATTAACATTAATAAGAAATATACATCACAATTAAACAAGGAAGATCTATAACAATAGCTGAGCTGAATGACATATTTTTACAGTTCCCCAGATTTTTATTTTCCCCAGATTTCTTTATAATTTTTGTTTTAATTAAGAAATATATTTTGACAAACAGATAATGCAACATTTTAAGTGTATTATAATAAACCCAGCTGTATTCCACTTAACATCTGAGCACCTTTTTTCTCTCAAGATATCTTTCCAACAAGAATCTCTTCCTATATTCATCTCTGGACTGCATACTCATGAAGCTAAATATAAACACAAATATTAAAAAGACAGACACTCTTTCTTCTTACCGCTCTACGTAGATACTCTTGCTGGTTCCCAGAGCATATAAACTGGCCAATATTCTGTAACAGGAGACCTGAACATCTTCCACTAAAGAGAAGAAAATGATAGGTATAAAGAAATTTTTATTTCCAATACATTTCTTTAGAATTAAAACACATTTCTTTTGACAGTAACTGAATAATACCAAGCTATCAAAGGCAATCCACAGAAATTACTCTCTAAACACAAAAAGTCTTCTGACCACTGAGTGCCATAGTTCTTACTCAAAACTTCCACTTACTTCAGTATCAAGTTACCAGCTAAGACAGTAAACACATTTCACTGGCGCACTAACTTTCTGAAAGTAATGACTTTTTCTGGATACTGTCACAGACTCCTGAAATTTACAGAAATATTTTAATGAGAAAAGTGGATGTTTACATCTCGTCACATCCAAATCCATCAACAGAAACCCAAATTTTCAAAACCAGTTCTCTCACTGCTATTTTAAATAATACTTTTCCAGATTCTAGAAAGAGAAAAAATTCTATAATTCTTTTCTTCTAGGTTCTTCTCTCAGTTATTTCCATAACTGAGTTAGCTATACAGAGCAGAATTTACTCCTTCAGTGCAGTCTGGACAGCAGAATTCCTGTGGAGTATCTAAAATGTATGAAATTAAAGTTTTGTGTTGCAGACTGCAAAACTGTATCTTGCAGAGCTTGGTTTTGTCAGAATAAAGGACACTGAATCTGCCATAATCAGAATTCTCTACAGAAACCTCATACACAGAGTCTCATATATATTCCCTTCTCTGGCACCTGCATTCTTCAGGAGCTCCTTCCACTTTTCCTTAGGATCTACAATGCACCCACCCAAATTCCCTGCTAACTGAAACTGAGTCAGTGTTCATGTAGGACAGAATAACATCAGTCTTGTAGTATAACCTCATTTATAGACAAAGCAAAGACAAATTATTATACAAAGTAACTTTTCACACAAGAAGAAAGTCACAGTAAATCTATGGTAAAGTTATAAACAAAATCAAGCCTTCTGACTGTCTAATCACAGCCACATCTTTAATATTTACACAAAGTGCACTAAAACCTGCATCTGTTCTAGGTCACTTACAGCAAATGTTTGATTAAATCAATGAGAATTTTGTCAAAATGACATAAGATTTGTCCTTCTCTAATAGAACTGAAAGTCTAAGTAATGCTTATTACATGACATTATGACATTTTAGTGGCACAGCAAGTCTAAATAATACATACATATCAAATCTTCCCCAAACTGGTGCTGTCCAATATGCTCAAATAAAGAAGATAGCACTGGCAGGAGAGCAACTGTGGTATAATTAATGATTTGTGTAACTCCCTTTGGCTGGTTTCTGCTGTGTGTAAACTGGCCTTGCTTAAGATTTTCCATTGTTTTCTCCAGATCCTCAGCAGCATTGTCCAAAAATGCTCTCAATGCCATCTTAACAGATTCCAGACCAGTTTTCATCACAGTCCTGTATACAGCATGCAACGAGAATGAAAAAGAATATCCTATTAGACAAGCATGGAATAAAGCCTAGTCTTGGTTTATAGGAAGTAGATAGTAAAGATCAGAAGAAAAATCTTTCATCTTTTCATGTTGTAAAATCTTCTCCTAGCAGAACAACCTATTGAAAAAAATGTTTCATAGGTATCCTGCAGAACACAAAGATACTTCACCTGGTTTCCCACTGAGAAAAATAAAGTCCTTTTAAATGTATAAATTAAGTGATTCACTTGCCTTCAGAGGGAAAAAAAAACACCTAACAAAAAAGAGTAAGTCTGTAATTTACGTCTCTACGAATAGAAGAATTATCTCAAGCCAGAACTCAGAAAGTCTTCCCAACCATTACAGTCACATTTCTGCCTCCAGAATAAGGGCATCAGCAAGGAATAAGTAAATTCAATCAACTCTGCTTAAAATTAACTAAATAAATGCATTGATTACATAACTATAACACCATAATCCGTTATGTAATTATATCATCCAGCAGAATTCTTACTTTACTTAACTAGCTAAATTACAGAGACCCTTTGTTTAAGGAAAGTATACATTTAGGCATGCGTGAAATAAATTCAGGTGAAATACTTCTGTAAATTGAATAACAGTCCAGCTTGGGTTTTCGTTTGTTTTACAGAGTGAATATACACAGTTTCAATGGCAATATTTCCAAACTTTCATGTAATCTCCATGAATCCCTTAATCCCTGTCTGGAACTATTTTTACATCTCTACCAAGATCTGAATTAGTGACCACCAACTGTATCTGTATTCCATCTGTATGATTGCACAGACAATGGGCAGTTTACGACAAAAAATACCAGGATATTGCAAGCTAAAGGATTACCACACAACAGCTGAGCCATACAAATTGACAATGATCATGACTCTACCCCATGCCAAATAGAAAGTAAAATTTGGTCATTTAAGCCACTGCAAAGATACTGAGAAGAAGAGCTATCTGCACATAATCCAGTCAATTCTTTGAGAGTAAAAGCAAAGTGAACAAAGTTATTTTAAATTACCATGGAGGTACTTAAACTGTCATGCTTTGTTTCACAACTGCAAAGATCTAAAAATCAACATCAGCACAGACAGTTGACTGTACAGTTAATGAAAAGCAACACATGACCCTCCAGTATTTCAAGACTGTCTCAGTGACTCTCGCAACAGCTCATGCAGCTCAATTTACCTTAAAAGTACTACTGAATTTGATGTAAAGGGGTTTTTTTTGTTGATATTCAAATTAGAACCTGAAATAACTTTGCAATGAAGACACTCTATGAGATAGATTTACTGCATTCCACATGCATTTAACTCATATTTTTTTTTATTAAAGTGTAAGCAAAGGAATAAAATAGTTCTAATGTTATTGTGTTTTTGGGACACTGCCATGATGAAAACAAGATGAATTAACAGCCAGCAGTTCATGGACACCACTGAACTGAAGCGTAGTTGAATGTGTAACCTACAAAAACAGTTCTGCCAACCCCTAGTAATTAACTAGTAATTAACCTACTTTGCAATGGGAATTCTTTTCAGTACTATAACTTCTTGAGCTTTGAAACAGGTAGCCCAAATCTGACTGCACATTATTTTCTTAAGTGATTTTCTTCATACTTTAGAAAATATATTGAGTATTACCTCGCATCCAAGGTCTGGCCCAGTATGTGAAGACAGTTGACTATTGATGTTGCATCATTTCCTAAACAGGGAGGAAAATTATCCACCAATTAAGCTGAGCATACTGTATAGCATACCTACACTCTGCGAACTGTATCTCTGGTTTTAATGAAAGAGTAAATGACATAGCAGAAGAGCAACTGAACTTCTGCGTAATTTTAACATTCAAGTTAATAAACATGCAGTTTGTTGTCTTAGCCTTGTTTACACAAATGCGGTAACTCGAGGCAGTATAGCATCTCTCATCAAATAGCCGAGGCAGTCAATCTGGAAGCACTTAAATGTGGGGTTAATTAGAGCTGCAGTGTATTGTCTGATTTTCATTTAAGTTCTACAAACTTTGTTTTAATTGATTCAAGTTTATCTGAACATTTATCTTCCCCCTTTCAGTAATGTAAAAGCTGTTAACTTTCACAAGCTGCTATTGCAGGAAGAGAAAATTTATATAAAATGTCATCAAAAAGGTTAGCTCCCTGGTGTTACCAACAGGCTGCAGCCATTTATAGTGGGATCAGGTGTGGCCCACATGAGTAAAAATCTCTGACATGATATGCATCTCCCATAATCAATTTTTTTTTCACACTCACGTATGTAAAAAGAGAACTTACACACAACATGCCTGGCATACATATGTACATCCCAAGATGTTGCTGTGTACAAGCCATCTCTTAAGTTCTTTTTCAATGCAGGACAGATTTAGGCTACAGAAATTTTACCCACAGCTTATTTAATGTATTTATTTTTTAAAAATAAATATAAATCTCTGCAAAATGAAAAATACCTTTTCTTGTTTCTGTATATATTTAAAGTTTCTCAATTAAAAAAAAAGAAGAAACAAACTGAATGTTTAAGATAGGATAGATTTCTGAAAATACTGTCATCTGCATACAGTGTACTATACTTTCTCAGGGGTGGTTATTTCACTTGAAAATATAGGCAAATATACAACTAAAATTGGTAACTGTTTCAATGAAATAGAGATTTAAAAAGCTAAATTCCAAGGAAAGAGCAGGAGGTTTATTGCAGCGGAGAATGTTGTCTTGTGCTATCAGAAGAGCAGGTATTGTTGTGGTGTTCAACCACAGTAGATTAAATAAACCTGAACCACAGCTTCCCCAGCTGCCTGTAGCCAGGCAGCCCCACCCTCTCTGCACCAGCGTTGGTGGTCATGCAATGATATAGCGAGCAGATAAGAAAGTTAACATGGCCTAAAAGAATCCTACCAAAAAAAAACACTCCAAAAGATTAAGTTTTTTGTCAGCTCCTATTTTTTTCCCTTACTATTTTACTGCTCTGGTGATATGAATGCCAGTGCTGATGAAGAGAGTGCAGAACTGTGCTAATGACAGCAGGGATGGAGGGCAGTACTCAGAGCAACCCGGATTTATACTGTGGATTAGACTGTCATGAAACAGTATCTTCACATTCGTCGTGCAAGTGTGTATATGCTGCATGCGACAGCGCAGTATAGAGAGGCTCACTCCAATTACCTGGAAATTTATACTGGCAATCTATATATACCATGCAGACACATTTCAAGAGCCATACATTTATGAGCAATCAGGTACTTCATATGCTGCAGCCAGATGTAAGGTTCAGAAATTCATCTAGTCAGTCTGAAAACCAGACAAGCTTTAGGCGTATCCGTGTAGCAGACACTGTAGGTAGTTGGTTCCACAGCCTGGGATGTCAGAGCAGAATTCCATGACCATGATAAATGCAGCCTCCTTCAATCTAAACTAACTGACATACTGGAGTTTGGCCAGCTTTATCCATGTAACACTAAAAACAGACTTTCAAAATTATCATGAAATTTCTTTTCTGGAATGTATCCTTCCAGCGGGATTTGTTACAGAATCTTAGAAAATGCAAGTTGCTATGAAAGACAGGTCTAGGTTCAGTGGAAATTCTGTGTCTTGCTTCTGTTCAGTGTCATGAATTTAGTTGTTTTCACTGTGTTTCTAAAACAAAAACCCACAAAAAATAGCACTGTTTAATATTTTACCTTAAAATGCCGTAGTTAAAACTCAAAAAAAATCCTTTTAAAATAAATGTTTCAAGAATCAGTTTGGTTCCAACCTGAGGTCAGAAGTCAATTTCAGAAGGCCATCTTTTTTAAAACTCAGTTATGAAATCTAAAATGAGTGATTTTCTAATGAAACTAGCTTTATAACGATTGCCAATATTTCAAAGTGTATATATGTACCTTCATTAAATTAAAAATATTCCTTTTTTATTAATTAGAAATGTTCTTGATTTTCAGAAGCCTGAAAGTTAAATACAAAACACTCTGACGTAGAAAAGAACGTGCAGTATACAAAATTCCCTTACCTCATGAAAGGGGAGCAGGTGACAAGTACAATTCAATACGATAAAAACTGAAATAAGAGCTGTTCCTTAAAGCTACTCTTCACACAACTCAAAGACACTGGACATATGCAAATAATAAGCCACATGGGTTTAAGAGGTATTAAGGCTAAACGTATCCTGGGAGCTAGTATAAATACTAGCTTGATGGTTGGATCACCATTCAGCATATACTACAAATGCAGCTGATCCCATGAACTGCGCAACTGAGTTTAATAATCTCAGATGCAGTCCTACATATTTTAGAAAGCTGTATTATTATATTAGGAGGGAAGCACTGTTGCTGTATCGTGAAAGTGCTGTGGTTATTGATTCCAGGAGGCCTCACTGGAAGGACACATAAATTCAGGATGTCATTAGGCAGAGAAAGCCTTCTGTTTCTTTTTAGGAACTCCTCTGACTAATTACTCTAAGTTCCAAAAAAAGTGTGAGCAAAACCAGGCCTGTTTTAGCTGATGTCTTACCCAGCTAATTTTTGTTTCAGATTACATGGGTCTGTATTACTGATACAAAGATTTTTTTGAAAAAAAAACTTATATACTTGTATAAAAAGAATGCCTTACTGCACATTTAAACAATATAAAGAGTGACTCAAACTAGTCATATAAATTTGTCTTTTAAATTGAGAAAATATAAATTCAAATGCTCAGTTCAGCAAAATTATTTTCTAAAAACTTTCTAATTCAGCCCACTAATAATAATGAAAGTAAATAAATACAGTCTTACTGATGCACAGCTACAGCTCTCAAACAGTAAATTATTGGGACCAAAATATACTTTTGCAGTGTAAAAAATAATAATTCCATGCTGAATTACAATTCCATAATCTCAGTGACATTCTTAGATATCAACAGTGATTAACTGTTTAATTTCACTCTGGAAGACTTGAACTCTTAATTTCCCATTTTATCAAGACTTCTATATACAGCTTAAGCTACATGACTTTTACTAATGACTTGCACACATGGAGCTGTATCTTCAGAAGTGCCATTCAAATTCACAGTAATATAAAACACCTGTATAGCAAAACTATATAGCATTTTGTTATAGCAAACTCCCCACTATCCATAAAAGTTACTATCGACCAACTCTTGCTCATTCAAGATGCCTCCAAAATGCAACTTTCTAGGCCCCAGCTGTGCTCAGAGGCTGTCCTCACGAGCATTTTCCCCTCTTCTGCATAGGCCTTGTCTTTGCTGGAGTAAGTGCAATTCTTTTGATCAGGTTTTCTAGCATGATGTAATTCACCATCAAGGTAAGGCAAGTTGTACACTGACTTTGACTTGAGTTAGTAGCTCCACAGTAAACAACCATGCTCTAGAGTCTTATGGTGACCTTGTCATAACTCACAGAAAAACTACAGTACACTTCTGTTTTGGCATAAAGATTTTGTGTTCTGTAAGTTACTGCACACTAGGAAAAGAGTTAAAAAAACAAACTGTAGCCATAGTGAATACTCATCTCATCCCACCTGACTTATCTCCTTCTACCACTTGAACCCAGCCAAACAACAGGAAACAAACAAGCTGAGATGTGGAACAGAAAAGATCTTGTCATTAGTACTGAAGTTATGTTGACTTAGACTTTTAACTTCAGCTGTTGCTAATTTTAGTAAAAAAGTCAGAAAAACAATTCACACAATAACAAAAATATGTGCAGAATTTTAATAGTATACCTGAGCTACTTCATTCTTTGAAGAAACAACCTAGGGTATAAACCAGAGCTTATGTGTACGTTTGTGACATACTCCACCCTTCAGAAAAAGCTGCAACAATGCCACACAGCTGCAGAAACACCTCCATTCCTCCTATGATCTTTTGGCTTTACAGGCAAATCCACTCAGCTCATCCCAAAATATATTTAAAAGCAATACCCCAAAATAACTTCTGATCTTTCTTCTCAGTTTAATGGGTTTCATAATGGTGTGTAAGCTTTTTAAACACCACACTGCTGCAGCGAGTTCCTTCCCTTCAAACTAAATAAAATATGTAGGAATTGAGTTAGATGCATGTTATTATAATCAAATTATAATTCACTAGACAATTACCCTATTAGGTATGTTCATGGATGCTGGAGTTTACAATGCATCCATCACAGAAGCCATATATGCATAGGATGTACTATTCCAACTACCCTATCATCATGGCATAAGAAAAAATTGCAGAGTAAATGACTTTGCCACACATTGCGTATAATATATACATTTGATACAGACTGCAAATTAACTTCAATTAAGTGATTTTCACATGGCATAAGACAAACACCAAGCTCCTGCTAGATTCACATAATACCAGAAAGATAGTACACATGCATATGTGGAGTCAAGCACATCTGGGAATATGTAAGAATTCCACAGAACATAACTAAGCATTTCAGCCCACTACAAAATTTCCTTAATGGCTTTCCAACACAAATGTGAAGTTCTGATGCTCTGTTATTCCAAAATGATTTAGAATAAAATAACAAATTAGTAATTATAATTAACTCAGCAAAATTCTTCAGTAGGATAATGAAATCCAGATATTAGTTAAGACACACAGAAAAGTAAACAAAAAACCCCAAACTGATAACTACGAAAGCTTTTTATTCCATCTAATAAAATCTGTGATCTACCAGCCTAAACAATTAGTGGTCTGTGAAGATCATGCACTCCAGCCATGCAGCCATGCAGCATGCAACAAAGCAGCATGTAACACAATGCAAAAATGGCAAAGAAAACCAAGTGATGGCCATGCTAGTATTTGTCAAGGGTCTCCTTACCAAACAGTGAAATCCTATGCCTGACAAGAACTCCAAGTTTGCAGAACAGGCTGAAGACAAAAGAAAAATAAAAGAGAAGAGAAGGGAAAAGGAAAAAAATAAGGGGGGGGAGAAGAAAGAAAAAATAACAGCTGATACATGAGCAGGAAAAGCAACATGATGTCACGCAGAAAGAATCAATTATCTGAGCAGAATGTGGGACAGAGTACTAAAGAAAGAGTTTTTAAGTGCATATCCTCAACAAACATGGTTAAATAAGCACATATTATAATTAAAGAAACAAAAAAAAAATTGAAAGCAAAGCTAATTAATATAAAAGCGTCCTACATGATAACCCACAAGGAAATAACCATCAAAGCTTTAAGAAGTAAAATGTGGTCAGTGTGCTATTCAGGATACCACTGACAACATGAAAACAAAAGGTAAGAAAATCAGATTAATTGAAGTGTTTGATGGAAAATGTTTAACTAGCCCAATTTGGATCCTGTCATCTTGAACACAGTGAGAACTTCTTTTCAAATACATTGCTTTTTAAACACACTTAAGATGAGAAATAGCCTCTTACATGGTTAAAAGCCAACAAAAATGGATATGATCAATGGTTTCATTTCACGTGTTTGAACTACTTCCTGTGCTGATGAGCAGTGCCCCGCTGAGAACAACGAAGAATGAAGTTTTGTGTAAATTCACAGAAGCAGGAGCACACTGCCATAGCCAAAATGACCTGGCCTCCAGATTGAGGAGAGCTTAGATCAATCTTCATGATCCAGTTCAGTCTGCGAATTTTCTCCAAAAGCAACATCAATTTTGGTGTTATTTTTTATGCTGCAAAATCCCTCATGTGCTATAAATGACATGAACAATATCATGCCATTTTACTAAGCTATTTAATTATTAGGCACACAGGCTAGTTATCAACCTCTGATTTAAAAGAAAAGACACCATAAGCATATCTGCACAGTTTATGGATGAGATCTGAACATGTTGTTCCATTGACAGACAAGAGCATAGTGCCAAATGGAAACATGTATGTCCAGAATCAGAGCAGCCAGGTTAATGTGGTGTTGACTCCAGCTAATTAGCCAATGCACAGTGATCCACTATAGCAACAGCAACTGCTCTGTTATAGAAATGAGTCTGGGTGGTGCATGTTCAGGGATCTTTGTTCACTTTTTATTCCATGAAGCAGACATATACTACACATTCTTTTATGAAGATCCTGGTTCACCCAGTCCAACAGGAAAAGCTATACAAAAGCATGTTAGCATCATATAAATCTTGTGTCCATTCTAACAAAGACATTAAATAGCTCACAATCTATCTTATTTTCTAACATATAAACATTACTCAACTGACTGCAGCATTCAGCAGATGTTATATGTTCACTAAGTCTGACTAAACCTATTATCTCCAGTGTAATTAGTTTATCTTAAATAAACAAATAAAAAAAAATGTCCAAATGGCCCGTACTTAGATTGATGTACAGAATTAATTTTATACAACTGCACTAGTACAAGGACTTGTAAGATAGTCTAATGGATGAGAAATGCAAAAAGCCCAATCCTGATGACGCTTGTTGCAAATAAGATCGAATATAATGCCACCGTATTTCAGGAAGAGGTCTGACCTGTATTTGCCTGAAAAATAGTTCTGGATTTAATGTATTTGCTGAACACAGAATGGTTATTGCACTTGTTAACAATGGCACTGCGTTATCAAAACCCAAATACTAAAATTATACTCTATCATAGCTTAATGAATGCGAGCTTATCTTCACTGGAAAAAAGAAAGCAGCCAGGAACTGCTCTGAGCTTGAAGAAAAGCCTATGTATGAGTTGCACTCAAACAAATCTAAAGGGAAAACTCCACAGAAAATCCAAAATTCAGCTTTGGCAAACTCCCTACAACATCGTAGGGGGAAAAAAAAAAAAACACAGTGCAAAAAAATGCTGGGTATCCATTAAAATGGCCCAAAACTACCCTTCAGGAAATGGATCACACAATGTAGTTTCTATAATCTTTGCATCTTGATAATTAAGAAATAAACTGCGCAATAGCACTGGTTATAGCTATCATTCATCCAAGGCTTCTTTGCATCTGTCGTTTTCTCTTTGGCTGACACTTCTGGACGGCAGGTAACTCAGTTAAGTATGGCAGCAGCTCTGATCCTTCTGCTGGGCTACACATTCGGGAATGCCCCTCAGCTAGACAGCATATGTGCGGAAGTCCTGAATCTACGCAGCATGTGTGCCGATATATCCATGTTTGACATATTCCAGAAGTACAGGGTTTACTGCCCTGACTTAACAACTGTGAAAATATTGATATCCAGGACATTACACACAGAAAAACAGCAGCTCACAGAGTGGAAACTTATCTAAATGCACACATTTTGACAAAGTTTTTTAATTCTTTGAAGAATGCCATTCAGCCAAGTTGCCAGATCAAATTAGTCCATGAGATGACACAGGGTCAAGACAGCCGTCACTTCTTTATTCTTAGTATTGTTGCTAGAAACTTCACTCAGTATTCACACAATCTTGCAAACCCCGCCCGTCTGTATGACCATGAATTGGCTGTCAGCCTCAAAGAACAGCAATTCAGTTTTGCGTGATTCAGTACCCAGTAACAGCCAAGAAGGCAACCATGATACCTGTACATTACAGGTATGCAGTAGGTCCTGTGCGAAGCTTGTAGTCCACCTTACTAAACGGGAAAACATATCTTAGAGCAATGATCTAAAAAACGGGTAACTTCAGAGAAAGGATCAAGTGGATATTTCTGTCATGTGACTACTTGTTCTTATTATTTAGAAAACTAAAGAGCAGAAAGAATGCAACTTTCTCAGTGTCAGTTTTTATGGTGAACAGTAATAATGATACTTACTGAAACACAGTTAATAAGTTTGGCTTTTAAATCTACCACAGAATTTTGCAAGAGTAATGATTTCATATAAACCTATTTCTAACAGTGAAAACTGATATGCAATTGTATAGCCTGTGCCACAGACCGTGCAACTATGTATCACTGCACATAATGCTAAGTTCCCTGCATGCTAAAATCATCACCACTACCTTTAAAACAGCATATAGTCATAACTCTGTACTCTCTTCATTTCATACAATGAATTTTCCTAACAGGAAAACAAAGTGAAAAAAGTTTGAGTGTTCATAAAAATATTTCTCTGCCTCCCACTTCTCACTTTCCCACAATCACCTGCTGCTGTTTAAAGACAAACACACATATGCATAAACATTAATATTATTTTAAGTTTTACCTTGTCACCATTTCTTTCTCTTTATTAGAGGCATGACCTCCACTGCTGAGAGGCCTACTTGCTGCAGATAAGAAATACAGGCGATGATTTTTAAAATACTGATCAATCAAAGGGAGCACAACCTGAAATTATATCAGAAAGAAGCGGTTATCTCAGGGCTTGCTTTAGTATGTTCTGTGTTACTCTTTGTAAGTCACATCTTCAGACAGGAGACTTCAAATGTCTTTTCTGTTTTAAAATCTCTGTGTATTTTTCCTTTAATGACTATTCCTCTTTCAATTGATTTAGTATTCAAGCCACTTAAAATGTCATCTGGAAAAGCAGAAGAAAAAAATTTTACATTATCTCTGGGACTTATCTGTGGATTTTTTGGGACAGGTACAAAGCAGAAAGCGTAATTTCATTTTATCTCACAATTTAAGATTTTTCCAGTACCATATACCCAGACACAAATATTGCTGTTCATGCCTTTTAATGTAGGCATGAAAAAATTCACCTACAACTGTCAGCGCACTAACGGCACTTAACTCCAGATGCTATCAAATAAAGCTCCCATAGCATCTCACTCATCAAGGGCTTGTCCACAGAAGCTTTCCTGTTTGCTTCATGTGGTGACCATTACTCAGTGCCCACTGCAGGTGTCAGCCAGGAGGAGACCCAAAATAAACAGCCAATAAGAAAATCTGAAATTGCTTCCTTTTTGGATCATGGTTCAGAAAAAGGTGGAATGCTAGCTTCTGCATCACTAAACTTGGCAAATAGTACCACAAGGAAGTACTTTAAGGTATTGAGATCACAATCTACTGCAAGGATATCAGGGTTAGAAAATACTGCTAACAGCTGCCTTTGCTTATTCACCAATGATTTCAAAAGGCACTTTGAATATCCAAACACCGCACAAGCTTTTACGTGCGAAAGTCGTAAGCAGATTTTCTTAATTTATAATGCGTAAAACCTTCTTGACGCAAAAAGGAGAATTGGGCTGATGGGAATCTTGTGACTTTCAGCAAGGGAAAGTGCCAAGTCCTGCACCTGGGCAGGAATAACCCCAGGTACCAGTACACACTAAGGGCTGACCAGCCGGAAAGCGGGTTTGCAGAGACGGACCAAGGGGTCTCAGTGGACAGCAAAATGACCATGAGCCAACACTGCACCCTTATGCAAAGGCAGCCAGCAGCATCCTGGTTGCATTAGACAGAGTGTTGTCGGCAGGTCCAGGGAGGTTATGCTTCCTCTCTACACAGCACTGGTGAGGCCACATCTACAGTGCTGTGTCTGGTTCTGGGCTCCCCAGTACAAGGGAAACATGGACATACTGGAGAGGAAGTCCAGTGAAGGGCCACAAAATTGATGAAGGAGCTAAAAGACCTTTCAAATGAGGAGAGAGGGAGGGAGCTGGGAGTCTTTAGCCTGGAGAAGAGAAGGCTCAGGGACAATCTCACAAATGCGTATAAATATCTGCAGGGGGACATAAAGAAGATGGAGCCAGGCTCTTTTCAGCTGTGCCCTGTGACAGGACCAGAGGCAATGCACACAAATGGAAACACAGTAGGTTCCCTCTGGCCATCAGGAAACACTTCTCATGTGAGGGTGACTGAGCGCTGGCACAGGTTGCCCAGAGAGATTGCAGAGTCTCCACCCTTGGAGAAATTCAAAGGCCATCCAGGCATTGTCCTGGGCAACCTGCTCTAGGTGACTCTGCTGGAGCAGTGAAGTTGGACTAGATGACCTCCTGACTGCCCTTCCAACCTCAGCCATTCTGTGATTCCATGACAAAGAGAGACATCAGCACAGTTTTAAAACAAGGAAAGAAATAAGGAATGTGACACTGACAGATACATAGCTGTGTTAATTCCAGGAACTACTGCTCATATTTATCTGCCTGAGGATTGTAAAAGCGAAAAATCTTCAGAATTAGACTAAACCAGTAAAAAAAAAAAATGTAGGGAGGTTATGAATAACATCGTATGAGTAGTTGCATTTCATGGAGCAAGGAAATAATCAGAGTAAGAATATAGTCCCGTAATTCTTTCACATCTATACTTCACCCTACAGTATTTTCAAGCTATTGTTATTATTACTGTTTTTAATTAATAAAATCATTAACATAGAAAACTGCAACTATAACAACAATAATCATGTTCACTAACAGATACTTTCTCATTTCAACTACTTACTATGTTGACAAAGAATAAGCAAAGGTATACTGTACTTTTGCAAAAAACTTGATTTCTTGTTCATATGGGAAGTGCTCTCCTTTGCCTCTGCTGCCACCATCTGCAGAGAGAAGAAAATTAAGTTCACTGTCCTATATTCTAATTACAGACTGCTCTCTGTGTTTTTCTTAGAAAGCGTACACTAAAAACAAATACTGGTTGTCTTTAGATGTAGATTTAAGACACCACAAACAGGACACACACTAGTTAAAGTGGCATTTTATGACTACCTCATGAGAAAAGCTACAGCAATTAAAACGTGTAAAGAACAATTGTTCAGATCTTCATAAAAGTGTAGACATGTCATAGTCCAAAGAGATATGGATATTTTTCTGAGATGAAAATCTGGTCCTATGTTTGTGTTTTTCTAGTTATTGGTGACAATTTGGAAGCCTGAATTCAGATTCTAATGCAACACCTTTCTCCAGTTGTTCCCAGGAGAAACACAATTACCAAATTTTTACTACTTATTTGTGGGCTTTGTCTGAAGAACAGAATTAATGGTTAGAACTACCCAACAGAAATTAAAATTGCTTCACTTCCCTCATTACTATAAAAATAAAATACTCTTCACAGACGTAATCTGGTACAGCTCCCAGACTATTTATCCTTATATATATATATATAATTTTTATATTATCATTTATTATCTTTTTTTAGTGATCCACTGAGAGACATGAATGTCTCTGTGAAAAAGAGATTGCATGTGAATAGTAAATCTTAATGTGCACATGTGAGAGAAAAACAATTTGTGCATAAATACAAGGGGGCAGGTTGCTTTCTTTTTCAAAGAATTAAAGTCATTATACATTTCAGCTGAACACTTCATCTGACAAATGAGTATGGGATATTGGAATGAGTATGAACTACATAACTTTCTAAAATTCATCATCTTCATCAACTATAGGAAACTAGAGGGAAAATTCCTAGTCCAAGAATGTGTCATTTTTTTAAAATTTTCTAGTTTTTTTGATAATATTAAACATCTTCGTTACTAATTCTTAAGAAAATGCATAAGGAGTACTGTACCAAACTCCAGAATGTACTGATGGGCTTCATCCACATATCTTATAAGCTGCTGAAGGAAACTGTAGGCAAAGCGTTTCTCAATGGAAGGTGTGTCTAATTCCAGCTCCTTAAGTCCTCTGTAAAATGAAGCAAGTCAATTTTCACACATGCAGCAGGACTCACAGCAGTCTTACCTCTCCATGTAGTCTGATGCCATTTTCTCTAGTAATGAATAACTGCTTATTAATATAAGAATTGTTTTGTGTTTGAAGCAAACAGTACTCCTGTACTGTGTTTATTTAGGTTTTGAGCAATTTGTGAAGATACAGCTCACATTTCCCAAGTAGAAGGTTGAAGAAAAATGAGACTAGTCAACCAGATTAATCCAGTATCATTGTAGTTTCTTTCCCCGTACTTGTAAGACATTACTGTCTTATACTTCCCTCCAGGGACTGATTCTTGGGTAAGGGAGTTTTGAACCTTCAAAAATACTTTGATTTAAACCATCAAACCGGAATTAAATCTAGTCCCCCTCACCATGACTTTTCCCCAAAAGCCTATTTGTAACAGAAAAACTTCAAATAGCTATGTAGCATTTGTGAAAAATCAGGGCAAAACCAAAACAAAGTGATGGAATTGCAGTTTACCTTTCCCAGTATGTTCCATCATAGTTATTAGTCTGATATGAAAATATCTTCTTTCAATAAATGTGAATCTGCAGAGAGTGGTTCCATGGTGTGGGTTGATGTCAGCAACAAGTTGGCAATGACATAAGCCTTGATTCTGCAGGATCAGGATTTTAATGACAGCACATGAGGAAGCTATGCTTAACCAGCCAGGGAGTCAGTCACCCCACTGTCAGAGGCACCAAGTACATTAGTACTCAGGTATTTTGCAAGTTTAAAAAGTATAACTACTGAATGCAACTGCCTGTGTAGTGCACATCTCTGCTTTAAACTAGATCATTGATGGCAGTTGGGTTTAGTTTCACGAAAAGAGATTCTGGAACTAAACCAGGCTTGTCAGCTGATACTTGTAAGGGTGCAATAGTGGCTGCTTCATTATGGCTATCTGACCAAGGACCTTCTCAATACAAAATGAGGTAATATGAGGGAAGCCATGAACAACAACACATAGAGACACAAACGTGGGAGACAGGGGATAAAGGAGACAATGCTGGAGACCGAAAGTCTCCAGTTACTAATCAATGGGCCGTCAAGAAACTTCAGACACAACTTTAGAGAGGACCACCTGGATTTTGTAACTCCTAAGAGGAGGGGACATGAAGAGCATGAGGGTTTGGAATATTCCAGGCAGGTCAGTGGAACTACACAAACTAACGATGTAATGTGCAGGGGAGGAGGATTGGGGAAAAGCATAGGGGAGAAAAGACATAAAGGGTATTAAAGGGGCCAGTCTCATGTAAACCTTGGCCTGTCAATACAGCTGTTTGACTGAGCCCTGCACCTCATCGCTGGAGTCTGTCCTATCGTCTCATTAAATCCTTTCTTAACTATCTCTCGGTGTAATCTCACTCACTATCCCATTTGTACGTGTGTGCTGACAGGAGGAAGTGCCAGCTCCTGGCAAGACAAGCGCGAGTGGATACTGGGCCAGCAACTGGAGTCAGACTTGGGGTATAGGTGCTCCCAGGCCTTCTGGTGCCAGCAACAGGGGTTAACGAGGGTCTCGGCCTCAGTAGTGGTAGAGCCTGTAGCTTTTGGGAATGTCTCTACGGGTCCTACAGACTTCGAGCCCAGAGCGCCAGCTACCGCAGGGGACTGGCGTGAGTGGATTTGGTGCTAGCAATTGGAGTCAGACAGTGGGGGGATAAGGTATCCCAGGTCTGTGGTGTCTGCAAATGGAGCAAGTGGGAGTCCCAGTCGCCAGCCACTGGGGTGAGAAGGCTGCGTCCCCCAGAAAACAGCTAATGTGGGGGAGCAGTGTCAGTAAGGCGACTGAGGGGCTCAGCGCCAGCAGCTGGAATGGGACCGTGCGTCACAGACCACGTGCCCGAGTGCTGTGTGCTCGGCAGAGGACAAGTGTTGGCATCATCCCTAAACCCAGTCCGCATGATGGCGCACTAGACTAGAATGGTCACTGCCGAATAAAAGTGTGGGAAGAAATGTGCGCAAGGCATACGTGGCAGAAAGTCAAGGGGTAAGCAGACCAAAGAAAAACATTAATCAGATGCTTGTTTGTTTAGACAGCGCAGTGCTCACAGGAGCAGCAGGTGCATTGAGTTTAACTTGATAGCAAGACCTGCATTTGAGGAGCACAGGAGGATGTAGATGGGTCAGAAACTATTTACTAGATGATGAGTGTGTCCAAGTTAACAATTATCTTACCATCCCTCTTAGCCTTCCACTCCTCCAAAAACCAAAAGACACTTTTCACGTGTGTTTAAGTTAGACAGAAATAAAAAGGATTAGTCACAAAGCAACACGCACCCTTGAATAAAGCTGAAGAGTCTGTCATTTTGACAGGGGATGAGAAAACAAACCTTTCCTGACTGACATCCTTCTTTGTACATCCCACTCCACCGAAGGGAAGTTAATTGAATTATTCCAGCTACACCTTGAAAGATTTTACCTAGAATTATTAGATTAGCTGTGGGACTCTACAAATAGGTTGAATTTCACATGTGATATAAAAGAAAGGAAGTAGGCAGATTTTAAGTAGACGTGCTAGGCTAATTCATTCACAATGATTATTTAAATCCTTCCCTGTGACTGTTTCATTCACTTACTAATCTTCAAGTCACACAAACCTCAGATATGCTTTCAGCCTTTCCTAGTGACTCACATGTGCTAAGCCATGCTGATGAGGCAGACAAGCCTACAATTTAATTAAAATTTTATTCACGCTGCATTTAGTAGGTAGATGTGCCATAGTAAAACCAAGAGGAATTATGCATGTTCTTCTGCAGAGAATAGCATGTATACATACTGAATTATGAATGTTCATTACTACATTTGTTCACTATTACTACATTAACACTGTGGATTGTTTTAAAAAAAATTTTTAAAATCATCACTTCATTTTTAAAATATTTTAATAACACTACAAATGAATTCAGTGGAAAGAAACGAGTAGCAGATTTTAGAAATCTTATGAGTCTTTTCAAAGCAATTGCCTAGAAACTCCTGTGGAGAAGTGCATGTGCTTGACCTGTAAAGAAGAATTAATTCTATCACTTGTAGAAAATTAACAAGTTTACCAACATTTAGATGTATGTAGACACACAAGAAAGAAAAAGCATGCTGCAATGTTGAGAGGAGTGACAGAATATACACAGAGATTCTGGAGAACTCTGCCTGTGCCTTCCAAAAACAAAAATCCTGCTGCTAATTGTGTAATTCATTTCTTCCTTACAATGTTCTAGATGAAGCAGCTCATCCTTAGTCCCAGGTACTGAAACCTAAAAATGATCATAGATTTTTCTTTTACTGGGAAAAAAAAAAAAGAAAAAAAAAAAAAGGCTACTGAGGGGTATGAGAAACCTTCTGTGCCATTAATACCAAACAGAGAATTACCTGGAGACAACATATCCATTAATCTGTAGAAATTTCAGAATATCCTGTGCTTTTTCTCTGTCCTTGGCTTTTTCTTTGGCTGTGAGTGTATCATAAGGAACAAGAAGAGGATGATTGCCGCCTCCTACTGTGAAACATCAAGAGAATTAAAGAACAGTTTAAGAGTTATCTGTTCTCCTGGTATGTAAAAGCACAGTCATAATAATACAGAGCACATTACATTAAAAACTAGTCTGAAATAACAGCAATGCACTTTTCTGTTTCTTTACACAAACCTAAAAAAAAAAATTCAGATAGAAACTTTAGACATGGCTGCAAACATAGTTCTAACATAATCAATTGCTGCAAGTACCAGGTAAATATGTTGACCCTACTGCAAAAGCTCTTAAAGAAGAAAAAAAGTGCATACCTGTTACGAACATGTATAATTACAACTTCATTTAATGAAACTGAAAATATTTCAATAAATAACACATCATTTCATAAAAAAAGCAAGATATAAGAAAATATATAAACAGTCCTGCTTTTAATTATTCTGATGACAGCAAAAAGTGTTCATGGAGTTGAGCAAGATGTACTTAAATATCTAAAAACATATGAAAGTGATCCAGTTCTACTTTATAGTGCTAAATTAAAGACAGAAAATTGGAGTACATTATTCAAATTTGGTTCAGACAGACAACTGTCCAATCTGATCAAATGAGCGCTGCCAAAACAGAGGGGTAAACAGACTAAACTGCATTTCCTGTAGCCTACACTTTCCCTGAGTTATCCCAACCTGTGGCTACTGATCTTGAAGAAAGTTTTTTAAAAAAGACTATAAAAATTAAAATAAAAGCTGTATCAAGATGAAATATACAGGCCTGGAACTTCATAGTGATTTATCAAAGGCACTTCCAGGTGGAACTTAACTTTTTTATAAAACCTTCACTACTGCACCTTTGCTGGAAGCTTAAAACTAACAGAAAAAGCAAGCATAAAATTAAAAAAAAAAAAAAAAACCAAACATGGGGCAAACAAATAGACTTGACACCTTCGGATAAGACAAAACCCTAGCTTCAGTCATTTGCAAATGAGAACTTGCTGTTTCCCCAAATATTGTTTCCTTCAGATGCAAATATAATGCTATCTGTAGAAAAAAAAAATTAGCTTTAAAACAAATAATGAAATTATTTTGACACAGATGAAAAACAGTAAGTTACACAATACACGACAAAATTTGTCATTTAGGTAAGCATGAAGCACATGCAATTTTTATGTGAAATCTAGAATCTGCTCTAGGTTTATCCACTTGTCAATTCCACACATGATACATTTAGTTTTTAGTAAACACCCTTTTAGAACTAGCTGCAATAAAAGAAATAATTCAAATGAAATCAGAGCCCACTGGGCAATAGTCTGAAAGACTAACGCTAGAAGCAAAATGTATTAATGTAGCTTAAATTTATTTAACAAGCTTTGACTTCTCTTCCTTTGATATGTTTGAATTGGTAAACTACTTCACCAGGAACTGTTACACTCAGTGATATAAAAACTTCCAGGCACTAAAACTCACAAAATATTTAATGAAAAACAGAAACTTTGTTGTTTCTTCTTTGCCAATTTAAATTTGCTGTGTCTTTTTTTTTTTGCAATCTGATTTCTCAAATACATGACCTAAGCTAGTCATAGAGAACTTAATAATACTGTAAATACTGTAGATAATATTACCTTTTGCTTCAAGCTCCATTTTCTTTTTCTTTGCCCATATGTTATGGTAGTTTTCCGCCATCATCTCAGCCATAGCCTTAGGAAAATGGAGAGCTTAGTGATATGTGTTGCAATGGTTAACCCCAAGAAGGACAATTTTCTGGTTGATATTAAATAACAAGTTTTGCTCTCTGGGAGGTTCAATACAATTACACTGTAATGGGTCACTGAAAACAAGAGGTTTTATTTTAAAATTACGATACAGAATTTGGGTAGGATCAGTATATGTATAGGAATTCGGAATCTGATGCTGAAGAGAAAACTGTTAATACAAAAAAGGAGGAACTGCAAAGAGGAGTATAGTCTGGAAAGAGTACTGAGATGTCAGACGGAGACTTGATTCTGAAAACTACGCCAGCAAGAACCTCCTGAAGGCCCTGGTAAGGGAAACAAAGGACAGCAAGCCAGAGGACTGAATCAAGATTGTTCCTGCTGGCTTTGGGAGATTGACTATAAACCCAGGGATACAGCCTGGTGTAGGTGGACACACTGTTAAAAACACCAACCATTTTACCAGACACTCCATAGATGTAGCCACTGTTTTTTTATTCAGCATGAAATTTTCCTCCAGTGTGCACAACAGAAAAGTAATTCTTCCTTTGAAACAAACTCTTTCAGACTGGTAAACTAGAAGCTAGACCCCAAACTAAGCAAAACACAGACAAGCTCTCCAGTCTCTAACTAGTAGGAACTACTGTTTCAATATGAAACAAATTTTTAAACCCACCTCTCCTGTCCCTCGATTGTATACCCTTTAGCTGTACGCAGTGGTGGAATTTTCTGTAGATTTCACTTTGCACTTCTTTCACAGACCTACAGAAACATTCTTCTCAACTTCAAGTAAGGGTTTTGAGTAACCAGTATTTCTGAATACTCCTTTATTTGGGAGAATACTCACGAATTCAGATAATAACTTGAAGCTTTTCCGCTATGTCTTGTTGTTTATAGGACAATTTGTTTCGTAAACTTTTCTCCAGTGGGTACATTATTACACATAGCTCTCCTGTATGGTAGATGCCCTCTATCATGCACACTCTGGTCCTGGTGTTTTGATAATCTAGATTAGGACCTTGGAAGACAGTATTGTAGTCTGGGTTTTTTTTACTCAGACAGCAGGGTGCTATGCAGATGGCCTCTGAATAAGACTTCGCTGCTCATGGAGCCAGGATGTGATCAGGTGACCACTTCAGAGCAAAATGAGAAGTATTTCCCAGACTTACAGTTTTAGACACGGTCATGATCCCCGCTAGCACAGTATACGCACAGGATGATGTAATCACTAAATAGCACCAATTCTTACATACTAGTTAAAAATAAACAAACAAATTACTTTGTTCAAAACAACTAACTTTTCCCAGCAATTTAAAACAAGGTTGAAGAATCTAACCCTGAACTCCAACTTTAAAGATATTAAACATCAAAAAAAAAGTTCAAAATTACATACAGTTCATTTTTAAAACTCAGATCTCACTTATATCTGCAATGTTTGGATTCTTCCTGAATGACAGTATCAGGACAATTACTACCTGAAATTGCATTTTAATTAAATTTGCTTAGCTTTTAAATAACAGTTTTTGAAGCTGGTTTCAAAGATGACTTCTCTTCATAATTAAGGACAAATGAATCATAAGGCCAACCAGCTCTGTTTTATAGCTGAAGGCTGCAACAGAAATAAAATTGTTAGAGGGTATAGTATAAAAGAGTAAACAAGGGAGTGATAGAAGTTCTAATGCCATTTCTTTTTTGGTTTGTGACAGGATGGTTACTGAGCTTGGCTTACTGCATTGTAATACTATGATGATGCTCACATCAAGAGTTGTTTCATGAGCATTAATCAAAGTCTGCACAGTCTTTTGACTAGACGGAGTCTATACAAATGTTAAATGATGTATTTATAATGAAGTTGTTCCATCAGTTTAAGATAAGAGTGTAACGATAGAAGTAGCTTTACTCAGTTATCGATTTTATTAAATCTTTGAAATGATCAGCAATCTACTCAAGTTTTAACTCAAGTATGATAGTTAATTGACAGCAAATGCCTACTATTGTAAAGCTAGTCAGCAATCTACAATGCTTAGCAATATAAAACTGAAAACTATGAGATAGGAATCAAGGAGGGAAAATCCAGGTGAGATTTTGATCAGAGGTACAGTATAGCATACACTGTACAGTTAGCCATTTACTTTAGTACTGCTGCTTGTTTCACTGCACTGACAGAGCTCAGTATGGGCAAACTTAACCCTGTGCTTCAAAGTTTTTTTGTAGCCAGCTTTGAATGCCATGATACCATCACTAGACTGGTACAAACACTCCTGCTAACTAATTTAAAACTACCCAGCATATGTCTATGTAATACTGTAACCATACTCACAGTAAAGTACTAGACTGAAAAAACTAGAACCAGAGTCCATCAAACACCATGAAAAACCCTAACTTTCTAAAGACAGAAACATCATTTATTTACCAACTAAAAAATATTGTTCCAAATAACAGCAATCCACTGATAGATCTGTCAAAATCCTACCCTCAACAACTTCTTTTCTAGTCTCATAATATTTGTTGTAACAATGGCTCCTGATTCTTGTTTCCTCAGTTTAGGAAAAAGAGCAGTGACAAAATGTTTTGGGATTCTCTTCAAACTGACAGATGTTTGCAAAGAGAGCTGGGAAAATCAATCCAGGGTTAAAAGAAACTCTGAAGCTTTTCAACATGAACCACGTTTCTTAAAGCAACAGTGGATCAAAGAGCAATGATTAAAACAAAAAAAATCCCAAACCAAAATCAAAGGATATTTAAAAAGTAACATAAGGAAAGAACTTTGTCTATAATAAACTAGTAGAAAAGAAAAAAATTAAATGGTAAAAAAAAAAAAAAAAGGTAGGCATACTAAGTGTTTCTGACTTACATGTAAGTCTCTGGAGAGGGGGACATTGCTCATGTCAATTGCTCGAGGAGTGTAACCATGGGCTGTATCTACAGAGATCTGAACGACAGATGTACAGAACAGTGGAGTTATTACAAGCATTTGATATGAAGAAGTTAACATTAACAAGATACTGAAAGTAATGAAAGAACTCAAGGAAAAAGTCACTTATATATCTCTAGAGAGCAAAAGTAGTAGTAGTCCAACTGAAAATACCTCAAGAATGGTAAATTTCAGTGAGATTCAGGCAAAGGTCTACATATTTTGTTCCCAGAGACAGACAGCCATTAGACACAAATCTCATTCAAATGCAAATTTCACTTGAACTTGTTTAAGACTTGAAGTCATTGTGGATAATGCTGTACTAAAGTTACGATTACATCTCTGCATTTTCTAGAGATTTCCTTTTTCCGGCAGGCAAGAATCTCAGACTATTTAATTTAAGGTGAATTCAGGCAAAAATCAAACTTTGAATTTGGCTTTTCAATCCTATTCCTACATTTAGGACTAGAATCTACTAAATACATATCTTTTTCCTTCTTCCCTCTTCCCCACTCAGAAAATATCACCATTTTGTCATTCTTTCTTCATACAGCCTAAATTCATCACAGGTTTGCTCATGACATTGACACAAATGTTTGAAGAAGGATAAACAATGAGAGATTCCATGGATGGTAAGCCACTGATGCAAGAAATGTGGCTAGAAAAGGGCATTGCTGGGCTTTCTGCTATGGATTCAGCTGTAACAGACACATCTCTCACATCTACATCTTCATTTAGAAAGAACAACATCCAGAATTTTGTTCCTATGTGTGATATTATTTTCACATGCATGTATATGAGCACGTACAAGGTCTAGAAGTTCAAAGGCCTCCCTTCAAATGGCAGGTATTTATAATAGGTAATAACACAAAGGATGTACAAGCAGCACACATTAAAAAAATACTGCTAAAGAATTGTTATCTAAAGAATTGTTTTCTAAAGCAAACAATGCAAACATTGTTACCTTAACATGAAGATACCGATTAAATATATTTAGCATTTCTCAGCTGAACATAGGAAAATGCTATTTTTTGTGTGTATGATGACAGAAAAACACATTTTAAACACAGGATGAGTATTCATATGATAGTGTACTCTGAAATACAGAAATATCTTAGATTTTAGAAACTCTTCTAGAAAAGTTATGTAATTTCATTATAGTAAGGGAAGACAGTAACTTATATATACAAGCTGTTTCCATATGTTGATGTAATCTGAATCTCAACTGTAAAGCTATTCATTCTAATGAGCTCCTTATGCTTAAAGTATATATGAACATCACTGTCAGTATAGTCTTTGGGGCTGGTATTAGAAACACCAAAAGTTGGGAAATTTGCAAGTAAAGAATATTGGAAGGCAATTATAGTGTGTAAACTATAATGTTTAGTTTAGCCCAAGTGCTAAACCTAATCACTTGATTTACACTTTCTTGTGTCTATAGAGAGTGGAGAGGCAAGTGCAACTGCTCATCTTTCACAGGCATATGGCCACTCACATATGTCAATAGGGCAGAGATGAGTGGAGAGAAAAGGAAAGGATTTTTCCCCTCCATTTTATTTCCCCCATTGGTTTGGCTCCACGTGTGTCTGCGTGAAGGAGAGTAAAAGAGATTTCTCTCCACTCCCCAGTTAAATTGCAAAGTACATGGAGTTCTAAGAGAATACAGTGCCAGTATTTCTCTACTTTACCCTTACAGCATTTTGATTTAAGAAGGCTATTCTAAAGGAAAAAACCTATATTTAACATTTTCAGAATTTTGGCTGTCTACAGATATAAACTTTATGCTGCATTAACACTGATGTTTGTATTAATTTTACTTTAAAAAAGTAATAAAAATAGTTTGCAGACATACCTTTATTAATTTCTTTATGCACCTAAAAGCATTCATAGCCCCCAAATTGAAAAAAATAGCAAACTAAAATCTTATTAATACTATTACTGCATAATCACCTACTGATGTAAGTAATTCCCCTCAATAATGTAGTAAACTTCAGATCAAATGAGCAAATACACTCCCATTTCAGTTTTGTTCAGTTTTTTTAAAAATGTTGATTAGTCTATTACTTTGGAACAGGGAAAGAAAGTTCCAGTTTCAGTGAAGACAAATCCAAACCAGTCTTCAGAGTTGTACAATTGCTTGTAAACAATGCTTTCACATATTTTTATGCTACAGGGTTTTTTTATCATTTGTAAAATCTAAGACTGAAGAACAGATTTTTCATGCTTTTTCCTAAAAAAAAATTTTAATAAAATGGCTCACTTGACTGGTTTGAGATATGCGACGCGTCCGATTATACAGTGCCATGGAATCTCCCTCCCGTGTTCTTTCAATTCGCCATCCCCATGCCAGCATAGTTTTCAGCGATTCTTTGATTGGCCATCGATAAATTTCTTTCTCCTAAAAGAATGCACATGTAATAATAGCCTTGTTTACTATGTAGCTGTACAGAGAAAAAAATAACTACCGGGCTTTTGCCTAGTTACACTGAGATGCAAAGAAATGCACTCAAATCAGCCCTTATGGCCCAGGGATACTGAAAAGAAGTAAATAAATCACATAAGATATTAAAATGTTTATCATTTCAGAAGTGGGCAGAAGAATTCTGGCCCTGAAGGAAGCCAGTGATCACAGGGATAACGTGTTAATGGCATGCATGCTCAGATATGAACTCAAAGGTGGAGCAGGAATTCTCAGGACTAATGCAGTATTTTGTCTGCTACATGAAACAAAAATGCCTAATCACAGAATCATAAAAACAGTCTCTGTTGGAATGGGCCTCTGGACATCATCTGGCTCAACCTTCTGTTGAGGTCAGATAAGCTAACTCATTTGGGCTATCAATGGTTATGAAGTTTAGGTTATCTTGGGCTTGCCATGTCATGCCTTGATTATGTGCAGCACAGGTGATTTCACCACTTCTCTGGACAACCTACTCCAATGTTTAAGTTGTCAAGATTAGATGGATTTCGAGAAAGCATTTCTGCTGAAGTAACTGACAGCCTTTGCCTCTTGTCCTGTAATTGTGCATCCCTGTGAAGAGAATACATCCATCTTCTCTATAACTAGCATTTAGGTATTGGGAAACCAAGATTATATCCCCATCAGCTTTCTCTTCTCTAAGCAGAATATACCCAGTTCCTTCAGCCTTGTTTCATTTATCAAGTTGTCCAGCCTTCTAATCATCTTCGTGGACCTCTGATGGAGACCAGAGCAAGCCTAAACCTAAGTCCTCACTAAACAAGTAGGCATTCCTGTATAACCTTACTGTAAAAAAACAGTGGCAATATGACACTTCAGTTTCACCGTAAGTTATGCCATGTAAATTCAGTCATGAGAGAAAATAGGCTGAGTGACCTATTTATTGTACAATAAAACCCTTCTGTCTCTTTTTGAGAGGTCTGAGGAACACAACAACAACACATTAGCTGACGTACTCTAAATAAAGCTTTAAAAAGTGATGTAAACACAATGTGATATTTTCACTGTGAATGAAGCAATCTTTCAATCACCCTGGACCAAGAATGAGCAAATTCCTTACCTTCTCGGACAGTAACTTATATTGTTTCATTAACGGTTGCACTTTTGCAGATTCAGAATAAGTTTCACCGTATGTCCATCCATTGGCAAACTGAAAAGAGTAATAATAGGTGAGGAAAAAACGAGGAAAAGCAAATAATTACGAGAAATCCTATTTTTATTGGTACAAAGGAATTGAACAATATTTCTGCAGAGCTGCTCCCTTATTTTCTTTCCACTGTTTTCTCCACATTTTCTCAACCAACGTTCATATTATCTTCACAAAATGAAATTAATTATATAGCATGCCAACTTCTTGAAAAATAAGTTACACAAAGCTAACATTTCAATATATTTTTCTTTTAAATATTTATATAGAGAATAATACTGTGCTAGTCGAGGAACTATTTTTAATACTGGACACATAAACTGCACAAAGGAATAAAAACCCTAAAGAGGTTTTTTGGTTAAAAAATTGAAATTTCAAGTCAATAAAACTCCTAAACTAGCAAGTATATTTACTCAAAAGTCAGCAACAAAAACAATGAAATGATGAAACACTACTTTGAAATACTCATGAGCACTTACAGTGCTTTCCCCCCAAAAGCATTTCAAGAAAATCACAGAATCACAGAATCACAGAATAGTAGGGGTTGGAAGGGACCTCTGTGGGTCATCTAGTCCAATCCTCCTGCTGAAGCAGGGTCACCTACAGCAAGCTGCACAGGAC